>Ga0116151_10000344_pt1 | contig 42541 bp, 39 predicted proteins | sample AD_UKC117_MetaG_FD_89893 | JGI IMG/M metagenome (GOLD analysis project Ga0116151, IMG submission 89893) | Active sludge microbial communities of municipal wastewater-treating anaerobic digesters from Hong Kong - AD_UKC117_MetaG | ecosystem: Engineered > Bioreactor > Anaerobic > Digestate...
CGAGCAGCATCCGCGACGCGCCGAGGTCCTGCACGACCCGCACCGCCACCGGGTCGGTGTCCGCGGCGGCGATGAGCGCGGCCTCGTGGGCCTCGGCGACCGACTGGGCGATGCCGGCGGCGTCCCGGCGGGCCGACCCGACCCCGAGCGCCAGGGCCAGGCCGGGCTCGGTCGCGCTCACGCCGCGCAGCTCGTCCCGGACGGCGCGGACGGCCGCGCGCAGCCGGCCCGGGCTCGGCGGCGCTGCCGTGGTGAGCCAGGCCACCCAGCCGTCGGAGCGCTCGACGGCCGGGCCGAGACTCAGGCCGGCGTCGGCGAGCCGGGCCAGCGCGTCGTCGACCGCGGCCCGGCCGGCGCCCCAGCCGCCGACGGCGCTGCGCGACCGGCCCCCGACGGGCCGGTCCTCGGCATGGACGTAGAGCGCGGCGTGCCAGCCGGCGATCTGCCAGCCGAGCGCCTCGGCACGCCGGACGACGTCCGGCGCGACCGCGTCGCGCTGCTCGGAGATCTCGTTGAGCAAGGTCGCCCGGACCCGGGCCTCGCGCTCGGCTTCGAGCTGCTCCGCCGCCAGCCAGGCGACGAGCTCGCCTCGCACGAGGCTGACGGCGCGCTGCGCCAGCTCCATCCACTGCCGTCCGGCACCGCTGCGCCACACCGTGATACGCACGCCGATCCGATCGCCTACGGCTCGGATCGGCAGCTCGACGTGGACATCGGCGGGGTGCGGACGAACTTCCGGATGCCCGACGTCGTGTCCATCGGCATCGGCGGGGGCTCGCTCGGCGACCTCGAGCCGTATGCCGCGGGCGCGGCACCCGGGGTCGGGCCCCGCTCGGTCGGCTATCGGCTGCACCAGGACGCCCTCGTCTTCGGCGGCGAGACGCTCACCGCGACCGACCTCGCGGTGGCCGGCGGTCGGGTCGAGCTCGGCGACCCGGCTCGGGTGCGCCACCTCGACCCCGGCCTCGTCGAGGCGGGCCTGGCCTCGATCGCCGACAGGGTCGCCGCGCTCGCCGACACCATGCGCACCGGCGCCGAGCCGATCCCCGTGGTCCTCGTCGGCGGCGGCAGCATCCTGCTGCCCGACCGACTGCCCGGCTTCGACACCGTCGTGCGCCCCACCGACTTCGCGGTGGCCAACGCGATCGGGGCCGCGATCGCCCAGGTGGGCGGCGAGGTGGACCGCATCTGGTCCGGCTCAGGGTCGCGGGCGGAGGCCGTGGACGCCGCGAAGCAGGAGGCGGTCGACAAGGCCGTGCTCGCGGGTGCCCAGCCGGGGTCGGTCCAGATCGTCGAGGTCGACGAGCTGCCGATCGCCTATCTGCCTGGGGACGCCGTCCGGCTGCGGGTCAAGGCCGTGGGCGACCTCGCCGTGGGGAGGGCCCGATGAGCTGGACCGTCGCCGGCCACATCGGAGCCGAGGCGCCGCAGATCACCGTGGCCGACATCCCCGACGTGGCCCGCGGGGCCGCCATCCTCGGCGCGGGCGGGGGCGGCGACCCGTGGGTCGGCTCGCTCATGGCCCAGGCAGCGCTCGCCGAGTGCGGCCCGGTGCGGATCGTCGCGCCGACCGAGCTCGGCCCGGACGACTTCGTGCTGCCCGTGGCGATCATGGGCGCGCCGACGGTCATCGTCGAGAAGCCGCCCGCCGGTGACGAGCTGGTCCGCGCCTTCGCCGCAGTGGAGCGGGCGGTCGGCCGCAAGGTCACCCACGTCGCCTGCCTCGAGGCCGGCGGGCTCAACTCGATGACCCCCATCGTCACCGCCGCGCGGACCGGGCTGCCGCTCGTCGACGGCGACGGGATGGGCCGGGCCTTCCCCGAGCTGCAGATGGTGCTCTTCACCCTCGACGGCATCCCGTCCAGCCCGATGGCGATGGCCGACGAGAAGGGCAACACTGTCGTGCTGGACACCATCGACAACCACTGGTCGGAGCGGATCGCCCGCTCCGCCACCGTCGACATGGGCTGCTCGGCGTCGATCGCGCTCTATCCCCTCACTGGCGAGCAGGCAGCCACCGCGCTGGTGCCCGGCACGCTGAGCCTGGCCCGCGACCTCGGCGCCCTCGTGCGCCGCAGTCGGGCCGAGCACCGCGACCCGGCGGAGGCGGTCGCCGATCATGCGGGCGGGCGAATCCTGATGCGCGGCAAGGTGATCGACGTGCAACGCCGCACCGTCGCCGGCTTTGCCCGCGGCACCGCACGGCTGCTCGGGATCGGCGCCGACGAGGGTCGCGAGATCGAGCTCGCCTTCCAGAACGAGCACCTGCTCGTCACCGAGCTCGGCTCCGACGGCCGCGCCGGCGAGGTGCTGGCGAGCGTCCCGGATCTCGTCTGCGTCGTCGACGTCGACACCGGCGAGCCGGTGACGACCGAGGCGATGCGCTACGGCTTCCGGGTGACGGTGCTCGCCCTGCCGGCGCACGAGCGCTGGAGGACGCCGGCCGGGCTCGAGCTCGTCGGGCCGCGCTACTTCGGCTATGACCACGACTACCGGCCGATCGAGGGCTGAGCCCCGGCGCGCTCAGCCGGTCGCGACGACGTTCGCGAGCGGCTCGCCCGCGGCATACCGGCGCAGCTGGGCGCGCAGCAGTCGGATCGCCCGAGGCCGGAAGGCGCTCGTCGCCCCGCCCACGTGCGGCGAGATGAGGACGCCCGGCGCGCGCCACAGCGGGTGCTCACTGCGCAGCGGCTCGGGGTCGGTGACGTCGAGCGCGGCCTGGATGCGGCCGCTCGAGGTGGCCCGGACGAGCGCGTCGGTGTCGACGACGCCGCCGCGAGCCACGTTGACGAGCAGCGCGCCGTCGGGCATGGCCGCGAGGAAGGCGTCGTCGACCAAGCCGGTCGTCGCCTCGGTGAGCGGGACGATCAGGATGACGACGTCGTAGTGCGGCAGCAGGCTCGGCAGCTCGTCGATGCCCGCGATCGGGCCGACGAGATCGTCGCCCTGGCGCGCCCGTGACGCCACCGCGGTGAGGTCGACCTCGAAGGGCGCCAGCCGCGCCGCGATGGCCTGGCCGATCTGCCCGTAGCCGACGATGAGAACCCGCCGGTCGGCCAGCGACGGGCGGATCCGCAGCGGCAGCCACTCCGAGCGTTGTTGCGCCTGCACGAAGGCCGGTATGCCGCGCAGCGCAGCGAGGGTGAGCGCGACCGCATGCTCGGCGGTCGAGGCGTCGTGCACCCCGGCCGCATTGGCCAGCCGCACCCCGGCGGGCAGATAGGGGACGGCGGAGTCGTAGCCCGCGGTGAGCAGCTGAACGGCCTGCAGGTCTGGCAGGCCCGCGAGCTGACGCAGCCGGTCAGCCGCGGTGAAGTAGGGCTGCACGACGACACCGACGTCCTCGGGGTGGGCGAGCGGGCTGGTGAGATCCCAGGAGCGGATGCGCAGGCCGGGAACGGGCCCGACGTCGTCGATCCAGTGCTGGTCGGGGAGCGTCGCGGTGGGCATCGCTCGACCCTACCCGTGCGCTCCGCAGTCGGGGCGGCGGCCCGAATCGGACGTACTCTGTGCCCAGACGCGGCGGACTCACCGGACGCGCACACGGGAGGGAATGCACGACCCATGTCCGAGATCGACCAGATCCTCAGCCAGGTCCCGCTCGACCAGATCGCCGCCGAGCTCGGCATCGACGAGGGCGAGGCCGCCCAGGCCGCCCGCACCGCACTGCCGGCCCTGCTCGGTGGACTGCAGGCCAATGCCGCCGACCCGGCCGGAGCCGCCTCCCTCGGCGCGGCGCTCGGCGATCACGCCGACAGCCCGCTCGGCCTCGACCTCGGCTCGATCGACACCGACGACGGCCAGCGGATCGTCCAGAACATCTTCGGCGGACAGACCAATGACGTCGTGGCCCAGCTCGGCGGCGTCCGCGGCTCGGGCGGGCAGGGCATCATCGGCAAGCTGCTGCCGATCCTCGCCCCGATCGTGCTGTCCTACCTGGCCCGCAAGATGCAGGAGCGCGGAGGCCTCGGGGGCGTCATCGGCGACGCGATGGGCGGCGCGGCCGGCGGATCGACGCGGGGCGGGTCGTCCGGTGACGGCGGCTTCGGCGACATCCTCGGCCAGGTCCTCGGCGGCGGTCAGGCCGGTGGCGCCCAGGGCGCCGGCGGCGGCGAGCTCGAGCAGCCCAGCGGCCCGCTCATCCCGACCGACGGCGGCCGCACCCCCGACGTCACCCAGGGGCGTGCCGGTGGTCAGCCGGCCGGCGGTGGCGACATCCTCGGCGACATCCTCGGCCAGGTCCTCGGCGGCGCTCAGAGTGCCCCGTCGCAGGACCCGCGCTCGAGCCAGCAGGCTCCGCAGTCCGGCGGGAGCATCATCGACATCCTCGGCGGGCTGCTCGGCGGCGGCAAGCGCTGACCGGCACGCGCTGACGGCCCGTTCTCGCCTCACGCCGAGGGGTCGACATCGGGACGGGCGTGCCGCACGAGCGACACGGCCGAGCCGAGCACGAGGACGAAGGCGACCACCGCGAGCCAGCCCATCCCGGCCCGCGGGCGGTCGCCCGTCCAGAGCACGCCGGCCAACGCCGAGGCCACGGTCTCGACGACGACCAGCGTCGCGGTGACCGGCACCACCGGCGCTGCGCGCAGCGCCAGTGCCGACAGCTGCAGGCCGAGCAGGCCGGCCGCCGGCACCGTCCAGGCGGCCGGGTCGGCGAGGACGGTGGTTGGCTGGATGTCGCGCAGCGGTCCCTGGCTGCGCACCGCAAGAGCGAGCACCGCGAAGGCCAGGCCGGCCAGGGCGGCATACCACCAGCCGGCGGACCGGCCGGCCGCCGACCTGTGCACCGCGGCAGCGATCAGCCCGAGCCCGATCGCCGCCGCGGGGATCAGCCAATGCCCGCTCGCCGGCCAGTCGAGCACGGCGGGGCCAGGCTCCGCGGCATACCCCATGAGCAGCAGACCGAGCCCCACCCCGACCAGCGCACCACCCTCGCGCCGGCCCAGTCGCGCACCGAGAGCGGGCACGGCGACCGCCGCCGTGACCGCAAGGCTCGCGCTGCGCCCGGCCTGCACGGCGAACAGCGGCAGGCCGCCCAGGGCCAGCGCGCCGAAGGCGAAGCCGAGACCGACCAGCGCGAGAGCGACGAGATAGCGCGGCCGACGCAACAGCTGACCCAGCAGGCTGCCCTTCCGCGAGACCAGGTCAGGCTGGCGCGCCGCCTGCGCCTGCAGGATGATCGCGAGCCCGCTGCACACGGCGGCGGCCAGCACCCACCCCACGCTCGTCATCCCCCGTCGTTCGCGCTGTGTCGTGCTGCTAGCCTGCCCGCAGCACGACACGGTAGCCGCATCCTCGGGGACGACACCAGCATGGGCAGGGGCACTGGGTGATGGCGCTCCGACCTGCGCCCGACTGTGCTGCTGTATGCCGTCGTCGCCCTCGCGCTGACCGCGCGCGGCGGAATCGACGGTGCCCGCGGCAATCGTGGAGGGATGGGTCAGCAGGTGGGAGGGGTCGCGAACGACGACGGTGCCCGCGTGCCCGAGCGGGCTGGCCCTCCACTCGAGGCGCACTTCCGGATGCTGTCGATCGTCTTCCCGGTGTGGAACGAACAGGACTACCTCCTCCGGGCGGTCGAATCCGCCAGCGAGATATGCCGACTGCTGGTCGAGCTCGGCGAGATCGGCGACTACGAGCTCATCGTCGTCGACGACGCCTCGACCGACCGGACGCCCGCCATCGCGGCCCAGCTGGCCGCCGACGACGCACATGTCGTGGTCGTCCGCCATCCGGTCAACCGCAAGCTCGGTGGATCGATCAAGACCGGACTGGCGACAGCCAGGGGCGACGTCGTGCTCTACACCGACGCCGATCTGCCCTTCGAGATGATCGAGCTGGTCAAGGCGATGCGGGGTGCTGCGGCACTACGGAGCCGACATGGTCAGCGCCTACCGGCTCGACCGCACCGGCGAGGGCCTGCGCCGGGCCGTCTACTCGCATGTCTACAACGGGCTGATCTCGCAGACCTTCAAGGTGCGGATCCGCGACATCAACTTCGCCTTCAAAGCTGTGCCGGCGAGAGCTGGTCGATGCGATGCAGCTGCGCAGCGAGGGCTCCTTCATCGACGCCGAGCTGGTCATCCGGGCCACCCGGATGGGCTTTCACATCGTGCAGATCGGCGTCGACTACTTCCCGCGTTCGCGTGGCGTGTCGACGCTGTCCTCCGGGCCGGTCATCCCCAAGATCCTGCGCGAGATGCGGCAGCTGCGCACCGAGCTCGACCAGATCCGGCCGCTGTCCCCGAGAGACGCATGAGCCAGCACCTGCCACCGACCGGGCTCCGTCCGCTCGTCGTGGTCGCCGATGACCTGGGGCTGTCCCGTGGGGTCAACCGCGCCATCCGACGCGCCCACCTGCATGGCGTCGTCGGCTCGACCTCGTTGCTCGCGGTGGGTCGACACTTCGACGACGCGGTGACCATGTTGCACGCCACCCCGACGCTGGGCGTCGGCGCGCACCTGGCGCTCGTCGGCGAGGATCCGCCGCTGCTGCCGACTGCCCAGATCGACACCCTGGTCGACCGGCGAGGCCGCTTCCCGCTCGGCTACCGCGGCTTCCTGGCCCGGGCCGCGGCTGGCCGGGTCGATCGCGACCAAGTGCGCCTCGAGCTGGCTGCTCAGCTCGAGCGGATCACGGCGGCGGGTCTGACGCCTACCCATCTCGACACCCACCAGCACCTGCACCTGTGGCCGCTGGTGGGCTCGGTGGTCGTCGAGCTGGCGCGAGTCAACGACATCGGCCACGTCCGGCTCCCCACGACGCAGCAGCGCACGCCGGTGGGCGTCGGGGTGCGCCTGCTGTCCCGGCGGCTCGCCGGCAGCCTGGCCCGGGCCGGGCTGCCCTGCGTGCCCTACGCCGGACTCGACGAGGCCGGCCGGATGGACGGCGCGGCAATCGGCCGGGCGGTCGCCGTCCTCGCCCGCTGCGGCACCGGCCCCGCCGAGCTCAACCTGCACCCCGGCGAGGACGACCCCGAGCACGAGCGCTTCGCCTGGGGCTACCGCTGGGCGCACGAGCTGGCCGCCGCCGTGGACCCGGGTCCGCCCGACCGGCTCCGTGAGCGTGGCTTCGCGGCCACCTCCTCCGCCGACGCGCTGGGCTACCGACGATGAACGCCCCCATCGCCTTGGCACGCCGCCGACCCGACCGGGCCGGCCGCCGCGCGCTCGCGCTGTTCGGTCGCAGCGGACTGACCGCCCGGGCGCATGTGTGGATCCGGTGGCTCACCGCACCCTTTCCTTGCGTCGAAGCCCTGCTGCCGCGCGCCGGGCGGGTGCTCGAGGTGGGCTGTGGCCACGGGCTGTTCTGCGGGTATGCCGCCCTGGCTGCGCCCGAGCGCGAGCTCGTGGGAGTCGACATCGACAGCGCCAAGGTCGCCGTCGGGACGGCGGCCTTGACCCCGTTGGCCCCACAGGTGCGATTGCTCGCGATCACTCCAGGCCAGCTGCCGCCCGGACCGTGGGACGCCGTCGTCGTCCTCGACGTGCTCTATCTCCTCGACGAGCCGGCCCAGGATGCGCTGCTCGCCTCGTGCGTGTCCGAGCTTGCCCCCGACGGCGTCCTCGTCGTCAAGGAGATGTCCGACCGCCCGGCGTGGAAGGCCGGCTGGAACCGCCTCCAGGAGACCCTCGCCGTCCGGGTGCTGCGGATCACCGCGGGCGACGCGGTCCATCCCGTCTCGACCGAGCGGCTCCAGAGCACGCTGGCCGGCCTGGGGCTGCAGCCACACCATGTGCGGATGGACCAGGCCCGAGTGCACCCCCACGCCGCCGTGCTCGGCCGCCGATGAGCACCGAGATCCGGTCGGGCGCCTCCGACATCGAACGGTCCGCGCCGCCCCGGCAACCCCGCGCTGGCGGCCGTCCAAGGCGATCCTGGCCGGCTACCTGGGGCTGGCCCTGGCGCTCACGGCACTCACCGCCCTCGGCGCGCGTGGTGCCGACCTGCGGGCGCACCGGCTGCTCACCGGCCGGCCCATTGACGGCTGGTTCCGTTGGGACTCCGGGTGGTATGCCCTGATCGCGACGAAGGGCTACGGCTACCACCCCGGACATCAGTCGGAGGTCGCCTTCTTCCCGGTCTACCCCATGCTCGTTCGGGCCGTGTCCGCGGTCGTCGGCGACGTCGTCGTGGCCGGGTGGCTGGTCACCGTCACGGCGGGCGTGGCCACCGTGTTGCTCTTCGACCAATGGCTCAGAGGTCGGGTCGAGCCGGCCGCCCGGCACCTCGCCGTGGCCGCCCTCATGCTCTACCCCTACGCGCTGTTCCTCTATGGCGCCATCTACTCCGACGCCGTCTTCCTCGCCCTGGTCATCGCGGCCTTCCTGCTCATCGAGCGCGAGCGCTGGCTGCTCGCCGGCACGATCGGCGCACTCGCCACCGCGTGCCGGCCGGTCGGCGTGGCGCTGCTCGTCGGGCTCGCCGTCACCATCCTCGAGCGACATCAAGGCGCCACGGTCCGGCGCAGCGTGACCCGGCGCACCCTGGCCCCGCGCACCCTGCCACGGACCGTGCTCGGCCCACTGCTGGCGCTCGTCCTCGCCGCCGGCGGGCTGCTGTCCTGGATGCTCTACCTCTGGTGGACCGTCGGTGACCCGCTAGCCTTCGTGCACGTCCAGGAGGCACCCGGCTGGGGGCAGGCCCCGGGTCCACGCACCTGGCTCAAGGTCGCGGTCGTCGACCACGTCCGCGCTCGCGACTCCGGGCATCTGCTCGTCCTGCTTCCCCAAGCGGTGGCCGTGCTGGGAGCCCTGGCCCTGGTGCCCCGAGTCCGGTCCCATCTCGGGTGGGGCTACGCGGCATACACGCTGACCGTGCTCGTCATCCCGCTGGTCGGCACCAAGGACTTCCTCGGCTGCGGCCGCTATCTGCTGGCGGCCTTCCCCGTCTTCGCCGTCGTCGGCATCGAGCTGGCCGCCCCGCGCTGGCGCCGGCACCGGGCGGCGGTGCTCACCGGGTCGGCGCTGGCGCTGGGAGGGCTCGGCTACCTCTGGGGGGCCGGCGTCCTGCTGTCCTGACGCCGCACCCGGCTCAGTCGGCCGAGCCCACCCGCTGCAGCACGAGCTCGCGGACCCGTGCGGCGTCGGCCTGACCCTTCATCGCCTTCATGACCTGACCGATGAGCGCACCCGCGGCCTGGACCTTGCCGCCGCGGATCTTCTCGACCAGATCAGGGTTGGCCGCGACCACCTCGTCGACCGCCGACGTCAGAGCCCCCTCGTCGGACACCATCGCCAGCCCACGGGCATCGGCGATCGCGCCGGGATTGCCCTCACCGGCGAGCATGCCCTCGAGCACCTGCCGGGCCATCGAGTCGTTGAGCCGGCCGGCCTGCACGAGGCCGTCGAGCTCGGCGACCTGACGGGGCGTGATGCCCAGGTCGACGAGCTCGCGCCCCTCGGCGTTTGCCCGCCGGGCCACCTCTCCGGACCACCACTTGCGCGCGCCGGCCGGGGTCGCCCCCGCGGCCACCGTGTCGGCGATGAGCTCGACCGCGCCGGCGTTGAGGACGTCGCGCATCTCGAGATCGGAGAAGCCCCACTCCCCCTGCAGTCGCCGCCGGCGGGCAGCCGGCGGCTCGGGCAGGGTGGCCCGCAGCGCCTCGATCAGCTCGGCCGACGGGGCCACCGGCACGAGGTCGGGCTCGGGGAAGTAGCGGTAGTCCTCGGCGTCGGACTTCTCCCGGCCCGAGGTCGTCTCGCCGGTGTCCTCGTGCCAGTGCCGGGTCTCCTGCAGGATCGACCCGCCGCCGGCGAGCACCGCGGCGTGCCGGGTCATCTCATAGCGCACGGCCCGCTCGACCGAGCGCAGCGAGTTGACGTTCTTGGTCTCGGTGCGGGTGCCGAGCGGCACCGCCTGCTGAGCCTCGCCGGCCGGGTCGTCGCCGGCCTTGGGCCGCAGCGACACGTTGGCGTCGCAGCGCAGCGAGCCCTGCTCCATCTTGACGTCGGAGACCCCGAGCGCCCGTAGCAGGTCGCGCAGCGCGGTGACGTAGGCGCGGGCGATCTCCGGTGCCCGGTCACCGACACCGGTCATCGGCTTGGTGACGATCTCGATGAGCGGGATGCCGGCCCGGTTGTAGTCGACGAGCGAGTAGTCCGCGCCGTGGATCCGCCCGGTGGCCCCGCCGACGTGGGTCGACTTGCCGGTGTCCTCCTCCATGTGCGCCCGCTCGATGAGCACCCGGTAGGTGCTGCCGTCCTCGAGGTCGACGTCGAGCCAGCCATCGAAGGCGATCGGCTCGTCGTACTGGCTGGTCTGGAAGTTCTTCGGCATGTCCGGGTAGAAGTAGTTCTTGCGGGCGAATCGGCTCCACGGCGCGATCTGGCAGTTGAGCGCCAGACCGATCCGGATCGCCGACTCGACACCGACCGCGTTGACGACCGGCAGCGAGCCGGGCAGGCCGAGGCAGACCGGGCAGACCTGCGTGTTCGGGGGCGCGCCGAAGGTCGTCGGGCAGCCGCAGAACATCTTGGTCGCCGTGCCGAGCTCGACGTGCACCTCCAAGCCCAACACCGGGTCGTATGCCGCGACCGTCTGCTCGTAGGTGAGGGTGCGGTCAGCCACGGGTCGTCTCCTTCACGGCGGGCGCCTGGGCGAGCAAGGGCCCGCCCCACCGGCTGGTGAGCGCGCGCTCGAGCGCTGCGCCCACGGCATACAGGCGGTCGTCGGCCATCGCCGGCGCGAGCACCTGGAAGCCGGCCGGCAGGCCGTCCTCGTCGGCCAGGCCCGAGGGCAGCGAGATGCCGGGGATGCCGGCGAGGTTGGCCGGGATGGTGGCGATGTCGTTGAGGTACATCGCCATCGGGTCGTCGAGCTTGTCGCCGAGGCGGAAGGCCGTCGTCGGCGCGGTCGGCGAGACGAGGACGTCGGCCAGGCCGAAGGCCCGCTCGAAGTCCTGGGCGATGAGCCGACGGACCTTCTGGGCCTGTCCGTAGTAGGCGTCGTAGTAGCCCGAGGAGAGCGCGTAGGTGCCGAGGATGATCCGGCGCCGCACCTCCTCGCCGAAGCCCGCGTGCCGGGTGGCCGCCATGACCTGCTCGGCGCTCGCGTCGTCGACGCCCTCGGGCCAGACCCGCAGGCCGTAGCGCATCGCGTCGAAGCGGGCCAGGTTGCTGCTCACCTCGCTCGGCATGATGAGGTAGTAGGCAGCGAGCGCGTGCACGAAGCTCGGGCAGTCGACCTCGACGACCTGGGCGCCGGCATCGACGAGCAGCTGCACCGACTCGTCGAAGCGCGCGAGCACCCCCGCCTGGTAGCCCTCGCCGGTGAGCTGGCGGACGACGCCGACCCGCATCCCGGACACGTCGGCGTTCTGCGCGGCGGCGACGATCGGCGGCACCGGCGCGGCGATCGAGGTGGAGTCGCGCGGGTCGTGCCCGGCGATGACCGAGTGCAGCTGCGCGGTGTCGAGGACCGAGCGGGCCACCGGCCCCGCCTGGTCGAGCGAGCTGGCCATCGCGACCAGTCCGTAGCGACTCACCCCGCCATAGGTCGGCTTGGCGCCGACCGTGCCGGTGACCGCGGCCGGCTGGCGGATCGAGCCGCCGGTGTCGGTGCCGATGGCCAACGGCGCCTCGTATGCCGCGACGGCGGCGGCCGAGCCGCCGCCGGACCCGCCGGGGATCCGGTCGAGGTCCCACGGGTTGCGGGTCGGGCCGTAGGCGGAGTGCTCGGTGGAGGAGCCCATCGCGAACTCGTCCATGTTCGTCTTGCCGAGGATCGGCAGCCCGGCCCGGCGCAGCCGGGTGACCAGGGTGGCGTCGTAGGGCGGGATCCAGCCCTGCAGGATCCGGCTGCCGCAGGTGGTCGGCAGGCCTTGGGTCGCGACGACGTCCTTGACCGCGATCGGCACGCCGGCCATGACGTGCAGGTCCTCGCCCGCCGCGCGGGCGTCGTCGACGGCGCGGGCCTGGGCGAGCGCGCCGTCGGCGTCGACGTGCAGGAAGGCGTGCACCGCGTCGTCGACGGCGGCGATCCGGTCGAGGTGGGCCTGGGTGGCCTCGACGGCGCTCACCTCACGCCGGGCGAGGGCGTCGGCCAGGCTGGCCGCGCTCCAGCGGGTCAGATCGGTGTCCATGTGGCAGTCCCTGTCAGGTTCGGCGTCAGTCTTCGGCGAGGATGCGCGGCACCGCGAAGCGCTGCGCCTCGGCCTGGGGGGCGCCGGAGAGCGCCTGCTCGGCGGTGAGGCCGGCCACGACCTCGTCGGGACGGGTGACGTTGACCAGCGGCATCGGGTGGCTCATCGGCTCGACGCCCTCGGTCGGCGCCTGCTGGATCTGGGCGACCGCGTCGAGGATGACGGTGAGCTCGCCGAGCATCTTGTGCAGCTCGGCGTCGGACATCTCGATCCGCGCGAGCATCGCGAGGTGCGCGACATCGTCGCGAGAGAGGCTGGACATGGCGCAATCCTAGGTGGCTGGGCGGTGACCCCGATGACCTGCTCCGGCGCGTCAGCCCGAGACCCTCCGCCTGGAGAGCACGGCTCAGCCGAAGAGCTCCCGGCCGCGCTGTCGCTGCAGCTCACGCAGGTGCGTCAGTGACTCGTCCTTCGCCGGCGTCGAGAAGGCCTCCTGCAGGCGCTCCCAGCCACCCTCCAGGGCGGCGAGCTGGCCGGGACCCAACCGACCGGAGGCATCGGACTCGCTGCCCAGGAATCTGACCACCACGTCGACCGTGAACCAGTCGAGCTTGCGCCCGTCGACCGGTCCCAGCTCGGCGGTCAGCTCGTCCCGGTCCAGGACCACCTTCAGTCGGACGGTGCCGGCCGATATCTCGGCCCCGGCTCGGTGTGGACCCCCACCGAACCGGGTCGAGACCCGCACCTCCGCCTCGTCGCGCTCCCAGATGAAGCCGAAGCGATCGGCAAGCAGACGCAACAGGTGCTCCATGGTCAGCTCCGCTTCACGAGGCACCACTGGTTGACGAACTGGTATCCGTGCCTGACCAGATAGTCGAGCTCTTGCTGCAGATACCCCAAGGCGGCGTTCTTCGGCACCGACAGCAGGATCTTGTGATCTTGTCTCCCGCGACCCTACGACAGGTCCGGTGTGGGGGAACCTATCGGGCTGGGGCAGTCATCGGACCGAGGACCAGGCCCACCCGGCATACTCTCTAGACACCACACCGAGACAGGGGCGAGGGATGGACGAGGACTTCGAGCGGATCTCCAGGGAGATCGACCAGCAGATCCGCCAGGCCAACGAGCACGCCGAGCGGATGCGGGTGTGGGCCGACGACGTCGACCGGATCAGCGGCGAGGGGACCGCGCTGCGCGGTGCGGTCAAGGTCAGCGTCAACAACTCCGGTGTGCTCACCGGGCTCACCCTCACCGATGCCGCCCTCGACGCCGGTGCGCGCGGCCTGGCCACCGCCATCCTCGACGCGATCGGCGCGGCCAAGCAGGTCGTCGCGGACCAGATGGGCCGCTCGGCCGCGGACCAGTTCGGCCGGGACGGCGAGATCACCCAGCTCATGGTCGCCGACATGAACAAGCGCCTCGGCGTCACCCCTGACTTCGACGCACCGCCCGCGGCCGGTCGGCCGGGCGGGGTCATCGGCTGAGGGCGGCGACGATGACTGAGTTCACGATCCGCGCCGACGACCTGCGCACCCACTCCTCGACGGTGAGCGGCATCGCGTCGAGCATCGGGCAGGCAGCCTCCGCCGCGCAGACGACCCTCGACCCGCAGGCGTTCGGCCTGCTGTGCTCCTTCATCGTGCCGATCATCAGCGGCTCGATGACGAGCACGACCACCGCGATCCAGGACCTGGCCAAGGCCGTCGACTCCGCGTCGACCAAGGTGCGGACGATGGCCAACACCTACGACGACAGCGAGGCGACCGCGGTCGCGCGCTACCGCGCCGGCGAGCGCCAGGTGCGCACCGCTATGTGAGGAAGGCGACGATCTCGGGCGTGTCGAGGCGCGCCCGCAGGGTCGGGTCGGCCACGCAGGCGTCGATGACATCGGCTACCCGCAGCGGGTCCGCGACGAGCTCCCAATCCCTCACGAGCAGCAGCCACGAGTGGCCCAGCTCGGCGAGCCCGGCCAGCGCCGGCGACATCCCGGCGACCTCCACCCAGTCCCCGACGTCGACGGCCAACCACTCGCCCTGCGCGGCGGTGTCCCGGGTCATGAGCGGCTGATACGACTGCCGGACGACGGCGTTCACCTGCTCCCACGGCACCGCATACGACTCGGTGGCCAGGTGCCGCGGCGTGAGCAGCAGGTACTGGCGTCGGTGCAGCGCCCGCACGCCCAGCGCAATGTCGAACCGCAGCAGCACGAGGCCCACGATCGTCGGCAGCAGCAACATGACCGCGGCCGACCACGGGATGTCGCCCTTGGTCACGAGCACCCAGCAGAACAGCCACCAGCCGAGCGCACCCAGCGCTCCCGCGAGGCTGAGCAGAGCCCGCAGCCGACGAGGCTGCAGCGGGATCTCGACGCCACGGCCCCACCGCGGGTGGTCCACCAGCGTCACGGGGGCGAGCCGTCCGGTCGGCCTGATCACCGCTCCGGGACGTGGTGCCGGAGGCCACAGGATGACGCTCACGAGCAGCATTCTGCGCCGGTATGCCGCCCGCTCGCCTCGGCCGGTCGGATCACTCGAGCTCGGCCGGATCCGATCTGGATGCCGGCGCCGACCCCGTCTCGAGCAGCTCGACGAAGCCGGCCTCGTCGAGGATGGTGAGGCCGAGCTCGCGAGCCTTGGTCTCCTTGCTGCCCGCGCCAGGGCCGACGACGACGAAGTCGGTGTTCTTGCTCACCGAGCCGGCCGCCTTGCCGCCCCGCGCGATGATCGCCTCCTTGGCGCCGTCGCGGCTGAAGCCGTCGAGCGACCCGGTGACGACCACCGTCCTGCCCTCGAGGGTGCGAGCGATCGACGCGTCGCGCTCGTCGCGCATCAGGACCCTGTCGACGTTCTGCCATCGGTCGATGATCCGCCGGTGCCAGTCGTTGTCCTCGCCGCGGAACCATTCGTAGACCGACTCGGCGATCACCCCACCGACGCCGTCGACCGCGGACAGCTCCTCGACCGTGGCCTCCCTGATCCGGTCCATCGTCTCGAAATGGGTCGCCAAGGCCCGCGCCGCGGTCGGCCCGACGTGCCGGATCGACAGGGCGACGAGCACCCGCCACAGCGGCTGGGTCTTGGCCTTGGCAAGCTCGGTGACGAGCCGCGCCCCGTTCGCCGACAGCACCCGGCCGTCGACGACCGCCGCCTCCGGGTCGGTCTTCTTGGCCGCGCGGGTGTAGAGCGGGACGCGGGCAATCTCCTTCTCTCCCAACGAGAAGAGCATCGACTCACTCGGCCCACCGAGCTCGGGGTCGTCGAGCACGCCGGCCTCGAGCAGCGCCGCCGCGCCCTCCCAGCCGAGCGCCTCGATGTCGAAGCCGCCGCGCGATGCCAGGCCGAAGAGCCGCTCGCGCAACTGCGACGGGCAGGACCGGGAGTTCGGGCAGCGGATGTCCTTGTCCCCCTCCTTCTCGGGCGCCAACGGCGTTCCGCACGAAGGGCACTCGGTCGGCATCACCCAGGGCACCGCGTCGGCAGGGCGCAGCGCGACGACCGGCCCGACGATCTCGGGGATGACGTCACCGGCCTTGCGCAGCACGACGGTGTCACCGACCCGGACGTCCTTGCGGGCGACCTCCCAGCCGTTGTGCAGGGTGGCATTGGCGACCGTCGAGCCGCTGACGACGACCGGGTCCATGACCCCGAAGGGGGTGACCCGGCCGGTGCGCCCGACGTTGACCTCGATCGACCGCAGGACGGTGTTGACCTCCTCCGGCGGGTACTTGTAGGCGATCGCCCAGCGCGGTGCCCGCGAGGTCGCGCCCAGCCGGCGCTGCACGGCGACCTCGTCGACCTTGACGACGACCCCGTCGATCTCGTGCTCGACCGAGTGCCGGTGCTCGCCGAAGTGCGCGATGAAGGCCTCGACGGCCGCGAGGTCGTCGAGGACCCGCCAGTGCGTCGAGGTGGGCAGACCCCAGCGCTGCAACGCGGCATACGCCTCGCTCTGCCTGGCCACGGCGAAGCCCTCGCGCTTCCCGATGCCGTGCACGAGCATCCGCAGCGGCCGGCTCGCGGTGACCCGAGGGTCCTTCTGCCGCAACGATCCGGCCGCCGCGTTGCGGGGATTGGCGAAGGGCGCCTTGCCGGCCTCGACGAGCCCGGCGTTGAGTCCCTCGAAGGCCTCGACGGGGAAGAAGACCTCGCCACGCACCTCGATGAGCTCGGGCACGTCGTCGCCGACGAGCTGGGTCGGGACGCCGGCGATGGTGCGCACGTTGAGGGTGACGTCCTCGCCGGTGCGACCGTCGCCGCGGGTCAGCGCGCGGGTGAGCCGGCCGCGCTCGTAGAGCAGGTTGACCGCCAGGCCGTCGATCTTCAGCTCGCACAGGAAGTGGTATGCCGCGCCGCCCGCCTCCCGCTCGACCCGCGCGGCCCAGGCCCCGAGCTCGTCGGCGCTGAAGGCGTTGTCGAGGCTCATCATCCGCTCGAGGTGGTCGACCGCCTGGAAGTCGGTGGAGAAGACCGCCCCGCCCACCTGTTGGGTCGGGCTGTCGGGCGTGCGCAGCGCGGGGTGGGCCTCCTCGAGCGCCTGCAGCCGCCGGATGAGGGCGTCGTAGTCGCCGTCGCTGATCGTCGGCGTGTCCTGCACGTGGTAGGCGAACTGGTGGGCGCGGGCCTGCTCGGCCAGCTCGGTCCACTCGTGCCGGACGGCGGGGTCGAGGTCGGGCTCGGGCAGGGCGGCCTCAGGCAGGTGGGGCGCGTCGGTCACCCGCTCATCCTGCCGGATCGGTGTGTCAGGGTGGTCCGGTGACGCACGCGCAGCAGCACCCCCACCGGGGACACGACCACGGGCCCGCTCACGCCGACCCGCACGCTCTCGACAGCTTCGACGCGGAGGCGGCCGGGTGGGACGACCGCCCCGGGCACCGCGAGCGCGCCGAGCGGCTGGCCGTGGCGCTCCGCGAGCGGCTGGCCCTCGACGGGCACCATCGGGTGCTCGAGGTAGGCGCCGGCACCGGGCTGCTGTCCCGGCTCCTCGCGGCGGACGTCGCCTCGGTTCTCGTCACCGACCCGTCGGCCGGCATGGTCACGGTGGCCGAGCAGGCGGTGGCCGAGGCCGGGCTGGCCGACCGGCTGACGGTCCGCCGCCTCGACCTCACGAGCGATCCGACCCCGGCAGAGGCGCCCTTCGACATCGCGTGGAGCTCGCTGGCCCTGCACCACGTCGCCGACGTCGACCGCATGCTCCGCCGACTCGCCGACGTGCTCGTCCCGGGCGGGGTCGTCGCGATCGCCGAGCTCGACGCCGACCCGGAGGGGGCCTTCCACCGCGGGCGAGAGGGCTTCGCGGGGCATCACGGCTTCGACCGAGAGGCGCTCACGGCACGGCTGCAGTCGGCCGGCTTCACCGCCGTCGAGATCCGCGACGTCGACACGATCACCACGGACGTCGAGGGACAGCCGCGCGATTTCGCGGTCTTCCTCGCCACGGCTCGCCGCGCCTGACCAGGTCGGGCCGTCGCAGGTCAGTCGGCCGCGAGCTGGGACAGCTCGCGGGCGACCTGCACCGCCTGCCGCTGTCGATGCACCGCGAGGTCCGGGCTCAGCCCGGCCAGACCACACGACGGGGTCACGGCGATCTCGTCAAGGGCCTTGCGCGGCATACCGATTCGCGACCACGCGTCGGCCACACCGCGCGCGATGTCGGCCGAGCGCACGGCGCCCGGGCTGGTCGGCAGGCACCCGGCATAGACCCGCACACCCTCCTCCGCAGCGACGGCCAGCCCCTCCCAGCCGCGTGGGGTGAGCATGCCGGTGTCGAGAGCGAGTCCGTCAGGCTCGGCGCGGCGCAGCAGTGGCTGCGGTGGGTTGGCGGCACAGCAGTGCAGGATCGTATGCCGCTCGCCCGCCGCCGCGATCACGTCGCGCAGCGCCGGGGTGACGACCTGCGGGTCGATGGACGGGAGCTTGCCGAAGCCCGACGCGGTGGGCAGTCGGCCCTCGAGCACCGTCGGCAGCGAGGGCTCGTCGACCTGCAGCACGAGCTGCGCGGTGGGCACGAGGCGCTGCAGCCGGGCCAGCAGGTCGCGCACGCCCTCGGCGAGGGACGCGGTGAGGTCGCGGCAGGCTCCCTCGTCGACGACGGCCCGCTCGCCGCGGGGCAGCCACAACGAGGCAGCCAGCGTCCACGGGCCGGCGACCGCGACCTTGAGCGGGCCGGTGTAGCCGTCGAAGGCCTCGGCGAGCTCGTCGAGGTCCTCCCGCCAGAAGGCACCGGTGCGCGCGAGGTCGCGCCCAGGCCGGTCGACGAGCCGCCAGCCGACCGGCTGCAGGTCGACGGGGAGCTCGACGAGCAGGGCCGCGGAGCGACCGATGAGGTCACCGCCGGGCCCGCGATCGGGCAGCTCGGGCAGGTAGGGCAGCCCGTGCACGCCGCCGGAGCCGTCCGGGCTGCCGTCGAGGGTCCCGAGCAGCTCGCGCAGCACGCGCAGCGGCTCGCGCGGGTCCAGGCCGGGCCAGGATCCGATGCCGCTCGCCCAGGTCATTGGGCCATCCTAGAAAGCCAGACCCTGCAGTGGAGAACGGCAGGTGGCTCGACGACGGGGGCGTGTCGCCCTGAGCAGCAGGTCCCAAGCGAGGAGGCTTGTGCCGTGATCCGCCGCTACCAGCACTCCCCCGACCAGGCGTACTTCGAGCGCCAGCAGGGCCGGGCCGAGCGGCGCACCCGCTCGTACACCCGCGTCATCGATGAGGGTCTCACCGACGAGGGGTTGGCCACGGGCGCCATCCAGTTCGGGCTCGAGGCGGCGGCCACCGACTGGTACCTCGGCGCGACCACTCAGGCGGCCCGCGCGCACCTCACGCTCGCCGCAGCTGCTGCAGACGCGGCATACCGACGCACGCCCCGGCCGTGGAATCCGTTCACGCTCGAGTGGGCGCTCGTCGCGAGCGTCCTCGACGGCCGGTGGGAGCAGGCCGGTGCCATCGCCGCGCTGGCCGAAGCCCCGGGGCGGTCACGCCGCATACCGACGCCAACTCATGGCGCGAGCCCTTCCTGCCGATGCTCGCCGCCCTCGTCCTCGGCGACGACGCCCGCGCCCAGGCGCACGTGGAGGCCCTGCGGGCGGAGCTCGCCGCCCATCGGGTGCCCGTCGACGGCGAGACCGAGATGCGTGAGCTGACCGGAATGGCCGACGCCATGCTGCGCGCAGATGCGGCCGCCCTCGATGCCGGTCTGCGCGAGCGCAGCGCCCGCCGGGCCAGGGTGGCCGACCGGTCGGTAGAGAACCGCCGAGGCTGGAGCTTCCTGCTCGACTGGCTCGGGGCCACCGTGCTGCTCGTCGCCCGGCGACGCGGCCTGCCGGTCTCGGCCCAGGTCCCCGACGTGCCCATCGAGCTGGTGGGGTGAGCGATGGGCTATACGTGGACGCTCTACGTCCTCGATCCGGCCGGGCTGCTCGACCGGCTCGCCCGGGCCGATGTCGGGCCAGGCTCGGTTCTGGGCGCGTCGGACCCCCACCGGGTGGACCTGGCCGCCCGGTGGCCGTTCGTCGCGGGCGCCGTCGCCGGAGCTGTCGGTCGGGCGTCGGGTCCAGGCCTGGTGCCGCCGCTCACTGCCGAGGAGGGGCACTACGTCGCGCGAGTCGTCGAGCGGCTCGGTCAGAGGGGCGCCACGGTGCCGCACTCGACCCCGGCCGGTGACGAGTTCCGGGAGGACTTCCTGGCCTACGACGAGTACTTCTGGCGGGTTGTCGACACGCTCCATGCGGCGGCGGACCGGGGGTCAGGGGTCGTCGCCACGTACCTGTGAGCAGCAGCCCAGGTCATGGGGTCGCCGGTGTCTCCGCACAGGCCGCCCAGAAGTCGCCCATCGCGCTCTCGTCGCTCGGGCCGGCGAGCTGCACCTGACTCATGAAGACCTGGATCTCGCCGGTGGCAGGGCTGACGAAGCCGCTCGTGCCGGTGCCCCCCACCCAGCCGTAGCGGCCAGGAACCCGGCCCGGCCGGTCGGCAACCAGGTCGACCGTGCCGCCGTAGCCCCAGCCACGCGAGCCGAGGAAGACCTGCGCGGGAGCGCGCAGCTCGGCCGCGACGTGGTCGGTCATGAGCTCGCGGACCGACTCCGGCCGCAGCACCCGTCCGCCGGGAGCCTCGCCCTGCGCGAGCAGCATCCGCCCGAAGGCGAGCCAGTCGTCGGCCGTCGACACGAGCCCCGAGGCACCGGCCGGGAAGGCCGGCGGGGTGGCCCAGTTGCCCGGCGGCGCGTCGAGCGGCACCAGCGAGCCCTTGCTCGGCTCGCGGAAGTACCACGTGACGAGCCGGCCCAGCTTGTCCTCGGGCACGTGAAATGCGGTGTCCGGCATACCGATTCGGGTGAAGACGCGCTCCGCCAGCAGGTCCGGCAAGGACCGGCCGGACGCCCGTGCGAGCAGCACGCCGAGGACGTCGCTTCCGGTGTTGTAGAGCCACCCCTCCCCCGGCTGGTGCAGCAGGGGCGTGTCGGCGAGCCGCCGGATCCACTCGTCCGGCGCGGCGAAGGCGTGCGGCGTCGGCGCGCCTTGGGCCAGCTGCTCGCCAAGGCGCTTGACGACCGGGAGCGAGAAGTCGCTCGGGAAGCCCCAGCCTGCGGTGAAGGTGAGCAGGTGTCGCGTCGTCACCGGCCGGACCGCCGGCACGGTGTCGTCGAGCTCGGCATCGGGAGCGCGCAGCACCTGCAGCGTCTCCAGCTCGGGCAGCCAGCGCGCCACCGGGGCGTCGAGGTCGAGGACGCCCTCCTCGACGAGCGTCATCGTCGCGACGGCGACGATGGGCTTGGTGATCGAGGCGATCCGGAAGATCGAGTCGCGGGTCATCGGGGGGCCGTCGACGGCGCGCGAGCCGAGCACGGCCTCCTCGACGGATCCGTCGCGGTGCTGGGCGAGGGCGACGACTCCGGGGAGGCTGCCCGACTCGACGGCAGGGGTGAGTGCTTCGGCGATGCGGGACATGCTGGCGAGCCTACGACTCGCCGGTCCGGCCTCGGCGACCGGTCTGCGCGATGGTGCCCGAGCCGACGACCCGGGTGCCGTCGTAGAGCACGACCGACTGTCCGGTGGCGACCCCGCGGACCGGTGCGTCGAGGCGGACGCGCAGGCGCGGCATACCGGACTCGTCGGCCGTCACAGTGACCGTCGCCGACAGCTCGGCGCCGTGCGCCCGCAGCTGCGCTCCCAGTCGTATGCCGCCCGCACCCGTCGGCGGCGCGCCGCACCACCGCACGTGGTCGGCCTCGATGACGTCGACGCCGAGCAGGTCCTTGGGGGCCACGACGACCCGGTTGCGAGCGACGTCGACCGACTGGACGTAACGCGGCTCGCCGTCGACGGACGGTCGCCCGAGATGCAGCCCCCGACGCTGGCCAACCGTGAATCCCCATGCGCCGGAATGGGTTCCGACCACCTCACCGGTCTCGTCGACGATCTCGCCCTCGGCCACCCCGAGCCGCCCGGCGAGGAAGCCGCGGGTGTCGCCGTCGGGGATGAAGCAGATGTCGTGCGAGTCGGGCTTGGCCGCGACGGCGAAGCCGCGCTCTCGGGCCTCGGCGCGCACCTGCTCCTTGGTCGAGTCACCCAGCGGGAAGAAGGACCGCGCGAGCTGGTCGGCGTCGAGCACCCCGAGCACGTAGGACTGGTCCTTGGCGGTGTCGACGGCGCGGTGCAGCTCGCGCCCGTCGCGGCCCTCGACGACCTGCGCGTAGTGGCCCGTCGCGACCGCGTCGAAGCCCAGCGCCACGGCCTTGTCGAGCAGCGCCGCGAACTTGATCCGCTCGTTGCAGCGCAGGCACGGATTGGGCGTGCGGCCGGCGGCATACTCGGCGACGAAGTCCTCGACGACGTCGCGCCGGAAGCGGGCCGCGAGATCCCACACGTAGAACGGGATGCCGAGCCGGTCGGCGACCCGCCGGGCGTCGGCGGAGTCCTCGATGGTGCAGCAGCCGCGGGCGCTCTCGCGCAGCACCGTCGCGCTCTGGCTGAGCGCGAGGTGGACGCCGACGACCTCGTGACCGGCCTCGAGCATCCGGGCGGCGGCCACCGCGGAGTCGACCCCGCCGCTCATCGCGGCGACGACCCGCATCAGGCGACCCCGGCCGCCCGGCGAGCCCGCTCGACCGCGGCCGGGAGCGCGGCGACGACGGCGTCGACGTCGGCGCGGGTCGACGGGTGGCCCAGCGTGAGCCGCAGCGCGCCGCGAGCTGCGTTGTCGGACAGCCCCATGGCGAGCAGCACGTGGCTCGGCTGGGGCACCCCGGCCTGACAGGCCGAGCCGGTCGAGCACTCGATGCCGGCGGCGTCGAGCAGATAGAGCAGCGAGTCGCCCTCGCAGCCCTCGACGAGCAGGTGAGCATTGCCGGGCAGGCGCGAGCTGGTGTCGCCGGGGCGCCACACCCCGCCCGGCGTGATGCCCGAGGATGCCGCGCACGCGCCGGCGATGAGCGCGTCGCGCAGTGCGGCCAGCCGGATCGCCTCGGCCGGCTGCTCGGCGACGGCCCGCTCGACCGCGAGCGAGAGCCCGAGGATCCCGACGGTGTCGAGCGTGCCGGAGCGGATCTGCCGCTCCTGCCCGCCGCCGTAGACGATCGGCACGACCGGTCGGTCCCGCTTGACGACGAGCCCACCGACCCCGACCGGACCGCCGACCTTGTGCGCGGTGAGGGACAGGAGGTCGACACCACTGGCCGTGACGTCGACCGGCAGATGGCCCACGGCCTGCACCGCGTCGGTGTGCATGGGGATGCCGTGCTCCCGCGCGAGCGCCGCGAGCGCGGCCACATCCTGCACCGTGCCGACCTCGTTGTTGGCCCACATCATCGACACGAGCGCGACCGACTCCGGCGCCTCCTCGATCGCCTCGCGCGCCGCGTCGACGGACACGAATCCCGCTGCGTCGCAAGGCAGCCACACGACCTCGGCACCCTCACGCGCAACGAGCGCCTCGACACAGTCGAGGACGGCGTGGTGCTCGATCGCGCTCACCAGCAGGCGACGGCGTCGCGGATCCTCGTCGCGACGGGCCCGATAGACCCCCGTGATCGCGAGGTTGTCCGACTCGGTGCCGCCGGAGGTGAAGACGATCTCGCTCGGGCGGCATACCAGGGCGGCGGCGAGCCGCTCGCGGGACTCCTCGACGACCCGGCGGGCGGCGCGGCCTGCGGTGTGCAGTGACGAGGCGTTGCCGACCCGGCCCAGCTGCTCGGCCATCGCGTCCGCCACCGCCGGGTGCACCGGGGTCGTCGCCGCGTGGTCGAGGTAGACACTCACGGGCGAATCCTAGAGTGGCTGGATGAGTGTGCCTCCCTCGCGCCTGCTCGCCCCGCTCGAGTGGTATGCCGCGCGCCTGCACCGTGCCGTCCTGAGGCGGTCCACCACCGCCGACAACGACATCTGCTCGCCGCTCGGGGCGTGGCTGCTGCTCGGGCTGGTCGCCGAGGCCGGTGAGATCGCCCCGGGATCGGCCGCCGGTGACGCCCTGGCAACGGCGCTGGGCTGTCCCCTGCCACAGGCGGCCTCGACGACCCGGTCGCTGCTGACCAGCCCGCACACGGTGTGCGATCGGCCGCGGTGACCTGGTTGCGCGAGCAGGCGATGACACCCTCCATGCGTCGGCTGCTCGCGCGGCTGGCCTGCGAGCACGGACCCATGCCGAGTCAGGACGCCGCCGACGCGTGGGCCCGGAAGCACACCGATGGCCTGATCGACGCCTACCCCGTGGACGTCACCAACCCCGCACTCCTGCTGACGATGGCCACGGCCCTGCTCACCCGGGTCACCTGGATCACGCCCTTCGACGTCGTCGGGGCGGCCGAGCTCGGCCCGGGCCCGTTCACGAGCCAGGTGCGCCGTGCGATGCGCGCTCGGCCCGGGAACGGACACCGCCTGGCCCTGTCCGACACCGAGATCGGCGTCGTCGCCGTGCACCACGCCGAGGCGAACGGGCTGCACGTCGTGTCGGTGGCGGCCGACCCGGAGACTGCGGCAGCAGACGTGCTCGACACGGCATACCGGATCGCGGGCGGCACACCCGGCGGGCCGGTCGACCTGTGGGACCTGCCGCTCGGCGAGGGTCCGGCCTGGACGATCGCGGAGGAGCAGGCGCTGGTGCACGGCGACCGCGACCAGGTGCTGGTCGACGTCACCGTGCCGGCCTGGTCGGCGACCAGCACCCACGAGCTGGTGAGGCTCGATCCGGGGCTCGGCTTCTCGGCCGCGGGCCAGGTGCTCGCGCCGCTGCTGCACCTCGACGACTTCCAGGTCGAGGCGGTGCAGTCCGCCGCTGCCCGCTATCACCCGGAGGGGTTCGAGGCGGCCGCCGTGACGGCCGTGGGCATGCGTGCCGGAGCCGCGCGGCTGCCTGGGCAGTCCGGCGTGCGGCGGGTGGCCCGGCTGCGGTTCGGTCATCCGTATGCCGTGGTCGCCGTGGCGGCCCCGACCGACTGGCGGCAAGCGGGTCGCACGCCCTGGGACGGCGTCCCGGTGTTCTCGGCCTGGGTGCGCAGCCCCGAGGAGCCGGAGGCGCGCGGCATACCGGACAGGAGGTGACCAACTTCCCGGTCGGGCGCCCCTGACCCAGCCCTAGCATGGGGAGCACTCAGCGCTCCAGGAGGCCGCCGGAGATGACCGACCGCCCGATCAGCGGCTCCCGCGTGGCCGCCTTCTTCGACCTCGACGGCACCCTCATTCCCGGCTCGGCGAACATCCCACTTGCCAAGGCGGCCTTCCGGGCCGGCTTCGTCAGCAAACGCGAACTCGCCCTCGACCTGCTCAACAACGTCGCCTTCATGGTGCGGGGCAGCAGCGACACCCAGTCACACAATCTGCGTGAGCGCATCCTGCGGGCCGTCAAGGGGCGGCCGGCGGCCGATGTGGAGGGGCTCACCGAGGGCTTCCTCGACGGCCTCGTCGCCACGATCACGCCGGCGATGCGCGAGATCATGGCCGAGCACCGCGACGCCGGCCACGACCTCGTGCTGGTCTCGGCCAGCCCGACCGAGCTGGTGCAGCGCTTCGCCGTGGCGTCGGGCATGAGCTACGGGATCGGCACCACCGCCGAGCGCGACGAGAACGACTGCTACACCGGTGTGCTCGCCGGGCCGTTCTGCTACAAGGAGGGCAAGGCCGAGGTCGTCGAGCAGCTCGCGGTCGAGCATGACTACGACCTAGGGCAGTGCTTCGCCTACTCCGACTCGGAGAGCGACCTGCCGATGTTCACGGTCGTCGGCAACCCGGTCGCGGTCAACCCCGACTCGACGCTGCGCCGGCTGGCCGAGAGCAACGGCTGGCGGGTCGTGCAGTTCGGCCGTTTGCGCGTGGGGATGCAGGGACTGGTCACCGCGATCCGCGCGGCCGGCCGGTCACCGGGCGCTGCCTGGCGGGCCGGTCGCACCGGCGTCGCCCGCGGCCGCGAGTCGGTGGCGAGGCGACGCGCGCTCAACCCCGACTGAGGGTCAGGCCGGCCGCGGGACACTGCTCCGGCCGGTGTCCAACCAGCGGGCGGTCAAGGCCCGATTCTCCGGGGAAACGCATGCGTTTCCACGGCCCAGCCGCGGTGGGCTTCCTTCCGCCGCCTGCCACCCACCGCCTGCCACCCACCCCGGCCAACGACGCTGCACCGGTGACGACGCACCCGTGCCTGAGGCTCAGGCCGGTCGGGGGTCGGTGTCGAGGAGGGCCATGTCGATGGCGTCGTGCCAGAACCCGTCGATCAGCTGCACCGCCCGGCGGCGGCCCTCGACGACGAAGCCGGCCTTGCTGTAGACGCGCTGGGCCCGGGTGTTGTGGTCGAGCACCTCGAGCTGCAGGCGGTGCAGCCCGAGCGGACCGAAGGCGAAGTCGCGGACCAGCCGGGTCGCCTCGCTGCCGTATCCGCGCCCGAATGCGTCCGGGCCGACGAGCGCGATCCGGAAGGTCATCGTCGCGTGGTCCTCGTCGAGCTCGAAGAGGACGACCTCACCGAGCACCTCGCCGTCGGCGAGCCGTACGACCGCCCAGTCGGCCCGGTCGTGGCGATGCCGGGCGCCGGCCAGCCCTCGCCGGACCTGCTCGCGAGTGAACTCGGCAACCGGGCCGGTGAGGTCACCACTCTCGCTGTCGGCGAACATCGGCCACAGCCCCTCGAGATGCTGCTCGCTCATCGGCTCGAGGCGCACGAGGTCGCCCACGAGGGTCGGCTGGTGCTCGAGCAGGCGCACATCCACGGCGTCATCCAACCACTCGTCGGTCAGGCCGCTCGACCCGACAAGCATGCGCTTGACCCCAGGAAGCTCCTGGGGTCAAGCGCACCTTTGTCGGGTCACCCGATAAAGCTCACCGGCCGACTGCCGGCCACGCGGCTCACTTGCGGGCGTTGACCTGCTCGGTCGCCTGCGGCAGCACCGCGAAGAGGTCGCCGACGACGCCGAAGTCGGCCAGCTCGAAGATCGGGGCCTCCTCGTCCTTGTTGACCGCGACGATCGTCTTCGAGGTCTGCATGCCGGCCCGGTGCTGGATCGCGCCGGAGATGCCGCACGCGACGTAGAGCTGCGGGCTCACCTGCTTGCCGGTCTGGCCGACCTGCGAGGTGTGCGGATACCACCCGGCGTCGACCGCGGCGCGGGAGGCGCCGACGGCCGCCCCGAGCGAGTCGGCGAAGGCCTCGACCTTGGAGAAGTCGCCGCCGGTGCCGCGCCCGCCGGAGACGACGATCGCCGCCTCGGTGAGCTCGGGCCGGCCGGTCTTCTCCTTCGGCTTGGCCGCGGTGATCCGCGCGCGGGTGGCGGCCTCGCTCGGGGTGAAGTCGACGGCCTCCTCGGCTGCCGCACCCGAGACCTGCTCGGCCGCAGCGGAGTTCGGCTTGACGGTGACGACCGGCACGCCCTTGGTGACGGTGGCGGTCACCGTGTAGCTGCTCGCGAAGGCGGTCTGGGTCGTCGTCACGCCGCCGCCGTCGGCCGGCTGCACGTCGACCGCGTCGGTGATCAGCCCGGAGCTCGTCTTGAGCGCCACCCGAGCGGCGATCTCCTTGCCCTCGGCCGATGACGGCACGAGCAGCGCGGCGGGCTGGACCCGCTCGACGAGCTGGGCGAGCAGCTCGGCCTGCGGGGCGACGAGGTAGCCGGAGAGGTCGCCGTCGTAGCGGTAGACCTTCTCCGCGCCGTATGCCGCGAGCCCCTCCTTGGCCGCGTCGAAGCCGCTGCCGATGAAGACCGCCGACGGCGCGCCGAGCCGGCGGGCGATGGTGAGCAGCTCACCGGTCGTCTTGCGCAGCTGGCCCTCGACGTGGTCGACGAGCACGAGAACCTCAGCCATGATCTAGATCTCCTCGAAGTCTGTTGTCGGTCAACGGATCTCGTGCGTCAGACGAACTTGCGCTCGGCGAGGAAGCCGGCCAGCTTGGCCCCGCCGTCGCCCTCGTCCTTGACGATCGTGCCGGCCGCGCGCGGCGGGCGGGCGGCGACGGCCTCGACCTTGCTCCACGCGGCGTCGAGGCCGACGGACCCGGCGTCGAGGCCGAGGTCGGCCAGGCTCCACGTCTCGACCGGCTTCTTCTTGGCCGCCATGATCCCCTTGAAGGAGGGGTAGCGCGGGTCGTTGATCTGGTCGGTCACCGACACGAGCGCGGGCATCGTGGCCTGCACGGTCTGGCTGGCAGCGTCGCCGTCGCGGCGCATCGTCACCGTGCCGCCCTCGACGGTGAGCTCGGAGGCGAAGGTCACCGCGGGAACGCCGAGCCGCTCGGCGAGCAGGGTGGGCACGACGCCCATCGTGCCGTCGGTCGAGGCCATCCCGGTGATGACCAGGTCGGGCATCCCGATCTTGGTGATCGCCTGGGCGAGCACGAGCGAGGTGGCCATCGCGTCGCTGCCGTGGATCGCCTCGTCGCTGACGTGGACTCCCTTGTCGGCGCCCATCTGCAGCGACTTCTTGATCGCCTCCGACGCGGCGTCCGGCCCCACGGTGAGCACGGTGACCTCACCCTCGCTGGCCTCGACGAGCTGCAAGGCCTGCTCGACGGCATACTCGTCGAGCTCGGAGAGGATGCCGTCGACGTTGACCCGATCGGTCGTGTGGTCCGAGGCGTGGAAGGTGCGATCGGCCTGTGCGTCCGGCACGTACTTCACGCAGACGACGATGTTCACGAGCGGCTTTCCCTTCGTCGGGTGACTGCTGGCTTCCGAACCATCCTTGCAGGGCGCACCGGGTGGGTCACGCCTTGCGGAGCGGCAGCGCGCGTGAGTCCAGACACGCCCGCCGCATACCCGAGCATGTTACTCACGAGTAACCACTGCCGTCAGCCGTCCCCGCGTGACGGCCGTCACTCTCCGATCCCCGCCGGCGCGAGCAGGTGCCACACCGGCTCCTCGTAGGGGTGTGCCGCGCGCACCGCGGCGACCACCGCCTGCGCCACCGGCGCCGGCACGACGACCTCGATCCGGTCCTCGTCGACCCGCTCGAGCTGGCCGACCTGGCCGATGACCGGCAGCGCATCACGGCGCGGGCGGAACTGGCCGATGCCGCGGCTGACGAAGGCGCACGCCTCGTAGTCGCCGATCACCCCCGCGCCGGCGGCGAAGACCGCGTCGAGCACGCAGTTCGTGTGCGTCACGGGCACATAGGCGACGAGCAGGTATGCCGCGTCGCGCGGCATACCGGCGTGCGACGACACGACGTCAGCGGCCTTCGAAGACGGCCTTGCCCGGCCCCTGCTCGACGAACGAGGCCATCCCGATCTCGCGGTCGCGGGTCGCGAACATGCCGGTGAACAGCGAACGCTCGAGCGCGAGGCCGCTCTCGAGGTCCATCTCGACGCCGCGGTCGATGGCCTCCTTGATCGCGGCGATCGCGAGGCGCGGGCCGCCGACGAAAGAGCGCATCCACTCAACCGCGGCCGAGTAGACGTCGGCGTCGGGGACGACCTTGTCGGCCAGCCCGATGGCGAGCGCCTCGGCGGCGTCGATGAAGCGGCCCGAGAAGCAGAGCTCCTTGGCCCGGGTCGGGCCGACCAGCCGGGCCAGCCGCTGGGTGCCGCCCATCCCGGGGATGACCCCGAGCAGCACCTCGGGCTGGCCGAGCTTGGCCGACTCGCCGACCACCCGGAAGTCGCAGGCGAGCGCGAGCTCACAGCCGCCGCCGAGGGCGTAGCCGGTGATCGCGGCGACCGTGGGCTTGGGGATCCGGGACACCGCGGTGACATAGGCGTGCAGCCCGGCGATGGCGTCCGCCATGTCGGTGTAGGACATCGGCTGCATCTCCTTGATGTCCGCCCCGGCGGCGAAGACCCGCTCGCCGCCGTAGACGACGACCGCGGCGACATCGGCCCGGTCGGCCGCCTCCTCGGCGCAGGCCTTGATGTCCCGCTGCAGCGCGATGTCGAGGGCGTTCATCTTCGGCCGGTCCAGCCGGATCGTGCCCACCCCCGCGTCGACCTCGAGTCGTGCGAGCTCACCCATGGCCCAGCCTCCTATGCCTCGGTTCCGTCAACCGGCCCTTCGTGCCGGCCCTTGCTGAACGACCCGAACCACGCCCCGACGACCTGCATGAGGAGGTCGACGGTCACCGGGAAGAGCCCGGCGAGGTCGGTCTCGGGCCGGATGACGAGATCGCAGGTGACGACGAGGTTGCCGTTGGCGATGCCGCACTTGACGATGTTGAGCTGCAGGTTGAAGTCGTTGCACCGCTCGAGCCGGGACATCAGGTCCTCGGGAGCCGGGTCGCCGATCTGCCACTGCCCGAAGACCCGCATCACCGGGAAGTCGCCGTCCATGCACCGGACGAACAGCTGCTGGGGCGGCTCGCCGGCGACGAAGGCCACGTCGCCGTCCTCGTCGATGACCGGGCTGACGCCGAGGTCCTGGATGACGTCGAGGACCCGCCCTCGCAGCGGGTGCTCGTCAGCCGGCGGCGGGAAGTTGGGCAGCGAGGTGGGGTCGGTCATGAGTCCACCGTAGTGCCAGGCGGGGCGGCCTGGCCGGACCCGGCAAGCGCCGAGACCTGCCTCCCCCTAGGCTGTGCCGCATGTTGCCGCGGCACCTCACCACCCGCGATCACCACCCGGTGCCCGGTGTGACTCTCGTCGACGGCGGTGCCGAGGTGTGCGTCTACGCCGGAAACGCCGAGGCCGTCGAGGTCTGCCTCTTCGACGAGGGCGACCAGGCGGGCGAGAGCGAGCGTCGGGTCCAGCTCACCGAGCGCCTCTACGGCCACTGGTTCGGGCACGTCCCGGGCATGGGGGTCGGCCAGCGCTACGGCCTGCGCGCGCACGGCCCGTGGTCGCCGCAGGACGGGCTGCGCTACAACCCGCACAAGCTGCTCCTCGACCCCTATGCCCGGTCCATCGAGGGCGACGTGCGCTGGGTGCCCGAGGTGTTCGGGCACGTCGCCGGACCCGACCTGCGGCCCGAGGACCTCCACCGGATGGACGAGCGGGACTCCGCGGCATACCTGCCCCGCAATGTCGTGGTCCGCGATGCCTTCGACTGGGGTGGGGACCGACCACTGCGCCAGCCGCTCACCGACTCGATCATCTACGAGACGCACGTCCGCAGCCTCACCAAGCGACTGCCCGGGGTCCCCGAGCCGCTGCGCGGCACCTACGCCGGCCTCGCCCACCCGGCGACCATCGAGCACCTCCTGCGGGTCGGGGTCACGGCCGTCGAGCTGCTGCCGGTGCACGCCTTCACGACCGAGCCCGAGGTCTACCGCCGTGGCCTGGTCAACTACTGGGGCTACAACACGCTCGGCTTCTTCGCCCCGCACGCCCGGTATGCCGCGTCGCGGAGTCCGCAAGGCGTGCTCGACGAGTTCAAGGGCATGGTCAAGCTGCTCCACGAGGCGGGGCTCGAGGTCATCCTCGACGTCGTCTACAACCACACGGCCGAGCAGTCCGCTCGTGGGGCGACCCTGTCCTGGCGCGGCCTGGACAACCGCGCCTACTACCGGCTCGACGGCCGCGGCGACGACATCGACGTCACCGGCTGCGGCAACACCGTCGACGTCCGGCACATCGTCGCGACCCGGATGATCCTCGACTCGATGCGCTACTGGGTCACCGAGTGCCACGTCGACGGCTTCCGCTTCGACCTCGCGGTCGCGCTCGGCCGCGGCCGCAACGACGAGTTCGACCCCGACCATCCGCTCCTCGTCGCGCTGCGCACCGATCCCGTGCTCTCCCAGGTGAAGAACATCGCCGAGCCGTGGGACCTCGGCATCCAGGGGTGGCGCACCGGGCAGTTCCCGCCGCCCTTCTCCGAGTGGAACGACCGCTTCCGCGACCGGGTGCGGTCCTTCTGGCTCACCGACATCGCGCGGGTGCTCACCGGCCAGGGGGCCCACGGCGTGCAGGACCTCGCCACCCGGCTCTCCGGGTCTGCCGACCACTTCCACCATCTCGACCGAGGGCCGAGCGCCTCGATCAACTTCGTTGCGGCACATGACGGTTTCACGTCGGCTGACCTCACGGCATACAACCACAAGCACAACGACGCCAACCGCGAGGACAACCGCGACGGCAGTGACAACAACAGCTCGTGGAACCACGGCATCGAGGGGTGGATCGACGACGGGGTCGCGATGCTGCGGCACCGCTCGATGCGCAACCTGATGGGCACCTTGCTCGTCGCGACCGGCGTCCCGATGATCAACGGCGGCGACGAGCTCGGCCGCACCCAGCACGGCAACAACAACGCCTTCTGCCACGACAACGAGCTCACCTGGTACGACTGGCAGCTGCAGCCGTGGCAGGAGGATCTGCTCGCGACGACGGCCTTCCTCACCCGGTTGCGGCACGACTTCCCGGTGCTGCGCCAGCGGCGCTTCTTCTCCGGCGGCCAGGTCCATCTCGACGGCAGCAAGGACCTCGAGTGGTTCGACGCCGCGGGCTCGCCGATGACGATGTCGCAATGGGCCGACGACCGGCAGCGGACCCTGCAGATGTATCTCAACGGCGGCACCGAGGGGCACACCTCGCTGCTCGTCGTCCTGCACGGCGGCGCGCACGACGTCGAGGTGCAGCTCCCGCAGCCGCCCGGCCTCACCGGCTACGAGCTGCTGTGGGACAGCGCGTGGGACCGTCCTCCGGAGGTTGCGACCGCGGTCGATCTCGACGAGCCGGCGGTCCTGCTGCCGGCGTCGATGCGGATCTACCGAGCGATCGACCCGACCTGAGCCAGCCGCGCGACGTCGGCCGGCAGCGTGCGCGAGGAAGAGCGGCGGCCGGAAGCGGTCGCGTGGCTCGAAGTCCTGGGCGGCGGTGATCTCCTCGGCCAGCCGACGCAGCTCGCCGAGCTCGGCCTCGTCGAGCAAGGCGGCCCGGCACGGGACCGCGAGCTCGGCGAGGCTCACCTGGGTGGGGGCCTCGGTGCGGCGCGGCAGGGCGACCGCCAGCGAGGCGCGGGCCCGGTCGAGATCGCCGACGCGGGCCTGGGCCATCGCCAGCTCGGCGTGGAACCACACCCCGAGATAGGAGTCCATGAGGGGGCTCGTGGCGACGTCGCGCGCCGCACTGTCGGCCCGCTCGGGGTCGCCGAGCAGCGTGGCGGTCACCGCGGCATACCAGCGCGCGACGCCGGTCACCCGCGGCGTGGAGAACTCGGCGATCCGCGCGAAGTCGGCGAGCACCTCGGAGGTCACCGTGACGGTGTCCGCCACCAAGGCGACCCTCGCCGACGTCGCGAAGGTCGGCTGGGGCCCCTACAAGCCTCCGGCCAGCGGCTGGACCCCGGTCTACGTCAAGGTCGACCTGGTCAACGACTCGGACCGGCCGCTGCAGCCCGCGGTCATGGGAGGGATGGCGCTGCTCGTCGACGACGCGGGCACTCCGTTGCAGCAGCACACCATCACCGAGGGCTTCCCGCCCTGCCAGGTCGTCCTCCCCGACTCGGTCCCGGTGGGTGGCAAGGCCAGCTCGTGCGTCATCTACGAGCTGCCGGACGGCCGCTCCATCGGCAAGGTCAACGTGCTCAGTGGCACCGATGTCGTCAGCTGGACGTCATAGTCGCGCGACGAACGACCGCCGCACATCGAGGGCCGGGCCATCATCCAGGGGGTGGCCCGGCCTTCACGTGTCCAGCGATGGGTCGTATGCGGCGTCCACCGGCGCCGAGCGAGTAGCGTCGGACAGGTGAGCCCGAAGCGCACCCCACGGTCCTCTGCCCGCGCCGCTGCAACCCCCGGCTCGAGCTCCACGGCGTCCTCGGCGGCGTCCCCCGACGTCGGCCGCCCGGTCCACCGCGCGGGAGCCACCGGCCCCACCCATGCCCCCGCCCCCACCCCGCCCCCGCGCCCGGACGTCACGCCGATCGGGCGGATCCCGGTGGTCAACCTCACCCCGAGCGTCGACGGCGGCCGCCGCCCGGCCAAGTCGGTGGTCGACGAGGAGTTCGTCGTCGCCGCCCAGGTCTTCCGCGAGGGGCATGACGCGGTCAACGCGTCCTGCGTGCTCACCGACCCCGACGGGGTCGAGACGGTGCTGCCGATGACGTGCGTCAACGTCGGCCTCTCCCAGTGGGAGACGACGGTGAGCGCCGACCGGCCCGGCTGGTGGTCCTACCGCGTCGAGGGCTGGAGCGACCCGTGGGGCACCTGGGTGCACGACGGCACGATCAAGGTCGAGGCCGACGTCGACTCCGAGCTCATGCTCGAGGAGGGGGCCCGGGTCATCGAGCGGCACGCCGCCGCGTTGCCCGCGCAGGCCGGCGCCGAGCGCGACCTGCTCGCCGAGGTCGTCGCCACGGTGCGCGACACCACCCGGGACACCCGCGAGCGCCTGTATGCCGCGGTCGCCGACCCCGTGCACGCCGTCTTCGCGGCATACCCGATGCGCGAGAAGGTGAGCCCCTCGCCGGTCCACCCGTGGCTCGTCGAGCGCGAGCTCGCGCTCTTCGGCGCGTGGTACGAGATCTTCCCGCGCTCGGAGGGCGCGGTCCGTGACGACGCCACCGGCGAGTGGACCTCGGGCACCTTCCGCACCGCGATGCACCGGCTGCCGGCCATCGCCGCGATGGGCTTCGACGTCGTCTACCTCACCCCGATCCACCCGATCGGCACGACCGCGCGCAAGGGCCGCAACAACACCCTCACCGCCGAGCCGGGCGACCCGGGCAGCCCCTACGCCATCGGCTCCCCCGACGGCGGCCACGACGCGATCCACCCCGACCTGGGCACCTTCGCGGACTTCGACGCCTTCGTCGCCGAGGCGCAGCGGCTCGGGCTCGAGGTGGCGATGGACATCGCGCTGCAGTGCAGCCCCGACCACCCCTACGTCGCCGAGCACCCGGAGTGGTTCACGACCCGCGCCGACGGCACCATCGCCTATGCCGAGAACCCGCCGAAGAAGTACCAGGACATCTATCCGCTCAACTTCGACAACGACCCGCAGGGCTCCTACGCCGAGATGCGCCGGATGATCCAGGTGTGGATCGACCACGGGGTCAAGGTCTTCCGGGTCGACAACCCGCACACCAAGCCGGTGGAGTTCTGGCAGTGGCTGATCGCCGATGTCGCGCTGACCCACCCCGAGGTCATCTGGCTGTCCGAGGCCTTCACGAAGCCGGCGATGATGCACACCCTGGCCAAGGCCGGCTTCCAGCAGTCCTACACCTACTACGCCTGGCGCAACACCGCCGGCGAGCTGCGCGAGTACTGCACCGAGCTGGCCGGCGACGCCGCGGCATACATGCGGCCGTCCTTCTGGCCCACCACCCACGACATCCTCACGCCGTACATGCAGTACGGCGGGCCGACGGCCTGGAAGCTGCGCGCCGCCCTCGCGGCGACCCTCGTGCCGACCTACGGCATCTACACCGGCTACGAGCTCATGGAGCACGTCGCCCGGCCCGGGGTCGAGGAGCAGATCGACAACGAGAAGTACGAGTACAAGAACCGCCGCTGGGAGGACTACGAGGCCGGCGGCGTCAAGGAGGGCCAGAGCCTGGCGCTCTACCTCGGCACCCTCAACCGGATCCGCAAGGAGCACCCGTCGCTGCGCTGGCTGCGCAACCTGCGCTTCCACGAGACCGACGACGACCAGGTGCTGTGCTTCTCCAAGTCCCGGGTGCTGCCCGACGGCCGCCGCGACACGATCGTCCTCGTCGCCAACACCGACCCGCACTCGACTCGGCAGAGCCAGGTCCGGCTCGACCTGCCAGCGCTCGGACTCGACTGGGGTGCAACGATGCCCGTGCACGAGCTGGTGACCAACCAGTGGTGGCACTGGCAGGAGCACAACTTCGTCCGACTGGGCCCGGACACCGAGCCGGTGCACATCCTCGAGGTGGGGAGCTACTGACGTGCAAGGACTGAACCTCAGCCAGCCGGGCCTCAAGCACGACCCGATGTGGTTCAAGACCGCGGTCTTCTACGAGGCGCTCGTGCGTGCCTTCGCCGACTCCTCCGGGTCGGGGTCGGGCGACTTCCGGGGTCTCATCGACCGGCTCGACTACCTGCAGTGGCTCGGGGTCGACGCGCTGTGGATCCCGCCGTTCTACGCCTCGCCGCTGCGCGACGGCGGCTACGACATCGCCGACTACACCGCGGTGCTGCCCGAGTTCGGCACCCTGCCGGACTTCAAGGATCTCGTCTCGCAGGCGCACGCGCGCGGCATCCGGATCATCACCGACCTCGTCGTCAACCACACCTCCGACGCGCACCCGTGGTTCCAGGCCTCGCGCAGCGAGCCGGACGGGCCCTACGGCGACTTCTACGTGTGGTCCGACACCGACGACAAGTACACCGACGCGCGGATCATCTTCGTCGACACCGAGGTGTCGAACTGGACCTTCGACGCGGTCCGCCGCCAGTTCTTCTGGCACCGCTTCTTCAGCCACCAGCCGGACCTCAACTTCGAGAACGAGGCCGTCCACGAGGCGCTCTTCGAGGTGGTCAGGTTCTGGATGGACCTCGGCATCGACGGCTTCCGGCTGGACGCCATCCCCTACCTCTACGAGGAGGACGGGCACAACGGCGAGAACCACCCCAAGACCCACGCCTTCGTCGCCAAGCTGCGGGCGATGATCGACGGGGAGTATCCGGGGCGGATCCTCATCGCCGAGGCCAACCAGCCGCCGCGCGACGTCGTCGACTACTTCGGCACCGACGAGTCGCCCGAGTGCCAGATGTGCTTCCACTTCCCCGTCATGCCGATGCTCTACTACGCGCTGCGCTCGGAGACCGCGTCGCCCATCGTCGAGGTGCTGGCGGACACTCCGCCGATACCGAGCGGCGGGCAGTGGGGCACCTTCCTGCGCAACCACGACGAGCTCACCCTCGAGATGGTGACCGCGGAGCAGCGGGCCGCGATGTACGGCTGGTATGCCCCCGACCCGCGGATGCGCGCCAACGTCGGCATCCGGCGCCGGCTCGCGTCGCTTCTCGACAACAGCCGGCCCGAGATCGAGCTCATCAACGCGCTGCTGCTGTCGCTGCCAGGCTCGCCGTGCCTCTACTACGGCGACGAGATCGGCATGGGCGACAACATCTGGCTCGCCGACCGCGACGCCGTCCGCACCCCGATGCAGTGGACCCCCGACCGCAACGCGGGCTTCTCGACGGTCGACCCCGGCAAGCTCTACCTGCCGGTCATCCAGTCACTCGTCTACAACTACGCGACGGTCAACGTCGAGGCGCAGATGGCGATGAGCAGCTCGCTGCTGCACTGGGTGCGCGGGATGCTCGGCGTGCGACGTCAGCACCCTGTCTTCGGGCTCGGCGACTTCACCGTGTGCCCGGCCGACAACGAGTCGGTGCTGGCCTTCGTCCGGCATGTCGAGGCCCAGCCCGACGGACTGAATGCCGTTGCGGCAGAGACGATCCTGTGCGTCAACAACCTCGCCTCGCGGCCGCAGGCGGCCCGGATCCAGCTCCCCGAGCAGTATGCCGGGTGGTCGACGGTCGATCTCTTCGGCGGCAAGGGCTTCCCCGACGTCGACAGCGCGGGGCAGGTGCACATCACCCTGGGCTCGCGGGACTTCTTCTGGTTCCGCCTCTACCACCCGGAGGAGACCCGGCGTGGCTGAGATCCACTCGACGACGCTCGTCCCGAGCAAGGTCGAGCTGCTCACGGCGTGGGTGCCCACGCAGCGCTGGTATGCCGCCAAGGGCCGCACGCCCGCGCTGCGCCGGGTCGGCGGCTACCGCCTTGACGATCCCGCCGGGGAGGTGGGCATCGAGATCCTCGTCGTCGCCGACGACAGCGGGCCGGGGGCGGAGCCGGTGTGGTACCAGGTGCCGCTCACCTATCGCGGCGCTCCCCTGGCCGGAGCCGAGGCCGCACTCGTCGGCACCATGGAGCACGGCGTGCTCGGCACCCGGTGGGTCTACGACGCGCCGCACGACCCGGTCTTCGTGCGGCAGCTCGTCGAGCTCGTCCAGGGCCGGGCCCAGGCGCAGGCCCAGTCGGTCTCGCACACCGCCGACCCCCGCTATGCCGCGCAGCCGAGCCGCTCCGACCACCGCCGAGTCGTCGAGTCCCGGGTGCTCACCGGCGAGCAGTCCAACACCTCGATCATCTGCCAGACGGTCGACGACACCGGTACCCCGGCAGCACCGTTGATCGTCAAGGTGTTCCGCATGCTGCAGGACGGCGACAACCCCGACGTCGTGCTTCAGTCGGCGCTCTCCGAGTCCGGCTGCGAGCTCGTCCCGACGGCCCTCGGCTCGGTGTCCGGCCCCTGGGCCGACGATGTCGCGGTGGGCACCGGAGCGGCCGGCCTGCTGCCCGGGGCGCCCGTGCTGCGGCATACCCATCTCGCCTTCGCTCAGGACCTGCTGCCCGAGGTGCAGGACGCCTGGCGGGTGGCGCTCGTCGCCGCCGGCGAGGGGGCCTCCTTCGCCGAGCCCGCCCGGGCCCTCGGCGCGGCCACCGCCACCGTGCACCGCGAGCTGGCCCGCCTCTTCGGCACGACGACGGCCACCGCCGCCGACGTCAACGGGCTGCGGGCCTCGCTCGCCGACCGGCTCGAGGCTGCCCTGGCCGAGGTGCCCGAGCTCGCGCCCTTGCGCGACCGGCTCGAGGCGACCCTGCGGCTGCCCGACGGCAGTCTGCCGCCGCTGCAGCGGGTGCACGGCGACTACCACCTCGGGCAGGTGCTGCACACCGACGAGGGCTGGCGGCTCATCGACTTCGAGGGCGAGCCGCTGCGCCCGCTCGCCGAGCGGGTGCTCCCCGACCTGCCGATGCGCGACCTGGCCGGCATGCTGCGCTCCTTCGACTACGCCGGCGCGAGCGCCTCGGCACCGCAGGGCTGGGTCGAGGCGGCCCAGGAGGCCTTCCTCGCCGGCTATCGCACGACCCTTCCCGAACAGCCCGGCGAGCCGGCGCTGCTGCGGGCCCTGCTCATGGACAAGGCCCTCTACGAGGTCGTCTACGAGGCCCGCAACCGGCCCGACTGGCTGCCCATCCCGCTGCAGGCGGTCCACCGACTGCTTGCCGATCACCCCACTCCCCCAAGGAAGCCCATGGAACCCATCCAGGCCAGCGCCCAGGTTGCCGACTACAGCGCGGTCGACGCCTTCCTCGAGGGCCGGCACAGCCAGCCGCATGACCTGCTCGGCCACCACCTCGGCCCCGGCGGTCTCACCATCACGGCATACCGGCCGATGGCCAGCTCGGTGCGGGCCAAGCTCGGCGACGGCACGCTGCTCGACCTGCCGCACGTCAAGGGCGGGGTGTGGTCGGGGACGACCGGCGCGGTGACCCAGAGCCAGGACTACCGCCTGCTCGTCAACTACGGCGACGGCGTCGAGCACGAGCAGGACGACCCCTATCGCTTCGCGCCCAGCGTCGGCGAGATGGACCGCTTCCTGTTCAACGAGGGCCGGCACGAGCAGCTCTGGCAGGTGCTCGGCGCGCACGTGCACAGCTACCCCGGCCCGCTCGGCGAGGTCTGGGGCGTCTCCTTCGCCGTGTGGGCACCGACCGCCACCGCCGTGCACGTCGTCGGCGACTTCAACGGGTGGGACCGGATCAGCCACCCGATGCGGCTGCTCGGTCCGTCGGGCATCTGGGAGCTCTTCGTCCCCGGTGCCAGCGAGGGCATGAACTACCAGTTCGCGATCCGCGGCCAGGACACCATCGTCCGGCTCAAGGCCGACCCGATGGCCCAGTTCGCCGAGGTGGCTCCCAAGCAGGCGTCCATCGTCTACGAGTCGCACTACGAGTGGGGCGACGACGAGTGGATGACCGCCCGCCGCAAGCGCGACGTCCACCACGGCCCGATGAGCATCTACGAGGTGCACCTCGGCTCGTGGCGTCAGGACCTCGGCTACCTCGGGCTGGCCGAGCACCTCGTCAACTACGTCAAGGACCTCGGCTTCACCCACGTCGAGTTCCTCCCCGTCATGGAGCACCCCTACGTGCCGTCCTGGGGCTACCACGTCACCGGCTACTACGCCGTGTCGAGCCGCTGGGGCACCCCCGATGAGTTCCGCCAGCTCGTCGACTACCTGCACCGCAACGGCATCGGGGTCATCCTCGACTGGGTGCCGGGCCACTTCGCGACCGACCAGTGGGCGCTGGCCCGCTTCGACGGGCAGCCGCTCTACGAGCACCCGGACCCCCGCAAGGGCTGGCACCAGGAGTGGGGCTCGAACATCTTCGACTACGGCCGGCCCGAGGTGCGCAACTTCCTCGTCGCCAACGCGACCTACTGGCTCGAGGAGTTCCACATCGACGGGCTGCGGGTCGACGGCGTCGCCTCGATGCTCTACCTCGACTACTCCCGCAAGCCGGGCGAGTGGATCCCCAACGTCTTCGGCGGCCGGGAGAACCTCGAGGCGGTGCAGCTGCTCCAGGAGACCAACGCCACGGCATACAAGCGCACGCCCGGCGTCGTGACCATCGCCGAGGAGTCGACCTCCTGGCCCGGCGTGACCCACCCCACCGACGCCAACGGCCTGGGCTTCGGCTTCAAGTGGAACATGGGCTGGATGAACGACTCGCTGCGCTACCTCGGGATGGACCCGATCTACCGGCAGTGGCACCACGGCAAGCTCACCTTCGCCCTCATGTACGCCTTCACCGAGAACTTCGTGCTGCCGATCAGCCACGACGAGGTCGTGCACGGCAAGGGGTCGCTGCTGCGCAAGACCCGCGGCTCACGCGAGGACCAGGTCGCGACGGTGCGGGCCTACCTCGCCTACATGTGGAGCCAGCCGGGCAAGCAGCTGCTCTTCATGGGCTGCGAGTTCGGTCAGGAGTCGGAGTGGTCGGAGGGGCGCAGCCTCGACTGGTGGCTGCTCGACCAGCCCCTGCACTACCGGATCCACAACCAGGTCAAGGAGATGAACGCGGTCTACCGCAGCAACCCGGCGCTGTGGCAGCTCGACCACTCACCGGCCGGCTTCCGCTGGCTGGACGCCGACGACGCCGGGCACAACACGCTGTCCTACCTGCGCTTCGGCGAGGGCGACCCGGCCACCGACGCGCCGGTCCTCGCGGTCGTCGTCAACTTCAGCGGCGCGACCCACGAGCCCTACCGCATCGGCCTGCCGCGCGGCGGCCGCTGGCGGGTCGTCCTGGACACGGCCGGCTTCCACCCCGGGGCGCCGAGCTCCGGCGGGCTGGTCCTCGAGGCCGAGCCCGAGGGCTGGAACGGCCTCCCGTATGCCGTCAACGTCACCGTTCCGCGCCTGTCCACCGTGTGGCTGGCACCGGAGGAAGGAAACTGACATGAGCGCAGCAGCAGAGCCCTCGCCCGCGGACCGAGCCCCATCGTCCACTGCCGCGGACCGGGCCGGCACCCTCGCCAAGGCCTCCGACCTCGTCGACGTCGCCCACCTCGTCACCGCCTACTACACGCTCGCCCCCGACCCGGACAACGTCGACCAGCAGGTCGCCTTCGGCACCTCCGGGCATCGCGGGTCGAGCCTGCGGACCGCCTTCAACGAGGCGCACATCCTCGCGACGACCCAGGCGATCGTCGACTACCGGCGCGAGCAGGGCTTCGACGGGCCGCTGTTCATGGGGCGGGACACCCACGGCCTGTCCGAGCCCGCCTGGGCCTCGGCGCTCGAGGTGCTCGCCGCCAACGACGTCACCGTTCTCGTCGACGCTGCCGACGGCCACACGCCGACACCGGCGGTCTCGCACGCGATCCTGCGGGCCAACCGGGGCAAGATCGGCGGCGTCTCCGAGCTGCCGGCGGGCATCGGCCTCGCCGACGGCATCGTCGTCACCCCGTCGCACAACCCGCCCTACGACGGTGGCTTCAAGTACAACCCGCCGCACGGCGGGCCGGCCGACACCGACGCGACCAAGGTCATCGCCGCCCGGGCCAACGACTACATCCGGGGCGGGCTCGAGGGAGTCCGGCGGATCCCCTTCCCCCGGGCCCGGGCCGCCGCTCAGGGCTACGACTTCCTCGGCAGCTATGTCGAGGACCTGCCCCAGGTGCTCGACATCGCGGCGATCCGCGACGCCGGGGTGCGGATCGGCGCCGACCCGCTCGGCGGGGCATCGGTCGCCTTCTGGGGAGCGATGGCCGAGCGGCTGGGCATCGACCTGCACGTCATCAACCCCCTCGTCGACCCGACCTGGCGGTTCATGACGCTGGACTGGGACGGCAAGATCCGGATGGACTGCTCCTCGCCCTCGGCGATGGCCTCGCTCATCGCCAACAAGACGGAGTACGACATCTCGACCGGCAACGACGCCGACGCCGACCGGCACGGGATCGTCACCCCGGACGGTGGGTTGATGAACCCCAACCACTATCTCGCGGTGGCCATCCAGTACCTCTACGGAGGCGCTCGGCCCGGTTGGGCCGCAGACGGGTTCATCGGCAAGACCCTCGTGTCCAGCTCGATGATCGACCGGGTCGCGAGCGACCTCGGGCGACGCCTCGTCGAGGTTCCGGTGGGCTTCAAGTGGTTCGTCCCCGGGCTGCTCGACGGCTCCGGTCCCTTCGGCGGCGAGGAGTCGGCCGGGGCGTCCTTCGCCCGGTTCGACGGGTCGGTGTGGACCACCGACAAGGACGGCATCCTGCTGGCCCTGCTGGCGTCCGAGATCCTCGCGCGCACCGGCACCTCGCCGAGCGAGCACTATGCCGAGCTCACCGCCCGACATGGCGCGCCGGCATACGCTCGGATCGACGCCCCCGCCAACCGGGAGCAGAAGGCCAAGCTCGGCGCGCTGTCGCCGGCCGACGTGAGCGCGGACTCGCTGGCCGGAGAGCCGATCACGGCCAAGCTCACCGAGGCGCCGGGCAACGGGGCGAAGATCGGCGGGCTCAAGGTGGTCACCGAGTCGGCCTGGTTCGCCGCGCGCCCGTCGGGCACCGAGGACGTCTACAAGATCTACGCCGAGTCCTTCCGGGGTGCCGACCACCTGGCCCAGGTCCAGGCCGAGGCCCGGGAGGTCGTGAGCGCCGCCCTCGGCGGCTGAGGCGGCTGAGCCGGGTCAGCCGCCGGCGAGCCGCGCGTCCGCTGCGTCGCGTACGACTTCGGGGCGAAGCGGAACATCCTGCGCAGCCTCACGCACTGCGGCTTCGACGTCACGGTGGTGCCC
>Ga0116151_10000351_pt1 | contig 42167 bp, 37 predicted proteins | sample AD_UKC117_MetaG_FD_89893 | JGI IMG/M metagenome (GOLD analysis project Ga0116151, IMG submission 89893) | Active sludge microbial communities of municipal wastewater-treating anaerobic digesters from Hong Kong - AD_UKC117_MetaG | ecosystem: Engineered > Bioreactor > Anaerobic > Digestate...
CCCCACCCCTTGCGCCCACACTGCCCAAAACAGGTCTTCCACACTCCGCGGAGTCCGTGAACGTCCCACGCAACACACCCACTCTCGATGCTGGACTGTTGCACTGACCCCTAGAACTCACCGTGGCATCACCCCGCACCTTCGTCACAAACCGGCCCGAGGCACTGACACCTTCGTCACAATCGCACTCTTTGGCGCTCGGTCCATCCGATCATTCCGGCGAAAGCCACACCGCGCCCAGCGGCGGCACCGAGATCGATGCGCTGAACGGGCGTCCGTGCCACTCCCAGTCGTCGGCGTCCACACCCCCGAAGTTGCCCACCCCACTGCCGCCGTACTCGTGCGCGTCGGTGTTGAGCACCTCGCGCCAGCGCCCACCCTGCGGCAGGCCGATGCGGTAGTCGAAGTGCGGGACCGCGCTGAAGTTGACCACGCACACCAGCAGGTCGCCGCTGTCACTGCGGCGGATCCAGGAGAAGGTGTTCCCGCCGGCGTCGTTGGCGTCGATCCACTCGAAGCCACCAGGATCCACGTCGAGACTCCACAGGGCCGGGTTCGCGCGGTACTCAGCGTTGAGGTCGCACACGAGTCGGCTCAACGCCTCGTGGTCGGGCTGGTCGAGCAGCCACCAGTCGAGACTGCGGCCCTCCGACCACTCGGACTCCTGACCGAACTCCTGGCCCATGAAGAGAAGTTGCTTGCCGGGGTGGGCCCACATGTAGGCGAGGAACGCGCGGAGGTTGGCGCGCTTCTGCCAGTGGTCGCCGGGCATCTTCGACAGCAATGATCCTTTGCCGTGCACGACCTCGTCATGCGAGATCGGCAACACGTAGTTCTCGCTCCAGGCGTAGACCAGCGCGAACGTCATCTCGTTGTGGTGGTACTGGCGGTGGATCGGCTCGCGCGACACGTAGTCCAGCGAGTCGTGCATCCAGCCCATGTTCCACTTCAAGCCGAACCCGAGGCCGCCCAAGTGGGTCCCGCGGGTCACCCCCGGCCATGCCGTCGACTCCTCGGCGACAGTGAACGCGCCGGGCTCCCGCTTGTAGACGGTGGCGTTCATCTCCTGCAGGAACTGCACCGCGTCGAGGTTCTCGCGCCCCCCGTACGCGTTCGGTGACCATTCGCCGTCATTGCGTGAGTAGTCGAGGTACAGCATGGAGGCCACAGCGTCCACCCGCAGGCCGTCGATGTGGAACTCCTCGCACCAGTAGACGGCGTTCGCGACCAGGAAGTTGCGGACCTCCGGCCGGCCGAAGTCGAAGACGTAGGTGCCCCAGTCCGGGTGCTCGCCGCGGCGGGGGTCGGCGTGTTCGTACAAGGGGGTTCCGTCGAAGCGGGCAAGGGCGAACTCGTCCTTCGGGAAGTGCGCCGGGACCCAGTCGACGATGATGCCGATCCCGGCCTGATGCAGTCGGTCGACCAGGTAGCGGAAGTCGTCGGGGTTGCCGAAACGTGCGGTGGGTGCGTAATACGCGCTGACCTGGTAGCCCCACGATCCGCCGAAGGGGTGCTCCATGACGGGCAGGAACTCCACGTGGGTGAACCCGTGCGCCACCACGTAGTCGGTGAGTTCCTCGGCCAGTTGCCGGTAGGACAGGCCCTGTCGCCATGAGCCGAGGTGCACCTCGTAAATGCTCATCGGCGAGGCATGTGCGGGTCGCTCGGCCCGCTCGGTCATCCAGGTGGAATCGCCCCACCGGTAGCCGGAGGCGAAGACGACCGAGGCGGTGGCCGGAGGGACCTCGGTGGCCTGCGCCATCGGGTCGGCCTTGAGCCGACGCACACCGTCGCGGCCGATGATCTCGTACTTGTACCGGGTGCCCGGTCCGATCTCGGGGACGAACACCTCCCACACGCCGCTGGAACCCAGCGAACGCATCGGGGTGGAGGTGCCGTTCCAGTAGTTGAAGTCACCGACCACCCGCACGCCCTGTGCGTTGGGTGCCCAGACCGCGAAAGCCACGCCGTGCACGGGACCGTTCGGGGTCTCGTAGACGTGCGCGTGGGCGCCGAGCACCTCCCACAGCTGTTCGTGCCGGCCCTCGGCGATGAGGTGCTGGTCCACCTCGCCCAGGGTGGGCAGGAAGCGGTACGGGTCGTCCGCGGGCAGTTTGTCGCCGCCGTACGCCACGGCCAGCCGGTAGTCCGGAACCGTGGTCATCGGCAACTCGGCCACCCAGACCCCCGAGTACTCGTGCTGCATGGGGAAGCGATCCTCCCCGACGACCACGTCCACCTCGGTCGCGTCCGGGCGCAGCACCCGCACCGTGACGCCGTCGGCGTCGACGTGGGCGCCGAGCACCTGGTGCGGTTGGCTGTGGGTGCCGTCGACCAGGGCGGCCAATGCGGCGGTGTCTACCTTGATCATTCAGATCACTCCCGGTCGGATGGACATGATGTGGGCGCATGACAGGTGCGGGTCGAGGCGCACGAAGTTGTTGGCGGACCACGCGAAACTCTGGCCGCTGATGAGGTCCTGGGCGACGAAGCGGTCGTGCCAGTCGAGGCCCAGCGCGGGCATGTCGACGTGCAGCGTGGCCTCGCGCGGCCCGAACGGATCCAGCGTCACGACCATGAGCAGCGTGTCATCACCATCGCGTTTGCTGAAGGCGATCATGCGGTCGCTGTCGATCTGATGGAACACGATGTGCCGCAACTGCTGCAGGGCGCGGTGCTTGCGGCGGATGTCGTTGAGTTGCGTGATGTACGGAACCAGGGTCCTGCCGCGCTTCTCCGCGTCCTGCCACTTGCGCGGCCGGTACTGGAACTTCTCGGAATCGAGGTACTCCTCGCTGCCCGGCCGGACCGCCACGTGCTCGAAGAGTTCGTAGCCGCTGTACACGCCCCAACTCGGGGACATGGTGGCCGCCAAGGTCGCGCGGATGGCGAAAGCGGCCGGCCCGCCGTACTGCAGGTACGCATGCAGGATGTCGGGGGTGTTCACGAAGAAGTTGGGGCGCATGTACGCCGACGACGGTCCGCTCAACTGACGCAGGTACTCCTCGAGTTCCCACTTCTCGTTGCGCCACGTGAAGTACGTGTAGGACTGGTCGAAGCCCACTTCCGCGAGCGCTCGCATCATCGGGGGACGGGTGAACGCCTCTGCGAGGAACAGCACGTCGGGGTCGGTGCGCTTGATCTCGTTGATCACGTGGTCCCAGAACCGCACAGGCTTCGTGTGCGGGTTGTCCACGCGGAAGATCCGCACACCGTGGTCCATCCAGTAGCGCAGGATCCGCAGGACCTCGTCGGTCAGTCCGGCGGGGTCGCCGTCGAACCACAGCGGGTAGATGTCCTGGTACTTCTTGGGCGGGTTCTCCGCGTACGCGATCGTGCCGTCGGCGCGGACCGTGAACCACGGCTTGCCGGCTGTCGCCCAGGGATGGTCGGGGGCGGCCTGCAGAGCGAAGTCCAGTGCCACCTCCATGCCGAGATCCTTGGTGCGCGCGACGAACTTGTCGAAGTCGTCGATCGTGCCCAGATCCGGGTGGACGGTGTCGTGACCGCCGGCCGACGACCCGATGGCCCAGGGTGAGCCGGGGTCGTCCGGGCCGGGGGTGAGGGTGTTGTTGGGCCCCTTGCGGTTGACCGTTCCCACCGGATGGATGGGGGGCAGATACACGACATCGAACCCCATCGCGGCGATGGCCGGCAGGCGTTTCTGCGCGTCCGCGAACGTGCCGCTGCGGGGTGGGTCCATCTGCGCCCCCTCGCTGCGTGGGAACAGTTCGTACCACGATCCGAACAATGCGCGACGGCGATCGGCGTACACCGGCCAGGGGCCGCACGGCGACTCGAGGTCCCGGATCGGATGGTCGCGCAGCATGCGCCACAAGGTTTCGTCCAGTCCGGCGGCAAGACGCTCCTCGGGGGTCAGGGAGACGTCGCGCAGGCCCGCGATGGCCTTGCTGATGAGGGTCTGGTCGGGGACGTCCGCGCGGGACAGGACCCGGGCCCCCTCCTCGAGCTCGAGTTCGACGTCCACGCCCGCGGGGATCTTCACCTCGGCCCGGTGGCGCCACGTCCCGAGGATGTCGCTGTAGGCGACGATGGTGAAGGACCACGCACCTTCGGTGTTGGGCCGGAAGTTGCCGTCCCAGAGGTCGGTGCCGTTGTCGCGCGGAACCATGGGGGTCCGCACAGTGCGGCCCTGGGGGTCGGTGGCCACCAGGTCGACGCCGAGGGAGTCGTGGCCCTCGCGGAAGGCCACGCAGTTGACCATCACCAGCTCGCCGACGACGGCTTTGACCGGGCGACGGCCACCCTCGACACGCGGCCACACGTCGAGGACGGGGAACCGGCCGGTCAGCGTCTGTGGTGCCGTGAGGTTGTTCGAGGGCAGGGTGTTCCAGTAGTCGACGGCTTCGGTGGACGGGGCTCCCGAGCCTTCCTGGGTGGTGTTGTCACGCACGACTTCGACGGTAGTCGCTGAGGTGGACGGTTGGCGCGGCGCGTCCACGGCCTAGTCCTCCGGAAGCACCTCGGCCACAACGATCGAGTAGCAGGGGACCTTGACGCCCGCCGAGGGATCGACCCCGGTCAGGGTCACGTCCTCGCTGGCGAGCACGACCCGCGCGGGCATGGGGAATGTCATTTCCACCGGCTCGGGTCCGGTGTTCAGGCAGAGCAGGACTGACGGGTCTCCGGTGAACATGGCCTGTACGACGCGCACGTCAGGGTTGTTCCATTGCTCGGAGGTCAGAACCGTCCCCTCCTCGTTGAACCAATGCAGATCATCCGGCGAGGGATGGATCTCAGGGCGCAGAACGGAGTAGCGGTCGCGGATCTGCAACAGCAACTTCGTCCATTCGATGAGGTCCTCGTCGAGGGCGCCCCAATCCGTCCAGGACAACTCGTTGTCCTGGCAGTAGACGTTGTTGTTGCCCTGTTGGGTCCGGCCCGACTCGTCGCCGGACAGGATCATCGGGGTGCCCGCCGAGAGGATCAAGGTGGCCAGCAACGACCGCTGCCGGGCCCGGCGGTTCTTGAGCACATCGGGGTCGTCGGTGGGACCTTCCGCTCCGCCGTTCCAACTGCGGTTGTCGTTGCTGCCGTCGTTGTTGTTCTCGCCGTTGGCCTCGTTGTGCTTCTCGTTGTACGACACCAGATCGGCCAGGGTGAAGCCGTCGTGCGCGGTGATGAAGTTGATCGAGTGGTACGGCCGACGGCCGTTGTGGGCGAAGCGGTCCGCCGAGCCGGTGAGGCGGGCACCGAGCTCGGACAGTGACCCGATCGATCGCCACGTGTCGCGCACCGTGCCCCGGAAGACGTCGTTCCACTCCGCCCACGGCCCGGGGAAGTTGCCGGCCTGGTAGCCGCCGATCCCGATGTCCCAGGGCTCGGCGATGAGTTTCACTTGCGAAAGCACGGGGTCCGCGGCCATGGCCGACAGGACCGGCGCCCACGTCGTGACCATCGCGGAGGTCCTCGCCAAGGTGGAGGCGAGATCGAAGCGGAAACCGTCGACGTGCAGGTCGGTCACCCAGTAGCGCAAGGAGGAGAGGATCAACTCGACCATGCGCGGCGATTCCGCCCGGATCGCATTGCCGCATCCGGTGGGGTTGTCGTACATCCCGCCGTCGAGCATCCAGTACGTGTCGGCGTTCGCCGAGCCCTTCCATGCCAGCGTGGGTCCGAGATGGTCGCCCTCTGCTGTGTGGTTGTACACGACGTCGACGATCACTTCGAGTCCGGCGGCGTGTAGGGCATCGGCCATGTCCCGAAACTCGGCGATCTGCTCGCCGCGTTGACCACCGGCCGCGTAGGCGGCGTGGGGTGCGAAATACCCGATCGGGTTGTAGCCCCAATAGTTGGTCAGCCCGCGGCCCAGCAGCATGGGCTCCGGGACGTAGTGCTGAACGGGCAGCAGTTCGATGCTTGTGACGCCCAGGTCGACGAGGTAGTCGATCACCGGCTCCTGTGCGAGCCCCGCGTAGGAGCCACGAAGCTCCTCCGGGATGCCCGGGTGCAACTTGGTGAACCCCTTGACGTGGGTCTCATAGATGACCGTGCGGTCCCACGGTATGCGCGGCGGCGCGTTGGGCGTCGCCGGCAGTGGCGGCACGTACACGCTGTGTGGGACGAAAGGGGAGGAGTCCGCGTCGTCGATGAGTTCCGGATCCTGCATCTGGTACGAGTGGATCGCGTCGTTGACGTGCAACTCCCCGGTCATCGACAGGGCGTACGGGTCGACCAGCAGTTTCGCGGGGTTCAGCCGCAGGCCGTACTGCGGTTCCCACGGTCCGGACACCCGGAAGCCGTAGGTCGCGCCCCTCTCGGGTTCGGCGAACTCGCCGGTCCAGTGACCGTAGGGACCGGGGGTCAGATCCACCCTGGTTCCCGACTCGGTGAACTCGATCTCCACCCGGTCGGCGGCCGGGGCGAAGTAGTTGACTGTGGCACGCCCGGGGTTGTCCGCATCCGGCCGGAGGCCCATCGGCGGCAAACCCTCCGGCGTGCGCATGTTCCTCCAGTCGCCGGACCTCTCGACGTCGAGGTCCACCCCCTGAGGTTAGCCTGCCGTGGTAGGCGAAGGAGGCCGGTGTGGACGAAGCAGGTGCAGGCGGCACGCAACTCGTGACGGTGGAAGTGAGTGACGGCGTGGCGTTGATCATGCTGCAGCGTCCCCCCATGAACGCACTGTCTGTGGCGGTGCAGTCCCAGGTGGCGGCTGCGGCCCGCGAAGTTGATCAGCGCCGGGACGTCGCCGCGGTGGTGGTCTACGGCGGCCCGAAGGTCTTCGCCGCGGGCGCCGACGTCAAGGAGATGGCCGAGTGGGACCACGCGACCATGGTGGAGCGCTCGACCGCACTGCAGGCGGCGTTCACCGCTGTGACTGAGATCGGCAAGCCCACCATCGCCGCGATCACCGGCTACGCCCTTGGCGGCGGGCTGGAACTGGCTCTGTGTTGCGACTTCCGGGTCTGCGCGGAAAACGCCAAACTGGGGCTTCCGGAGATCCAACTGGGGATCATCCCCGGCGCCGGCGGCACCCAGCGGCTGCCGCGGCTGATCGGCCCGGCGAGGGCCAAAGAGATGATCTTCTCGGGCCGCCACGTGAAGGCCGATGAGGCGTTGCGGATCGGACTCGTGGATGCGGTGGTGCCGGTGGATTCGGTCCGGGACGAGGCCATCGCCTGGGCAAGCCGTTACGTGGGCGGACCCGCTCTGGCCCTGCGTGCCGCCAAGACCGCGGTCGATCGGGGGCTCGAGGTGGACCTGCGCAGCGGCTTGGAGTTCGAGCGACAGCAGTTCGCAAGTCTGTTCGCCACGCATGACCGAACAATCGGTATGGGCACTTTCCTGGAATCCGGGCCCGGCCAGGCGACGTTCGAAGGACGATGACCACATGACCCCACCGACGGCTGAGCAGATCCAGCAGGCCTGGGAAGATCCCAAGTTGGCCAACCTCCTGTACCACGACTGGGAGGCCGACACCTATGACGACAAATGGTCCATCTCGTTCGACGAGCGTTGCATCTCGTACGCCACGGACCGCTTCCGAAACGTCGCCGGCGAGCAGGGCTGGCCCTATGGCAGCGCGCTCGAACTCGGCTGTGGAACCGGATTCTTCCTGCTCAATCTCAAGCTCGGCGGTGTACTCGACGACGGTCACGTGACAGACCTTTCGCCGGGCATGGTCGATGTCGCCAAGCGCAACGGCACGCACCTGGGGTTCGAGCTCGAGGGGCGCGTGGCTGACGCGGAGACCCTGCCGTACCCGGACGAGTCCTTCGATCTGGTGATCGGGCACGCCGTCCTGCATCACATCCCGGACCTCGAGCAGGCGCTGCGCGAGGTAATGCGGGTGCTGAAGCCGGGCGGCCGGTTCGTGTTCGCCGGCGAGCCGACCGCGAAGGGCGACTTCGTCGCGCGCAAGTTGTCCCAGCTGACGTGGAGTGCGGCCAAGCGGATCACGCACCTGCCCGGTCTGCGGGACAGGTACGCGCGCTCGGACGCCGAACTCGACGAGTCCTCACGTGCGGCGGTGCTGGAGGCGGTGGTCGACATCCACACCTTCGACCCCACGGAACTGCGTCAGATGTGTGAGCGGGTCGGGGCAGTGGACGTGTCCACCGTCACCGAGGAGTTCACGGCCTCCTGGTTCGGATGGCCGGTGCGCACGGTGGAGGCAGCTGTGAAGCCGGGGGCCCTGGGCTGGAAGTGGGCCTACTTCGCGTACGGGACATGGCTCGCGCTGTCCGCGCTGGACGCGAAGGTGTTCAACAAGATCGTGCCTGCGCAGTACTTCTACAACGTGAGTGTGACCGGAATCAAGGCGTGACCCGGGATCCGCGCAACGCCCGCTTCCTCACCTGGTCCTCGCTGCGCTGGGTGGTCCGCAACCGCGCCTGGTCGTGGTGGTACCTCGTGCGCTATTGGCGCTTCTTCTGGCTGAAGGTCCGTAACCCGCACATCATCACCGAGGGGTTCGTGTTCATCGGCAAGCGTGCCGAACTGTACGCACGCAAGGGATACGGGCAACTGATTCTGGGGCGGTGGGTGCACATCGGCGAGGAGAACCGGCTGCGTGTGCACGAAGGCACGCTGCGGGTGGGGGACAAGACCGTCTTTGGCCGGGACAACACGATCAACACGTACCTGGACATCGAGATCGGCGGCAGTTGCATCGTGGCCGACTGGGTGTACGTGTGCGATTTCGACCACGTCTCCGAGGACGTGAACCTTCCGATCAAGGATCAGGGCATCGTGAAGGCCCCGGTGCGCATCGGCCCGGACTGCTGGCTGGGAACCAAGGTCACCGTGACCCGGGGAACGATGGTCGGACCGGGGTGTGTGCTGGCTGCCAACTCCGTGGTGCGGGGGGCGATCCCGCCCAAGTCGGTCGTCGGGGGGGTGCCCGGCCGCATCCTCAAGGACCGGCAGGCAGCCTACGACGCGGCCGCCGCCCGTCGGGAGGCGCTGGCCGACATCGCCCGCAAAACCCGGGTTGCCGCCGAGGAGCACAGCCAGGGCGGCTGACGCGATCCGGCAAAGGTTCTGCGCGGCCACGCTTTCCGGCTACCCTGATCGCCATGACCGGGCACTCCGAATTCGAGGCCCTCGAGGCGGCGCTGCCCGACATGGCGCGCACCTTCGTGGCCGACCAGAACGCCCCCCACTGTCTGGTGGTGGTGCCCAGCATGACCTTCAACCAGGATCTGCTGCGCAACGTGGTCGGCGTCGAGCACTACGAGGAACGCATGCTCGCCATGCTCCTGCAACTGCACACGCCGCAGATCCACGTCGTCTACTGCTCCAGTGCGACCATCTCCGAGGAGATCGTCGAGTACTACCTGAGCCTGATCCCCGGGGTGCCCATGTCGCACTCGCGCCCGCGGCTCACCATGGTCAGTTGCGACGACCTGTCGCCCCGGCCGCTGACCGAGAAGTTGCTGGAACGTCCAGGCTGTCTGCGCCGGATCCATGACGAGTTGGCCCGTTCGAAAGCCGGCGCGATCGTGTGCATGAACACCACAGACCTGGAGCGCAAACTGGCCGTCGAACTCGGGATCCCGCTGTTGGGCAACCCACCCGACCTGGACCACCTGGGCTCCAAGTCGGGCAGCCGGGAGATGTTCCGCGAGGCGGGCATCGACTTCCCCGCCGGCTTCGAGCATCTGCGGTCCATGGATGAGGTCGTGCAGGCGCTCGCGGCGCTGAAGCGTGACCACCCGGGCGTGCACACGGGCGTTGTCAAACTCGAGGAGGGGTTCTCGGGGGAGGGCAACGCGCTGTACCGCTACGAGCACGGCGAGGACGAGGAGGCGATCCGTGCGGCCTTGCCGAAGCACCTGAAGTGCCAGGCTCCCGCGGAGACCTACGAGAGCTTCAGCGCCCGGTTCGAGATCATGGGAGGGATCGTCGAGGAGTACGTGGACGGGGTGAGCGCCTCGCCGTCGGGCCAGGGGTACATCGGTCCGCTCGGGACGTTGCGTGCGCTGTCCACCCACGACCAGTTGCTCGGCGGGGCGGACGGGCAGGTGTTCGAAGGGTCCACGTTCCCGGCCGCGAAACGGTACCGGCGGCGCGTGCAGGACGACATGATGCAGGTGGGTGAGGTCCTGCAGGCCCGCGGTGCCAGGGGCCGCTTCGCGGTGGACTTCGTCGAGGTCGGCGACCGGTTGTGTGCGATCGAGATCAACCTGCGCAAGGGCGGAACCACCCACCCCATGTTGACCATGGCGGTCATCACCGAGGGGCATTACGACCCGGTCACCGGCGTCTTCCGCTCGGGCAACGGCATGGAGAAGTGCTACTACGCCACGGACAACCTGCGTGCCGACGAGTATCGCGGCATCCTGGTGGGCGAATTGCTCGACGCCGCCATCAACCGCCGACTGATCTTCGACCCGGTGACCGAGCGGGGGTGCGTCTTCCACATGCTCGGAGCGCTGTCGGAGTACGGCAAGGTCGGGGTCACCTGTATCGCCGACACGCTAGAAGAAGCGATCACGGATTATCGTGCCGTGGTTGACATGATGGGCGAACTGAGCGCTCAATAGGCCCGGGAGGCAGCATGTGTGGATGTTTCGTCGTGGCGCTCGGCGCCTTCTTCCCCCGTATCGCCTTGGCGCTGCTTTGGCTGTTCGGTGACACGGTCGAGCGGGCTTTCGACAACAACTGGATCCTCCCGCTGCTCGGGTTGCTGTTCCTGCCGTACACCACGCTGAGTTACGTGTTGCTGTACTGGTGGCTCGGCGAGGTGGTGGGCTTCACCTGGTTCTTCGTCATCCTGGCGTTCCTGATCGACATCGGCTCGTACGCCAGTTCCGCGCGGGCACGCAACTACAAAGCTGCGTGATTCCGGCGCTCTGCCCTGCGCCGTCGCGCAGGGGTGGGGTTCGTGCAGGTAGATGGGGTTCGTGCAGGTAGATGGGGTTCGTCGGGCGCTGAACCCCATCGATCTACCTGAACCCCATCGATCTACCTGAACCCCATCGGTCTACCTGAACCCCACCGATCGACCTGAACCCCACCGGACGGATCACAGCACCGGGTTCGGCGGCGCCGCCAATCTCCGCGGCGGCCGGACTGCCCGACGGGTCCGCGAGTAGACCTCGTCCGTGCGTGCCGCGATCCGTTCCCAGCTGTAGTGGGGCAGCGCCGCGGCAGCGGTGTCCCGGCGACGGGCAGTCTCGACCGGATCGGCCAGTGCCGCCAGAATCTGCGTGGCCAGGTCCGCGGGATCGTTGGGCCGGCTCCGGCGGCCGCGATCGTCGGTGACGAACTCAGCGAGCCCCCCGGTATCGCCGACCACGAGCGGCACCCCCGCGGCGGCCGCCTCCAGGGCGACGATGCCGAACGGCTCGTACGAACTCGGTGCAATGACCAGGTCCGAACTGGCGTAGACGTCCGCGAGGGTCTGCTCATCGACGTGCCCCAGCAGTTCCACGGTCCCGTCGAGCCCAGCCGCGGTCACAGCCTCTGCGATGGCGTCCCCCTGGCCGCCGGTGCCGACCATGCGCAGGCGAGCGCCAGGATGCTCAACGAGTACGGCCGGCATCGCCTCGACCGCCGTGAACACGCCCTTCTCCCACTCAAGTCGCCCCACGAACGTGATCCGCGGGCTGCCCTCCAGCAGTCGAGGGCCGATCGGGCCCGGCGCCGGACGCTCTCCGGGATCGATCCCGTTCGGGATCACGGTGATCTTCGTGGGGGAGGTCTCATGCGCCCGGTGCACCTCGTCGGCCATGGCGGCTGAGCAGACGATCACAGCATCGGCGTCGTCGACCAGCCATTGCTCGACGAGGTGCACGCTGCGGGACACGATGTCCGGCAACCAACCCGAATGGCGCCCGGCCTCGGTCGCGTGCACTGTCGCGACCAGCGGCACATCGAGGGCAGCCGCCGTTGACGCGCCCGCTCGCGCGACCACCCAATCGTGGGCGTGGACGATATCGACGTCGCGCACGTCGGTGGCCGCCTGCCCGATCCTGGCGTCCAGAGCCCCGACCCAGGTCAGCAGGGACGGAAGGTGGTAGGGAAACGGTCCATCGGGATCCACCCGGAGCACCTCGACACCCGCCGCGGTCTCGACCGCTGGCGCCTCGGGCGGACGCTGAGTGACGACCGTGACCTGGTCGCCGCGCGCGGCCTGCGCAGCAGCCAGTGCTGGCACGTGGCGGCCGATCCCGCCGTACACCAGCGGTGGGTACTCCCATGTCAGATGCAGGATGTGCACTACAACAACCGTGGGTCGAGGTGGGGGAAAGGCCGCTCGGGCAGCGCGTCGACCTGCCGGTCGGTCTCGATCGCGTGGGCCAGTCGCTCGAAGGCGTGGTGGTGGCCGTCGTGGCGCTCCCGCGCGTAGCCCGCCGCACTGTCCTTGCTCACCATGAACGCCCAGTCGCTGGACAGCGCCAACAGGGCCTGTGTCGCAAGGTCGACCTGCCGCGGATCACGGGCTGCCGTGTCGGCCAGTTTCAGCCATCGCCGCACGAGGTCCTCGTTGTCATCGACCATGTCCGCCACCTGCGGTCCCGCCCAGACCCGGAAGTCCTTGCCCGTTCCCCAGGAGCCCGGCTCGGGGCCGATCCGGCCGGCGACGGCGGTGCGGGCTCCGGTCAGCGTCGTCACCTCGATCCCGGCTTGCGGCAGCAGGGTCAGTACCTGTTCCAGCCAGGCCGGCCCCTCGTGCCACCAGTGCCCGAACAACTCCGTGTCATACGCCGCGACCACGAGCGGGTCCGGCCGCTGCGCGGACAACTCCAGCAGTCGGGTCCGGACCACTTCGACGAAGTCGAGCGCGTCGCGGCGTACGGCCGCGGCCGCCAGCGCCTCGTCGTACGGCGCCTTGTCCTCGCCGTGGACATGTGCCGACGTCACCCGCCGGGTGCGGAAGCCGTTGGCATCGACCACGTGGAAGTCGCGGTACTCGTGATGGCCCGGATATCCCTTGCGCGGCGACCATACGCGGTAGGTGACCTCGAGGTCGCGGCCGAACGCGATCACGTCGGAGTCCCCGACCGTCCAGGCGCTGTGGGTGGGTCGCCCGACGTGCAGCATCGTGGGCCCGTCCATGAGGAAATGCCCGATGCCGACTCGCTGGTAGAGGTCCTCAAGGCCGGGCCGGTAACCGCACTCCGGTGCCCAGATCCCGGCCGCCGGTGCGCCGAATCGGATCGTGTGTTCATCCAGGCCTGTGCGCAGGGCGAACGCTGCCGCACGCTCGTCGAGCAGTGGCTGGAAGGGATGGGACGCCGGGCCCGACAACAGTTCGATGACCCCGGCGTCGGCGAGGTCGCGCAGGGCGGGGGAGAAGCCTGCCCGGTAACGCCCTTCCAGGGCCGCCAGGGTGTCCTGCGCCGCGGCGGCCTCGCGCCGAGACGCCACCGGATCATCGAGTTCCTGGGTCCGCCACAGCCAGTCAGCGATCCAACTGCGGGTGCCGTCCAGACAGTACGGGTCGTCCAGTTGTGCTGCCAGCACTGGCGTGACGCCGACGGTGACGAGGCTGCGCCCACCGGCATCGGCAAGCCGGCGCAAGGTGTCCACGACCGGGACGTAACTGCTGGCGATCGCTTGGTTGAGCCATTCCTCGCCGACCGGCCACCGGCCGTGTCCGCGCAGCCAGGGCAGATGGCTGTGCAGGACCAGTGCGAACCGCCCGATCATGAGGCCACCACCACGAGGTCCAGGCTGGTGTCCAGATCGGCGTCGGTGATCAGGAAGTCGTCGGTGCGCACGCCCGCGACGAACGCCTCGAGTTCGCCGGGCCAGGTCCCGGACAGTGCCGCCTCGATCTGTTCGGTGATGATCCCCGGGCGGGCGGCCAGGCGCGGGCCGTGCCGCACACCGAACATGGCGATGTCGCGGAACCCTGCCTCGCGCACGAGCCCGTGCAGTTGGTCGGCGTCGAACTCCTCGACGTGGAAGGGGTTGGTGGGCTTCTCGCCACGGCGCAGTCCCGGTGAGAACGTCAGCCGGTTCGGTGTGCTCAGGCAGGTCCACGTGGCGATCCGACGGACCTCGGCGAGGAAGTGCCGCAGATCCCACAGGTGCTCGATGACCTGCAGGCTCACGACCGCGTCGACGGCGCTGAAGGGCAGGGCTGCGAGATTGGCTCGCACATGGGGCAGGGGGTAGGTCGCGGCGCTGTGCTCGATCGCGGCCTGGTCGTAGTCGACCGCGACTACCCGCGCGCCCGCCTGGTGCAGGATCCGGGCGCCGTAGCCCTCGCCGGATCCCGCCTCCACCACGCGCTGACCCGTGCACCGCGGCGCGAGCCACCGGTACACGACCTCGTGGCGGGCGAACCAGTACTGTTCCCGGGCGATCCCGGGCACTGTCCGTTCGCCGGTCAGCGGCAGGGAGGAGGGCACGCACTCCAGGCTACGGCGAGGGGTAGGGGGCAGGGCTGGCGCCATTACTACTGGCGAGTAACATTGGAACAAGTGCCGGTGAACCGGCAACGCGCATCCGAGGAGGTCGACCGCGCCCATGAAGATCGTCGTCTGCGTCAAGCAGGTTCCCGACACCTGGTCGGAGAAGAAGCTGGACCCGGCCACGAAGACCCTTGACCGGGCCTCCGTGGACGGTGTCATGAACGAACTCGACGAGTACGCCGTCGAAGAAGCCCTGAAGATCGCCGAGGCCACCAGTGGTGAGGTCGTCGTGCTGTCAATGGGTCCCGAGCAGTCCACCGAGACCATCCGCAAGGCGCTGAGCATGGGCGCCGACGCCGGCATCCACATCCTGGACGACGGCTTGGCCGGTTCCGACGCCGTCGCCACGTCGCTGGCGATCGCGAAGGTCATCGAGGGCCGCGGCGCCGACCTGGTGATCTTCGGTTCGGAGTCCACCGACGCGCGCATGAGCGTGGTCCCCGCGATGGTGGCCGAGCGTCTCGGCCTTCCGCAGCTGACCTTCGCCAATAAGGTCGAGGCCCCCGGCGATGGCACGGTCAAGGCCCACCGCCTCACCGACTACGGTTACGACGTCGTCGAGGCCAGCACGCCGGCGGTGATCTCCGTGGTCGAGAAGATCAACGAGCCCCGCTACCCGTCCTTCAAGGGCATCATGGCCGCGAAGAAGAAGCCGGTCGAGACCATCTCGCTGGCCGATGCCGGCATCGAGTCCGCCTCGGTGGGCCTCGGCGCCGCGTGGAGCGAGGTGGCCGAGTTCGCCGACGCTCCGGCCCGTGCCGCGGGCACGATCGTCACCGACGAGGGCGACGGCGGCACCAAGATCGCCGACTACCTGTCCGAGCAGAAGTTCATCTAGGGAGAACGAACAACAATGGCTGAGATCCTGGTACTCGTCGACCACGTCGACGGCTCGGTGAAGAAGACCACCCTCGAACTGCTGACGCTTGCCCGCTCGCTGGGCGAGCCGTCGGCGGTGTTCATCGGCGGTGGCATCGACAGCGCTGCGGCCACCCTGGCCGAGTACGGCGCGGCGAACATCTACGTCGCCGACGCCGACGACCTCACCGGCTACGTGGTCGCCCCCAAGGCCGAACTGCTCGCACAGTTGGTCGCCGAGAAGTCGCCGGCCGCCGTGCTCATCACCTCGAACGCCGAGGGCAAGGAGATCGCCGGTCGCCTGGCGATCAAGGCCAACAGCGGTGTGATCACGGATGCGGTGGGCGTCAGCGCTGACCTCGTGGCCACCCAGTCGATCTTCGGTGGCTCCACGATCGTGCAGTCCAAGGTCGCGCAGGGCACCCCGATCATCACGGTGCGCCCGAACTCGACCGCTCCCGAGGCTGCTCCCGCAGCCGGTGCGCGCAGCGACGTGAGTGTTGCGCTGAGCGCCACTGCGACCGGTGCGAAGATCGTCGACCGCGTGACGGAGGAGAAGGGCGCGCGTCCCGAGCTCACCGAGGCCGCGATCGTGGTCTCCGGTGGTCGTGGTGTGGGCGGCCCGGAGGGCTTCGAGGTCATCGAGAAGCTCGCCGACTCCCTCGGTGCCGCAGTTGGTGCCTCGCGTGCCGCGACTGACGCCGGTTGGTACCCCCACCAGTTCCAGGTGGGCCAGACCGGCAAAACCGTTTCGCCGCAGCTGTACATCGCCAACGGCATCTCCGGGGCGATCCAGCACCGCGCCGGTATGCAGACCTCGAAGACGATCATTGTGGTCAACAAGGACCCCGAGGCCCCGATCTTCGAGCTCGCGGACTACGGCGTGGTGGGCGACCTGTTCACCGTCGTCCCGCAGTTGACCGACGAGATCGGCAAGCGCAAGGGCTGAGCCCAATCGACGAAGTCCCGCCGCCCACCGCATCCCGGGCGGCGGGACTTCTGCGTTCTCGCACCGAGCCCTGGCCCCATCCGTGAGCACTTCGACGATCCGTTAGCCATCTGGAGTTGATGAAGCGCTCCCGGATTTCCGAAGTGCTCACGGATGGGGCCGGGGGCCAGCTGGGGCGTGGACCCGCGACCCGCCGCGCGCGCCTGCAGGGGATTGTCCGAACCGCGGGTTAGCCTCGCGGTAAGTCACGCGACTTCTTCCCCATCGCGTGACCCCTGTATTGGCTGTCCGAGGGGTGTCACGTGGTCTTCCCGACGATCGAGTTCGCGGCGTTCTTCGTCGTGGTGCTGCTCGTGTCGTGGTTGCTCATGCCCACCCCTAAGTACTGGAAGCCGTTCATCTTTGCGGCGTCGCTGGCCTTCTACGCCGCCGCCGACTGGCGCTGGGTGTTCCTGCTGCTGGCCTCGATCGTCGGCAACCAGGCCGCGGCCACGGTGATCAGCAAGATGGCGCGCGGACCAGGCCGCAAGGCGGTGCTGATCGCGGCGCTGGTGGGGAACCTCGCGCTGTTGGGCGTCTTCAAATACCTCGGCTTCTTCGTCGACAGCGTGACGTCGCTGGTGGCCGCCTTCGGGTTCGAGAGCGAACAGCAGGTCCTCGAGCTCGCCCTGCCGGTCGGCATCTCCTTCTTCACGTTCCAGGCGATCAGTTACGTCGTCGACGTCTACCGTGCGAAGGCGCCGCTGGCCACGCCGATCGACACCGCCGTGTACCTGTCGTTCTTCCCGCACCTGGTGGCCGGTCCGATCGTGCGCGCGACCGAGTTCATCCCGCAGTTGGCCACCCCGCGCAGTCCACGCAACATCCCCGCGGCCCCGGCGTTGTTCCTCATCGCCGGCGGCCTGATCAAGAAGGTCGTGCTCGCGGACTTCCTGGCCGTCAACCTGGTCGATCCGGTTTTCGGCAGCCCGCAGGCCTTCGGGGCGATCGACACGGGTGTGGCGATCCTGGGCTACGCCGCGCAGATCTATTGCGACTTCTCCGGCTACACCGACATCGCGATCGGCCTGGCGATGCTGCTCGGTTTCTGGTTCCCGCAGAACTTCGACCAGCCCTACCGCGCGCTGAGCCTGCAGGAGTTCTGGCACCGCTGGCACATGACGCTGTCGCGGTGGCTGCGCGACTACTTGTACATCCCGCTCGGCGGCAGCCGGAAGGGGCCGCGCCGCACCTACATCAACCTGATGCTCACCATGATCCTCGGCGGGTTGTGGCACGGCGCGGCGATGACCTTCGTGATCTGGGGTGCGCTACACGGGTCGGGGCTGGCGTTCGAGCGCTGGGTGCGCGAGCGGGCCAAGGCGCTGCGCTCGGAACCCACCGTCGACCTGCGGGACGACCCGACGCCCGGCGGTGGAGACATCACGACCACCATGGTCATGACCAAGCCGGTGACTCGCCTCGATGCCGTGGTGACCCGTCAGTACCCGAAGGCCGTCCTGTGGTTGGCCACATTCGCGTTCGTCTGTTTCGCGTGGGTGTTCTTCCGCTCGCCGGACGTCGGTACCGCTCTGACCGTGCTGTCCAGGCTGGTGGTCGGCTGGACGACGGCCGCCACCCTGGTCACGCCGGTGGTGCTCGTGGTCCTGGTCGTGGCGTTCAGCACCCAGGTCACCCCGCCGCGGCTGTGGGACCGGTTGGCCGTGCTCTTCAGCCGTCTGCCGTTCTGGGCCCAGGGGATCCTGTTCGGTGTGTTCCTCGTCATCATGGACACCGTGGTCGGCCAGCAAGGCGTCGCCCCTTTCATCTACTTCCAGTTCTGAGGCCGCCATGACAGACACGATCCACAAGCCGCCGGAGACCAAGCGCAACCGCTCAGACTCCTACCACCCGGCCATGCACGGCTTCGAGGGCAGGAGGATGCCGGCCGGACACATCTGGCTTGTGGTGGTGATCGCACTGGCGATCGCGGTGGTGTTCAACTCGGGCGGCTTCCTGCGCGACGCCAACGGGATGCGACCCGGGGTGTTGAGGAACGTGGTCGTCGCGGTCGCCACGCCCATCGACGCGGTGGCCGGGTGGATCGGTCTCGACAGGCCCCAGCAGGCACTCGCCGGGGTGTTGGGGCAATCGACCGACGACGCTGACGGTGCCGCACTGGTCAGCGACGAGCCCGCACCCGCCCCGGTCGCGACGGCACCGGCGATCTCCACCCCCACGCCGGCGGACCCCCTGAAGATCCTCGTGCTCGGTGACTCGCTGTCCACGTTCGTGGGCCAGCAGATGGCCGCGCAATTGGCGGACTCGAAGGTCGCCGACGTGAAGTCCGTGTGGCGCAACGGCACGGGGCTGACGAACCCTGCCTTCTACAACTGGGAGGCCGGAGCCCGCTCCGCGGTGCGTGAGCAGCAGCCCGATGTCGTGGTGATGCTGGTGGGTGGCAACGAACGCAACCAGATGACCCTGCGGGGTAAGACCCTGGTGCCCGGCACCCCCGAGTGGCAGGCGGAGTACGAGCGGCGGGCCCGTGTGGTGATGCGCGCGATGATGCAGGAGGGTGCGCAGCGAGTGTTCTGGTCCGGGCCCCCGACCGCCCGCGATCCGGAATGGAACGCGGTGTACGCCGATGTCAACGATGCCTTGGCGACCGCCGCCGCCACGGTGCCCGGGGTCACGTACGTCGACCTGTACGACGAGTCCACGCCATTCGCCATGGAGGCCACGATCGACGGTGAGCGGGTCGTGGCACGCCAGCGGGACGGTATTCACTGGACGTACCCCGGCTCGTTACCAGCCGCCCGTGCGGAGGTCGAGGCCATCGAGAGCGTCTATGGTGGCCTTTTGAAGCCACGTCCCGCCAGCACGGAGGTCAGCAGTGACACGCAGTCAGCGCCCGGGTCCGAATCTCGACGACCCTGAGAAGTTCGCCCGTGAGTTCACCGAGGAGTTGCGTTTCGGACAGGGCGTGGACTTCGTCCGCGCGTCGGACAGCGACCTCTACATGGCGCTGGCCCGCACCGTCCGGCAGGCGCTGATCTCGCGCTGGATCAACACCCTCGAGACCCAGATCGGCCGAGGTTCCAAGGCTGTGGTGTACCTGTCGGCTGAGTACCTTCTCGGGCGCCAGTTGGACAACGCCCTGCTGGCCACGAACCTGCAGGCCACCGCACGCCACGCGCTGGCCACCCTCGACCTCGACCTCGACGAGTTGCGGGAGTTCGAAGTCGAACCGGGTCTGGGCAATGGCGGTCTGGGCCGACTCGCCGCGTGCTTCCTGGACTCGCTGGCCACGATGTCGATCCCGGCTGTGGGGTACGGCATCCGCTACGAGTACGGCATCTTCCAACAGGCGTTCAACGAAGAGGGCCGCCAGGTCGAACTGCCGGACAACTGGCTGCGGCACGGCAACCCGTGGGAGTTCCCGCACCCGGAGATGTCGGTCGAGGTGGGCTTCGGAGGGAAGGTGATCCCGGCGAAGAACGGCTCGGACAAGGCGGAGTGGATCCCCGAGACCACCGTCGTCGCGGTTCCCTACAACTACATGGTCCCCGGCTACCGCTCGGACGCCGTCAACACGTTGCGGCTGTGGCGCGCCCAGGCCGCGGAGAATCTCGATCTCAAGGAATTCAACTCCGGCGACCACCAAGCCGCCGTGCGCGAGCAGACGCAAGCCGAGTCCATCTCCAAGATCCTGTACCCGGAGGACTCCACGCCGGCCGGCAAACGTCTGCGGTTGCAGCAGCAGTACTTCTTCGTCGCCGCGTCGATCCACGACTTCATCCACAACGTTCTGCCCGCCGACTTCGACCTCCGGCGCCTTCACGAGCGGGTGGTCTTCCAACTCAACGACACCCACCCGGTCATCGCGATCCCGGAGTTGATGCGGGTGCTGATGGACAAGAACGGACTGCCGTGGAAGCAGGCCTGGGAGGTCACCCGCCGCTGCTTCGGCTACACGTGCCACACGCTACTTCCGGAGGCCCTCGAGGTGTGGCCGGTGGATCTGCTGGAAGACCTGCTTCCCCGCCACATGGAGATCATCTACCGGATCAACTCGCTGTTCCTCGAGGAGGTGGCGGACGCGTTCCCGGGCAACGACTGGCGGGTACGTCGCATGTCGATCATCGAGGAGCACCCGCAGCGCTCGGTGCGGATGGCGTATCTGGCCACCGTCGGCAGCAGCAAGGTCAACGGGGTGGCGGAGTTGCACAGCAAGTTGCTGCGTGAGCGGGTGCTTCCGGACTTCGCGGAGTTGTACCCGGACCGCTTCACCAACGTCACCAACGGGGTCACACCCCGACGGTTCCTCAAACTGGCCAACCCCGAGCTGTCGGCGCTGATCACGTACAGGATCGGTCCGGACTGGGTGACGGACCTTGAGAAGCTGCGCGAACTCGACCAGTTCGCCGAGGATCCGGATTTCATCGGCGCCCTGACGCGCATCAAGCGCGAGAACAAGGTCCGCCTCGCGGAGATCCTGAAGAATCGGGACAAGACCATCCTCAACGTGGACACGATGTTCGACGCGATGGTCAAGCGCATGCACGAGTACAAGCGCCAACTCTTGAAACTGCTCCACGTGGTCGTGCTGCACCAGCGCATCGTCGACGGCAAGGACGTGGCGCCGCGAACGGTGTTCTTCGGTGCCAAGGCCGCGCCCGGCTATGTCATGGCCAAGGAGATCATCGGACTGATCAACGCCGTCGGCCGCACGATCGGCGAGGACCCGCGGGTCGACGGGAAGCTCGCAGTGGTCTTCCCGCCGAACTACAACGTGACCCTGGCGGAGTCCCTGATCCCGGCCGCCGACCTGTCCGAGCAGATCTCGCTGGCCGGCAAGGAGGCGTCGGGTACGGGCAACATGAAGTTCGCCCTCAACGGTGCCCTGACCGTGGGAACGCTCGACGGCGCCAACGTCGAGATCCGCGAACTGGTCGGTGCGGACAACTTCTTCCTGTTCGGGATGACCGAGGAGGAAGCCCATGCCACCAAGGAGGCGGGGTACACGCCGTGGACCTACTACGAGTCCGACCCGGTGCTGCGGCGTGCCCTTGAGGCGATCAGTCGCGGTGACTACTCCGGTGGCGAGTCCTTCGCATTCGGACACGTCGTCGACTCGCTGATCAACGAGGACCCCTACATGGCGCTCGCGGACTTCGCGTCCTACATCACGATGCAGGACAAGGTCGAACAGGTGTGGGCGGATCCGGCTGCGTGGGGACGCATGGTGGTGCACAACATCGCACGGTCGGGCTTCTTCTCCTCGGACCGGTCCATCCAGGACTACCTCGACCGGATCTGGCACGCGCCAGCCGTGCCCGTCCACGACTGACGGCTGCGCCAGAGCCCCCACCTACCATGGTGTGGTGCACTACCTCGACCACGCGGCGACGACGCCTCTGCGCCCGCAAGCCCTCGCGGCCATGCAGGCGCAGTGGGGGCAGGTCGGCAACCCCTCGAGCCTGCACACCGCCGGCCGGCAGGCCCGGCGCGTCGTGGAGGAGTCACGCGAGCAGATCGCAGCGTTGATAGGCGCCAAGCCCGCGGATGTCATATTCACCAGCGGCGGCACGGAGGCGGACAACCTCGCGGTCAAAGGGCTGGCTCGCAACAGCCAACGGCGACGGGTCCTGGTCAGTGCGGTCGAGCACCATGCGGTACTGGATCCGGCGAATGCACTCGCCGAGGAGGGCAAGATCGTCGAACTGATCCCGGTCGATGCCCTCGGCCGCGTCGACGTCTCCGCCCTCGAGCAGATGCTGGACGACGACGTGGCGCTCGTGGCGATCATGTGGGCCAACAACGAGGTCGGCACGATTCAGCCCGTTGCGGAGGTCGCGGGGTTGTGTGCCGCTCGCGGGGTCCCGTTCCACACCGACGCCGTGCAGGCGCTCGGACAGATCGACCTCGACCTGTCCGACATCCCTTCAGTGGCGCTGTCGGCCCACAAGGTGGGTGGCCCGGTGGGAGTAGGAGCGCTCGTGCTGGACCGGGATCTGGCGGTCAGACCCCTCGTCCATGGCGGTGGCCAGGAGCGCGATGTCCGCTCCGGGACCCTGGATACCGCAGGCATCGCTGGATTCGCAGCCGCCCTGGCTGCGGACAAGCCTGACCTCGCGCCGTTGCGCGATGCCTTGGTCGACGGTGTGCTCAGGGTGGTCCCCGACGCGATCCTGAACGGCGATCCGGTGGACAGGCTGGCAAACAATGCGCACTTCAGCTTCCCCGGGTGTCCCGGTGACGCCCTGCTGATGCTGTTGGACGCGGCCGGTGTTGCCGTGTCCACCGGATCGGCATGCACCGCGGGCATTCCGCAGCCGAGCCACGTGCTGCTGGCGATGGGTGCCGATGAGTCGGTGGCCCGGTCCTCATTGCGGTTCTCACTCGGATGGAACAGCGCACCCGAAGACGTCGACGCATTGCTGAGCGCCCTGCCGGCGGCGGTGGAGCGCGCGCGCCGGGCCGGGGGGTCGTGATGCGTGTCGTTGCGGCCCTGTCCGGGGGCGTGGACTCGGCTGTCGCAGCAGCCCGACTGGTCGACGCGGGACACGACGTCACCGGGGTGCACCTCGCGCTGGCCGAGAAGCGGTATGCCGGCGGCGGGCGGGGATGTTGCACCCTTGAGGACGTCCACGACGCGCGGCGCGCCGCCGATGTGCTGGGGATCCCGTTCTACGTGTGGGACTTCGCGCAGCGCTTCCAGGAGACAGTGCTTGACGATTTCCTGGCCGAGTACAGCGCCGGGCGGACACCGAACCCCTGTGTCAGCTGCAACCAGCACATCAAGTTCGCCGCGGTTCTCGAGCGCGCGCAGGCGCTGGGCTTCGACGCCGTGGGCACCGGCCACTACGCGCAACTGGTGAGCGGACCCGATGGCGTCGAACTGCACCGCGCCGTGGATCCGGACAAGGACCAGTCCTACGTCCTTGCGGTCCTTGACCAGGCGCAGCTGCGCAGATCGCTGTTCCCACTCGGTGATTCGCGCAAGGAGCACGTGCGGCAGGAGGCCGCACGGAGGGGCCTGCTGGTCGCTGACAAGCCCGACAGCCACGACATCTGCTTCATCCCCGACGGCGACACCCGCGGCTTCCTGCGCGAGCGGCTCGGACTCGGCGACGGTCCGATCGTCGACACGGAATCAGGCCGCACGCTCGGTCAGCACAGCGGCGCGGCCGGGTACACCATCGGGCAGCGCAGGGGGCTGTTCCTGGAGCAGCCCGCCGCCGATGGCCGGGCCCGGTACGTCGTGGATGTGGATGTGCCGTCCAACACGGTGTTCGTGGGCCCACCCACGCGTTTGCGGGTCGGTGGGCTGCGGGTGGACCGGCTGCGGTGGACGGCGATGCCGGTTGCGTCGGCCGACGTTCTCGTTCAGATCCGGGCCCACGCGCAGCCGGTGCCTGGGCATCTCGACGGTGACGCGGTGGTTCTGCGGGAGGAGTTGAGCGGGGTTGCCGCCGGGCAGATCGCGGTCTTCTACGACGGGACGCGGGTGCTGGGGTCGGGGCGGATCGCCTCGACTACGCCTTGGTCCGAGCGAGCACTCGGCTGAGATCCATCGGCATCGGGGTGTGCAGGTCGAATGCCGAACTGACCATCCGGATGCCGGATGCCACCACGATGCACATGATCTCCGCGAGATAGAGATCGCCGGTTGTCCAGAAGATGCTGGTGAATGTCAGAGCACCCATGAGAGCCGCTGCCGCCAGCCATTGTCCGGGCAGCAGGAGGCTCACCTGTTCGCCGGAGAAGAGGTCCCGGAGCACACCGCCCCCGGTGGCCGTGATCACCGCCACAAGGATCGCCGATCCGAACCCGAGTCCGTTGCCCAACGCCTTGGTCGCCCCGACCAGGACCCACACGCCGATGAACAGCCCGTCGATCACCTCCATGAGGATCGTCGCGCGACTGGCGTACCGGGAGAACAGCCAACCGATCGTCGCGCCCACCGCCGCGTAGATCAGGAAGACGGGGGAGGTGAGGAATACCGGTGGACCGGACACCAGCAGGATGTCCCGGATGACGCCACCGCCGAGGGCGGCGCAGAATGCCACCACCAGGATGCCCATCACATCCATGTGCCGCCGTCGGGCGTGCAGCGCACCTGAGATCGCGCCGACGCCGATGGCCAGCGCATCCAGGGAGTTCGGCAGCGCGATGCTCTGCACGGCATCATTCATCGCTCCGACTCCGTCCTGCGGTTCCAGTACGACCACATGCGGTCGGAGAGGTCGTCCGCGGGTTTGGTCTCCCAGTCCCAGAGGATCGCGACGATCCGGGTGGCGAAAACCGCGACGATCACGACGATCTGGGAGAGCAGGGGCTGTTTGGTCCATGCGTCCAGACCCACGAACAGCGCTGAGCCGCCGAGCGCGATGACGCCGAGGAAGACTCCGGGCCGCAGCAACTGGGGTGCGTCGCCACCCAGGATGTCGCGGAAGAGGGGACCGGCTGTGGCAACGATGGTGCCCACGACGATCGCGGGCAATGCGCCGAGGCCGGCGCGCAGGGCACTGTCTGCGCCGACGGTGGCCAGTAGGCCCATGGCGAGGGCCTCCATGGCGAGTAGTGGGCGGTCGAAGCGCGCGATGTATCCGGCGAAGAAGAATCCGACGACCGCGGCGAAGACCGCAGACCAGATGAATGCGTTGTCCCGCAGGACGATCGGCCCGCGTCCGAGCAGGATGTCGCGCAACAGCAACCCGCCGAGTCCCGTGGTGACAGACAGAGCCAGGACGCCGATGACATCGAACCCGCGCCGGGCCGCGTAGGTGGCTCCGGCGACCCCACCCACGATCACTGCCAGGTACAACGTCCAGGTGGGCAGCGCGGTCACGCCCGTGTAGACCTCCGGCATGCGTACACGGTATCGCCGCGCCGGAGCGGTTCATGGGCTGTTGCGCGAGGTTCTGTGGTCTCGGGCGGGCGGCGCGTCCGGTGGGTTCGTGCTGTGGGGTGGGGTTCGGGCAGGGGCCTGAGTCCCATCGGACGGCCGGTGCCACCCCGGTGATGTGCGAGCATGGGCCGTGCCCCTCGCGCTGACAGCCCCCGCGACTCTGACCGGGATCGGCTCGGTGACTGGGACCCGTGTCGCAGACTGGGCCGACCGGATCACCGACCAACTTCCCGAGTTCCCGCACGTCCCCGAACTCCCAGAGCGCGGCCCGGGGGCGGACATGATCGGCCGGACACTGGGCCTGCTCAGCGAGGTCGCTCCCGACTTCTCAGCGGCCACCACGGTCACTGGCTGGGAGCTCACTCCCGCGAGTCGCGACATGCGGCGGGCGCGCTCTCTGCTGAGAGAGGATCTCGACGCCGTCGAACAGTCCTGGGCTGGACACACAGGCATGGCGAAGCAACAGTTGGCGGGTCCGTACACCATCGCGGCATCCGTTGAGCGTGGTGGTCGACGGCTACTGGCCGACCCTGGCCTCGTGCGGGATCTGGTGGCTGCCTGGCGGGAGATGGTGGCCGTGCATCGAGGCGAACTCGCCCGACGGCTGGCCGCGGACTGGGTGGTGCAGATGGATGAACCGTCCCTGCCCGCGGTGGTCGCCGGATCCGTGAAGACGATCAGCGGCATGTCGGCGTACCCCCCTGTGGAGCCGGAGCTGGATCTTGGCGCCGACCTGATCCACAGTTGCGCCCCAGGGCTGCCACTGCGTCGAATGCGCAGTTGCGGCGGGGTGCTGTTCGACGTCTCCCTACACGACCCGGACGCCGACGAGGACCTCGCGGAGTTGTCCACCGCTGGCACAGTTCTGGGTTTCGGGGTGTCGCCGGTTCCCGGTAGCGTCCGAAGTGTGCTGGACTTCTTCGACCGGACTGGCCTGCAACCGGTCCCGATGCTGATCACGCCCCCCTGCGGGATGGTTGCCGACTACCGCCCGTGGCGGCCGTTGGTCGAAGAACTCAACGAGCGGCTCTCCTGATGGCCGGGCCCAAGCAGGTGGACCGGGGGCGCTGGGACGAGTTGGTCGGGCTGATCGAGCAGGCGCGCTACGAGTACTACCAGAAGGACGCGCCGACGCTGTCGGATGCGGAGTACGACCAGCTCTTCGTGGAACTGCAGCACCTCGAGGAGCGTTTCCCGGAGTTGCAGAAGGCGGATTCGCCGACGCAGACCGTCGGCGGGGACCGTTCGGAGATGTTCGAGCCGGTGGAGCATCTGGAACGGATGATGAGCCTGGACAATGCGTTCGGCCTCGGGGAGTTCGCCGCGTGGGCAGCACGGGTGGAACGTGACCTCGGCGAGGTCCCGGCGATGCTGTGCGAGTTGAAGATCGACGGCTTGGCGGTGGACCTCGTGTACCGCGATGGGCGCCTGGAGTCGTTGGCCACCCGAGGCGACGGCCGGGTGGGTGAGGACGTGACCTACAACGCGCGTTTCATTCCGGGGATCCCGAAGCGGCTGACCGGCGCGCCGTCGTTGGTGGAGGTGCGTGGAGAGGTGTACTTCCCGGTCGCGGAGTTCAATGCGCTCAATGAGCAGATGTTGGATCTGGGACGTTCTCCGTTCGCCAACCCGCGCAACGCCGGAGCCGGCACCCTTCGACAGCGGGTCGACCGGCGGCAGGCGGAGATCACTGCGCGCGAGCAGTCGGGGCGGAAGGTCTCGGAGAAGGCGACGGCCGATCTGCAGCGGGGAATCGACGCGTTGGGAAGGCTGCGGTTGACCGTGCACGGTCTCGGCGTCCTGGACGGACAGCGTCCCGCGTTGCTGTCCCAGGCCTATGAGCAGATGCGCAGTTGGGGCCTGCCCGTCTCGGACCGCGCGCGGGTCGCCCCGACGATCGCCGACGTCGAGGCGTACGTGAAGGAGTTCGAGGCCAAGCGCCACAGTCTGGAGCATGAGATAGACGGGGTGGTCGTGAAGGTGGACGACCTGGCCATCCAGTCGCGGCTGGGCGCAACATCGCGCGCACCGCGGTGGGCGATCGCCGTGAAGTACCCGCCGGAGGTCGTGCGCACCCGACTGCTGGACATCGAGGTCAATGTGGGACGGACCGGGAGGGTGACCCCGTTCGCGGTCATGAAGCCGGTGCGGGTCTCCGGCACCACGGTCTCCATGGCGACCCTGCACAACGCCCACGAGGTGCAGCGCAAGGGCGTGCTGATCGGTGACATGGTGTTTCTGCGCAAGGCCGGGGAGATCATTCCGGAGGTGATCGGTCCGGTGGTGGAGGAACGGACCGGCGCGGAGCGGGCGTTCGTCATGCCCACGCACTGCCCGGCCTGTGGGACCGCCCTCGCGCCGGCCAAAGAGGGTGACGTGGATATCCGCTGTCCCAACGCGCGATCGTGCCCGGCTCAGTTGCGCGAGCGTCTCAACCACGTCGGATCGCGCGGTGCCCTGGACATCGAGGGCTTGGGGTGGAAGTCGGCCATCGCCTTGCTCGACGACCATCTCGTCGAAGACGAGGGTGACCTGTTCTTCCTCGACGAACCGGCACTTCTACGCTCGGCCTTCTTCCGGCGGGCAGGCGACGAACTCACCGAGAACGCCCGCGTCCTCCTCGCGCAATTGGAGTTGGCGAAGACCCGGCCACTGTGGCGGGTCCTTGTGGCGCTGTCCATCCGGCACGTGGGTCCCACGGCCGCGCAGGCATTGGCCCGCGAGTTCGGAAGCATGGACGCGATCCGTTCTGCGACCGTGGAGCAGCTGTCGGCCGTGGACGGGGTGGGTCCCACCATCGCGAACGCTCTTCACGAGTGGTTCGGCGTGGACTGGCACGCCGCTGTCGTGGACAAGTGGGAGCGCGCCGGCGTGCGGATGGCTGACGCCGTCGTGGCAGGCCCGGGCCCGCTGACCGGCAAGACGATCGTGATCACCGGAACGCTCACCGGATGGAGTCGCGACGGGCTCACCGAACGACTGCAGGAACTCGGCGCAAAGGTCACCGGCTCGGTGTCGAAGAAGACGGACTACCTCATCGCGGGGGAGAACGCCGGCTCCAAGTATGCGAAGGCGGAGTCGCTCGGGGTCCCCATCCTGAGCGAGGACCGGCTCGCGGAAATCGGGGTCGAGGCCTAGGCCCGCTGCTCGGCGATGGAGTTGCCGCCGTCGACCACGATGCATTGTCCTGTGGTGTAGGAGGCGCCCGGCGAGCACAGCCACGCGATGGCTGCTGCGACCTCCGCCGGGTCGGCGCTGCGTCCGATGGGCGTCTTCTGCCCCTGGCGCGCTTCGTCCTCCGTCTGCGAACCGGTGGCGATCCAGCCCGGAGCCACAGCATTGACCGTCACCCCACGCCCCGCGAAGTCGAGCGCCAGGGCACGGGTCAACCCGACCATCCCGGCCTTCGCAGCGGCGTACGCCGGGTCGTCACGCATGGCCATCACCGGACCCGTCACGCTTGCGACGTTCACGACCCGCCCCCATCCGCGCGCAGCCATGGCGGGCAGGACGTGCCGGCTCACCAGAAAGGCGGTGTCCAGGTTGCGTTGCAGCCCAGCCCGCCAGGTGGCCAGGCTCATCTGCGTGAGGCTGCCGTCCTCGAAGTGGCCACCCACGCTGATCATCCCGGCGTTGTTCACCAACACGTCCCACTCGTCGGGGAGCGCGGCCACCTGATCCTCGTGCGTCAGATCGGCGATCGCACCGGACGCGTCGATGCCATCCGCCCGCAGTTGCGCCACCCGATCCTGCACGCGATCCGTCGTGGCGGTGATGAGGACGCTGGCGCCCATCTGACCGAGCAGCATGGCCGTGGTGAAGCCGATCCCGGTCGGGCTGCCCGCGCCCGTGATGAGGGCTCTACGTCCGGTGAGGTCGAAGGACGCGATCATGCGTTGAGGCTAACCCGGCTTCCCTGTATGTCCTGGCGGATCAGCACATCGGGTGTAACCCGGGCTGCGCGGATCAGTTCGTAGTTGGCATGGTCGGAGCGGTCGACCCACGCCTCCGCCTCCGCCGGACTCTTGCCGGCCTGGATGTGCCGCGCGATGAGCCGTTCCCGGCACATCGGCCATGGCACCTCCAGGAACACACGCAGGTCCAGCAGGCCGCTGACATCCCGCCATCCTGAGCGGTCCAGCAGCAGGTAGTTTCCCTCCACGACCACCAATGGGGTTTCCGGGTCCACGCGGATGGCCGCGGCGACCGGTTCGTGGAGTGCATGGTCGAAGTCGGGGAAGTAGACCGGGTCCCCGGAGCCGAGCCTGCGCAGGGCCGCGATGAGTCCGGCACGGTCGAAGGTGGGCGGCGAGCCCTTGACGTCCGCGAGTCCCTGGCGTGCCAGTTGCCGGTTCGACAGGTGGAATCCGTCCATGGGCACGGCGACCGCATCCCGGGCGGCGGCGGTGATCGCGCGGGCCAACGTCGTCTTGCCGCTGCCCGGGGGTCCGGCGATCCCCACGACGGTGGGTCGGCTGGCGGCGACGATCGGGACCGCGCCCAGAACGGCGAGCGCTGCATCCTCGTACACGGTCCTCCTCGCAGGCGATCCTTGCTCCACTGTGTCCTATCGGCGCCTGGTCGGGCCACCTGCCGCGGTCCGGGGGTGAGGGCACGTCCGTAGACTTGGGCGCATGCCCGCAATCTCCCGCGACGACGTCGCGCACCTGGCACGGCTCGCCCGCCTGGAACTGACCGACGACGAACTCGGCCACTACGCCGAACAGCTCGACGTGATCCTCGGCGCGGTGCAGCGCGTGAGCGAAGTGGCGGCCGACGATGTGGAACCGATGTCGCATCCGGTGGCGATCAGCAACGTTTTCCGGCCGGATCGCTTGATCCCCGGCCTGACCCCCGAGCAAGCGCTGTCCGGTGCGCCGGCGGTCGAGGACGAACGGTTCCGCGTGCCCCGGATCCTGGATGAGGAGTGAGGCTATGACGTTCACCTCCACCACCGCTGTGGACCTGGCCGCGGGCATCGCCGCCGGGGACTTCTCCGCGCGCGAGGTCACCACCGCCTTCCTGGACCGCATCGCCGAGACAGACGGGGAGCTCAACGCCTTCCTGGCCGTCGACACGCCCGGCGCGTTGGCGACAGCGGACGCGGTGGACGCCGCCCGTGCTGCCGGTGAGCCCCTCGGTCCACTGGCCGGGGTGCCGGTCGCGGTCAAGGACGTGATCACCACCGAGGGACTGGCCACGACCTGTGGCTCGCGGATCCTCGAGGGCTGGGTCCCGCCGTACGACGCCACGGTGACGGCGAACCTGCGTCGCGCTGGTGCTGTGATCATCGGCAAGACGAACATGGACGAGTTCGCGATGGGCTCGTCGACCGAGAACAGCGCGTTCGGGCCGGCCCGCAATCCGTGGGACACGAACCTGATCCCGGGCGGCTCCAGTGGTGGCTCGGCCGTGGCCGTGGCGGCCCGGCAGGCGCCGTTGTCGATCGGCACGGACACCGGCGGGTCGATCCGGCAGCCGGCGGCGATGACCGGTGTCGTGGGGGTGAAGCCCACCTACGGTGGGGTCTCTCGCTACGGGCTGGTCGCCCTCGCCTCGTCGCTGGATCAGGCCGGCCCGTTCGCCACGACCGTCGCGGACGCGGCCGCACTACATGCCGTGATGGCCGGCCACGATCCCAAGGACTCAACATCGATCGATGCCCCGGTGCCCCCCGTGGTCGCGGCCGCAGCGAACGGTGACGTGACCGGGATGCGGATCGGGGTGGTGAAGCAACTGACCGGGGAGGGGTTCCAGCGCGAGGTGCGCGAGCACTTCCAGAAATCGCTGGATCTGCTCGCCGCCGCCGGCGCGGAGATCGTCGAGGTCTCCTGCCCGCACTTCGAGTACGCACTGGCTGCCTACTACCTGATCCTTCCCAGTGAGTGCTCCTCCAACCTCGCGAAGTTCGACGCCATCCGGTACGGACTGCGGGTCGGTGACGACGGCGAGCGTTCCGTCGAGCAGGTGATGGCGATGACCAGGGAGGCAGGATTCGGTCCGGAGGTCAAGCGACGCATCATGCTCGGCACCTATGCGCTGTCCAGCGGCTACTACGACGCCTACTACGGGCAGGCGCAGAAGGTCCGCACGCTGATCGCGCGCGACTTCGCGCAGGCCTTCGAGGTCGCCGACGTTCTGGCGACCCCCACCGCGCCGACCACCGCTTTCCCGATCGGCGAGAAGGTGGACGACCCCTTGAGCATGTACCTGCAGGACATCGCCACGATCCCGGCAAACCTCGCCGGTGTTCCTGGGATGTCCTTGCCGGTCGGTCTGGACGACAAAGGCTTGCCGGTGGGTCTGCAGTTCATGGCTCCGGCGATGGCCGACGACAGGTTGTACACCACCGGTGCCGCCCTCGAGGCGGCCGTGGGATGGGAGGCCCGACCGTGACGTTCGAGCAGGCAGTGGCGAAGTACGACCCGGTCCTCGGACTCGAGGTCCATGTCGAACTCAACACCGAGACGAAGATGTTCTGCGGGTGTCCGACCACGTTCGGCGGTGCCCCCAACTCCCAGGTGTGCCCGGTGTGCCTCGGGCTGCCCGGGTCGCTGCCGGTGGTCAATGCCGATGCGGTTGCATCCGCCATGCGGATCGGCCTCGCGCTGAACTGCCGTATCGCGCCGTGGTCGCGCTTCGCCCGGAAGAACTACTTCTACCCGGACATGCCGAAGAACTACCAGATCTCGCAGTACGACGAGCCCATCGCGGTGGACGGGTATCTGGACGTCGACGTCGAGGGTGAGACCTACCGCATCGGGATCGAACGGGCACATATGGAGGAGGACACCGGCAAGTCCTTGCACATGGGTGGATCGACCGGCCGCATCCACGGCGCCGACTACTCCCTTGTCGACTACAACCGCGCGGGGATCCCGTTGATCGAGATCGTCACCAAGCCGATCACCGGCACCGGGGACAAGGCGCCCGAGGTCGCTCGTGCATATGTGACGGCTCTGCGGGATCTGTTGCGTGCGTTGCAGGTGTCCGACGTCCGCATGGAACAGGGTTCGCTGCGCTGCGATGCGAACGTCTCACTGCGGCCCTCGCCTGAGGCCGTGTTCGGGACCCGCACGGAGACGAAGAACGTGAACTCGCTGCGTTCTGTGGAACGCGCTGTGCGCTACGAGATCGAGCGGCAGGCCGACGTGCTTTCCGCCGGTGGCGTCATCGTGCAGGAGACCCGGCACTGGCACGAGGACACCGGCAGGACCACGGCCGGCCGGACCAAGGAGGAGGCGGAGGACTACCGCTACTTCCCCGAGCCGGACCTCGCCCCGGTGGCAGCTTCCGAAGAATGGGTCGAACAGTTGCGCGCGACATTGCCGGAGCCGCCCGCGCAGAGGCGTGCGCGCCTGCAGCAGGACTGGGGCTTCACGGATCTGGAGATGCGCGACGTGGTCAACGCCGAGGCGGTGGACCTGATCGAGCAGACGGTGGCGGCGGGTGCCAGCGCCGCCGGAGCGAAGAAGTGGTGGCTGGGAGAGTTGGCCCGGCGCAGCAACGATTCCGGTGTGGCACTGGCAGACCTGGGCATCGACCCAGATGGAGTGGCCCGGATCGAGACGCTGATCGCGCAGGGTTCCATGAACGACAAGATGGCCAGACAGGTCATCGACGGGATCCTCGCCGGCGAGGGCACAGCTGATGAGGTCGTGGCCTCGCGTGGGCTGGTGCTCGTGTCCGACGACGGGGCGCTGACGGCCGCGGTGGATGAGGCCATCGCTGCCAACCCGGATGTTGCCGACAAGGTCCGTGGCGGCAAGGTCGCGGCAGTGGGTGCGCTGGTGGGTGCGGTGATGAAGGCCACCCGCGGTCAGGCGGACGCCGGTAGGGTGCGTGAACTGCTGCTGGAGAAACTCGGCGTCGAGGGATAGCCCGGGGGAGGGTTCGTGGGGGGTGCTGCCCGCACGTGGATGACGGCCGTGCCGTTGTTCCCGGTGGTCCTCGGAGCAGGGCTGGTCCTGTCGGCCGTGTTCGCCCGGTCGTTGGCGACCAGGCTGCGCATGCCCGACTGGGTCGTCCTGGGAATCCTGGCCAGCCTGTCGCTGATCGCGGCCGCGACGCTGAGTCCCGGTGCCGACGGCGTGTGGGGCAGTTGTCTGCGCGACGTGGCACATCCGCTGGGACGAGGGTTGTTGGCCGGCGGTGATCGCAGCCTCAACACCTGGTTGTTCGTGCCGTTGGGGTTCTTCTCCGCGTTGGGCGCACGTGCCCGCCCCTGGGTGCTCCCGGCCGCATTCGCGGTGCCCTTCGTGGTGGAGGGCACCCAGCGGGTGCTGCCGTGGCTGGGGCGGCGTTGCCAGTTCCAGGACCTTGTGGACAACACCTGGGGTGTTGTCCTGGGGGCGGCTGCTGGATTGCTGATCGGGTTTCTGACCACCCCGACCGAACGGCGCTGAGCGCGTCTGCCGGGATTTGTCACACCCCCCGGTCACGATGGATGCATCCACTCCGGAAGGGGGACACGATGCGGATCCTGCACACATCGGACTGGCACATCGGCCGTACGCTGCACAAGGTCGCGATGCTGGACGCCCAGCGCATCGCATTGAGCCGGATCAGCGAGGTGGCGGCCGCGGAGCAGGTCGATCTGATCGTGGTGTCGGGGGACGTTTTCGACCATGCGGTGCCGTCCGCCGATGCCCTCGAGGTCCTTGAGGATGCCCTGAGCGCCATGCTGCCGGTGGCCCCGGTCGTGATCACAGCCGGCAACCACGATTCGCTACGACGGCTCGGGTACGGTTCGCGGCTGTTCACAGAACGGCTTCATGTGCGCACCCGTGTGGGCGCGGCAACGGAGGCCATCGAGTTCGGCCACGTGCGCCTGTACCCGATCCCCTACCTGCACCCGGAGACAGCCCGGGCCGATCTCGCCTCCGACGGTGTGGACCTTGACGCCACGCACGAGTCGGTGATGACACACGTCATGGACCGCGTGCGGGCCGATCTGGCCCGCCATCCCGGGGCGCGCTCGGTCGTGATGGCCCACGCGTGGGTGGCAGGAGGAGCCACCAGCGACTCCGAGCGGGACGTCTCTGTCGGGGGGCTTGGGACGATCCCTGCCTCAGTGTTCGAGGGGGTCGACTACGTGGCTCTCGGTCACCTGCACGGGCCCCAGGAGCCACGTGGCGCCGGTTTGACGCGCCTGCGCTACAGCGGTTCCCCGCTGCGCTACTCGTTCAGCGAGGCCGGCCACGACAAGAGCGTCACGATCGTGGACATCGACGGCGACGGGGTGGTCCGGCTCGAGACGAGGCCGATCGAGCAGCCCCGGGAGATGGCGGTGCTCCGAGGGCTGATGGACGAACTGCTGGACCCCACCATGCATGCCGACAGCGCGGACGCCTGGGTGAGCGTGGTCGTCACCGATGACCGACGCCCGTCCCAGATGTGGCAGCGCCTGCAGGAACGCTACCCGCATCTGTTGCAGGTCCGGCACGAGCCGCAGGGCGGGCTGATCGCGGAGAGGCCCGCGGCGGTGGGTCGTGAGCAGAAGCCGCTGGAGGTGGCCGCCGACTTCGTGGAGTACGTGACCAACGCACCCATCGGCGCTGCCGAGAGCGCGGCCTTCGACCACGCGGTACAGACGGTTCGGGGGAAGGCACAGGCGTGAGACTGATCAGGTGTGAGTTCGAGGGGGTCGGATCGTTCGCCGACCGCATGGAGGTCGACTTCGAGGCGCTCGGTGGGGCGGGCCTGTTCTTGATCGAAGGGCCCACCGGGTCTGGGAAGTCCACGATCCTGGATGCGATCGTGTTCGCGCTGTACGGCTCGCCGGCCGGTTCGGAGTCGGACCCGGGCCGCCTCGACTCGCATATGCGCCACGGCAACATCGAGCCCTATGTGGAACTGGACTTCGCCATCGGCGCGACGACCTACCGCATCCGCAGGACCCCTCGCCACGAGCGGGACAAGAAGCGTGGCACGGGGATGCGGGTGGACGACGGTGGGGTCTCCCTGGTGCGGGTGGCGCCGGATCCCGCGGGCATCAGTTCCAAGGCCCGGGAGGTCGGCGACTGGGTGATCGAGCACATCGGTCTGACGAAGCAGCAGTTCGTCTCGACGATCGTCTTGGCCCAGGGCGAGTTCTCGACATTCCTCAACGCCGAGACCCGCGAGCGCACGCCGATCCTGGAGAAGGTGTTCGGCACCGAGTTCTACCAGGATGTCGAGCAACAACTCGCCCAGATGCGCAGGACCGCGCTCGCGGAACGTGCGGAGGTGGGGGACCGGCTGACCGAAGCTGTGGACCGGTGCCTCGGCCTGCTCTCGCTGGAACCGGTGGCGGACCCGGTAGGGACGATCGACGCCGAACTGGTGCGCCTGCAAGCACACATCGACCAGGCGGAGGCCAAAGCCGCGGAGTCGGCGGAGTCGTTGAAGTCCACCCAGGAGCAGTTGGCTGCCGCGCAGGAGTTGGTCGCCGCTCAGCAGACGAAGCGTGAACTGCTCCAGCGCCGCCATGAGCTCGAGGCGCGCACCCCCGGGGTCGATGCGCTGCGCGTTGCTTTGTCGGAGCACGAGCGGGCGATGCCGGTGATGGCTGCGCTGCAGGCCTGGCGGGAGGCGGAACGGGTGGCGCAGGAGGCGGCTGCCGAGTTGGTGGGTCGGCGCGCCGCCCTGACCGCACTCGGCGAAGCCGAGGCGACGGATCAGCGTTTGGAGGAGGTCACCGCGGTCCGGGCATCGTTGGCGCACGCGGTCGATCGTGAAGCGCAACTGCCCGCGCTGCGACGCGACGAGGCCCGTCTGCAGAAAGAGGTGCTGGCGGCGCAGGCGGCGGTGGCGGCACATGCCGAGCATCGGGATCGCCTCGCCGCCACGATCGCTGAAGCGCACGAGATGGCCCGTCGACCTGCAGGCGATGGGGAGCGTCTGGCAGCGCTCAAGGTCGAACGTACGGAGCTGAAGAAGCAGATCGACGTCGGTGAGCGACATGCGGCCGGTGTGCGTGAGCTCGCGGCGGCCGGTCAGCGCCGGGCGGAGGAGCAGAGCGCGCTGGACGAGGTGTTGACCCGGCTGGCTGCGGTCAGAAGGGACCAGATCGCCAATCTCGCCGGGACCCTCGCGGCGCAGCTGCAGGATGGGCAGCCCTGTCTGGTCTGCGGTGCGGTGGAACATCCAGCGCCCGCGCACCCAGAGACGGCCTCGGACGACACAGTCGAGGAGCTGGAAACCCTGGCCGAGCAGCAGCGGGTCCGCGTGCAGCAGGCGGTCGCGGCGTGCGATCAACTCGACGGCCGGCTGCGCGTCCTCAGCGCCGACCTGACCATCGATCCAGGAGAAGCGGCCGCACGACTGGAGCAGATCGAGCAGCAGGTCGACGACCTGCATTCGGCGATCGAGTCGGCCGAGGCGTCGGCGGTGGAGCAGCGCACTGCGCAATCCCGTTTGGCCGAGGTGACCGAAGCGCTCACGAAGGCGCGTATCGACGCCGAGAAGACCGCGGCGGATCTGGCGGGTGTTCGTGAGAGGCTCCGGGAGGCTGAAGTGACGGTGACTGCGGCCGCCGCGGACCATCCTTCTGTGGCCGCCCGCGTGGAGGCGCTGACGTCGACGCACCGGGCGCTCACGGTCACGCTGCAGGCCACACGCGCCGTGGAAACCGCCCGCACGACCGCCGAACATGCCGAAGCCACACTCGCGAAGACGCTGGCCGGGGTCGGCGTTGCGGATGCGCAGTCCGCAGAGGCGGCGATCCTCGACGCGACCCTGGCGGGTGAGTACCGGGAGCAGGTCAAGCAGTTCGACGCGGATGTGGTGTCCGTGGTCAGTGCGCTGCAGGACGTGGCGGGAGTGGATCTGGCGGCCGTCAGTGATGTTCCGGGACTCACGCGCGAGGTCGCCTTGCGTCAGGATGAGCACGTCGCGGCCCAGCAGGACCTCGGGAGCCTTCAGCACACGCTGCGAGAAGCGCTGCCCCTGCGCGAACAGGTTCGCGAACGCGCCGCGCAGCGCGAGCGGGTGCTCGCCGACACCGAGGGTGTGATCCGCATGGCAGATCTGGCGACCGCCACCCGGGGCGAGGGGATCCATCGCGTGCGACTTTCGGCCTTCGTGCTCATGCGCCGGTTCGAAGCGGTTGTGGAGGCAGCCAACGATCGACTGGATGCCATCTCCGAGGGTCGGTATCAACTGCAGGTCGAGCACACAGGGCTGGACAACCGGGGGCAGCACGGTCTCGATCTGGTGGTCCTGGACCAGCGCACTGAACGGTCCCGCCCCACAACATCCCTGAGCGGAGGTGAGAGTTTCTACGTCTCGTTGGCGTTGGCCCTCGGGCTGGCCGATGTGGTCCGCAGCGAGTCCGGCGGAGTCTCGTTGGGAACCCTGTTCATCGACGAAGGCTTCGGCTCCTTGGACGACGAGATCCTCGAGGAAGTGATCGACATGCTCGAGCAGGTTCGGGCGGGCGAGGACCGCGTGATCGGACTGGTGAGTCATGTCGATCTGCTGAAGCAGCGGATCGATCCTCGGATCAGCGTGCGTCGTGATCCTCAGCGCCCTGGTGTCAGCACCCTCGAGGTCCACGTGTGAACCCATCGGTGCGCGACGAGTGTGTGCTGGAGGTCGTCGCGCAGATCCCCGCGGGGAACCTGCTCAGCTACGGCGACGTCGCGTCGCTAGTGGCCGACTGTGGGGTCGCATGTACAGCGCGGCAGGTTGCGCGCTGCCTGTCGCATTTCGGCTCGCGGGTGCCCTGGTGGCGGGTCGTGCAGTCCAGCGGGACGATCGCTGAGCAGGTGCTCGTGCCAGCCCGTGGCCATTTGGCCGCTGAGGGGATCGTGACCGATGGCCGCCGTGTGGACCTCGATGAGCGGCGGTGGTTCCCGGACCCCGAGGAGGTGCGGGCGGTCCTGGTCCGCAGCGGAGTGCTCTGAATGATGACACGATGGGGTGATGATCGACGTGTCGCCGGAGCGTTTCGAGCAACTGGTGGAGGCGGCAGTCAACGTGATCCCCGAGGATCTGGCGCGATACATCGACAACGTGGCGATCGTTGTCGAGGACGATGCGCCTGCCGAGGATCCCCACCTGCTGGGTCTCTACGAGGGCGTCCCACTGACGGCCAGGGGCTCCTGGTACATCGCCGCGATGCCCGATCGGATCCGGATCTTCCGCTTGCCGATCCTGCGCATGTGCCAGTCGCAGGCAGAGGTGGTGCGGGAGGTCTACATCACCGTCGTCCATGAGATCGCGCATCACTTCGGAATAGATGACGCCACATTGCATGACCTGGGTGTGGGCTGAGGTTTACAGAAGTGAAAGTGCGATTTACACTTTGGTCATGACTGATGAATTGCGTAGTCTCCTTGAAGATGTAGCGTCCGGGAAGGTGTCCGCCGACGAGGCGTCCTCCAAGATCCACCAGATGCAGCCCGGCTCCGAGATCTCCCAGATGGACGAACCCGTCCGTCGGATAGTGATCAAAGCCGGTGCCGTGCGCCTGACAGTGGTCGCCGACCCCTCCGTGGCGCAGGCCGTGGCCGACGGTCCCCACACCATGCGACGTGAGGGTGACGCGCTGCTGATCAACACCAACACCACGCAGGGTGATTTCGCCGTCGAGCCGCCCCGATCGGCGTTCATGACGTGGGTGGGCCAGATGGTCAACCGCGTGGGTGCGTCGGTGGAGGTCAGGGTCAACCCGGATCTGCCGATCCAGGTGTTGCTCGTGGGAGGTGCGCTGGAACTCACCGGCGTCCGGGCGGGTGCATCGGTCGGTGTGGAAGCGGGATCGGCCCAGCTCATGGGCAGTGGCCCCTTGTTGTTCGATGTCGCCAGCGGCAGCGGGAAGGTCGACTGGACCTTCACCGGCCAGTCCCGGGTGCGTGCCGACATGGGTTCGGTCAATGTGACCGTGCGGCCCGACTCGGATGTGGTCGTCACCGCCGACACGTCGCTGGGGCAGGCACTGGTGAAGTCCCACACCGGCAATCTCAAGGCGCCGCAGGACGGTCCGACCCCAGCTGTGACCGTGGGATCCGGCGCCGGCAGCCTGACGGTCAGTTCCCGGATGGGTTCGGCCCAGGTGACTGTGGCATGACCGACCTGCCCAATCCGCCGTCGGCATGTCCGGTGTGCAGCCAGGAACTGCTCACCACGAGGCTCACGTGCCCCTCATGCCACACCGAGATCTCCGGGACGTTCTGCCAATGTCGTTACTGCCAGCTCAGCGGTGAGGACCGGTCCACCTTGGAGGTGTTCCTGCGCTCGCGGGGGAACATGCGCGACGTTCAGTCGCACCTGGGTGTCTCGTATCCCACCGCACGGCAGCGCTTCAACGACCTGTTGGGGAGGCTGGGTCTTGACGAACCCGTGATCGGCCCCGAGCAGGTGATGCAGGACCTCGCAGCCGGGCGGATCAGTGTTGACGAGGCGCAGGAGTTGCTCAACGCCCAACGCGACTGATTCAGTCGCCGGTCTCGCGTGCCGCGCGGTCGCGGGCCTCCTGCTCGCGCATCGCGTCCAGGGTCGGGGCGCCACCGCCGAATCGGGAGGGCCACCACCAGGCGTCCGGTTCCGGTTTCGGCTCGTACTCCTCGATCGTCTGGTCGTACAGGCCCTGCATGACGGTCCGCAGGTGGTCTGTCGCCTCGACCGGATCGTCGTCCGGCGTCACCGTGATCGGCTTTCCGACCGTCAAAGCCACCAGCGTGCCCCGGGTCATCTCACGCTTGCGTCCCTTGGTCCACAGGCGCTGGCCACCGAACGTGATCATCGGCACCACCGGCACGCCCGCTTCTGCCGCCATGCGTACGGCTCCGGTCTTGAAATCCTTGACCTCGAAGGACTGGCTGATCGTGGCCTCGGGGAACACGCCGACCACCTCGCCGCGACGCAGCCAGTCCACGGCGTGATCCAGGGACGCTGCCCCAGCGGCACGATCGACGGGGATGTGGTGCATCGACCGCATCAATGGTCCGGAGACTGGGTGATCGAAGGTGGACTTCTTCGCCATGAATCGCACCAGTCGCTTCGATGGCCGGCATGCGTAGCCGCAGAAGATGAAGTCGAAGTAGGAGACGTGGTTGCTCGCCAGAACCGCGCCACCCTGCAACGGCACGTTGTCACCGCCGGTCAGGGTGAACCTGATGTTGAAGGCACGGAAGAAGCCGTAGGCAGACATGATGATCGGTGGATAGGTGATGTCCCGCACAATGGCCACCGTAGTTCACTTCGAGGCGTTGGTGTCCTCGGTGAGTCCGAAGAGGTGGGTGGCGATCCAATCGCGGAAGGGTTTCTGTCGCCGCACCCATTTCTCAGCGCGTGCCTGCGCACGCGCCTGCTTCTTCGGCTTGTTGCGGTATCGGAAATGCGCCCACGGCGAGCCGGGTCGCGCCAGTCGAATGCACGCGACCCAGGCCACCGGGATGACCGCGATGGACAGGGCGCCGAACCACAGTTTTCCCTTCAGGAAGGTGACTGTGATGGGAATGCCCCACACGACCAGGAAGACCGCCGATGACGCGGCATTGAGCCAGAACCCGGTGACCGGGTTGGGGTTCGGCTTGTTCGGCGCGATGATCAGGAGGGCAACGAACAGGACGACCGCCGTGAGTGTGACGGCGTCCGCGGACAGTCGCCCTTGGTTGCTCCAGTAGACGTCGTCCATGTGCAGGACCATGGCGAATTCGTCGAGAACCAAGGCGGCGCCGACGCCGAACATGACACCGGCGACTTGCCGCCATAGGCCGTCCTGGCCCGATCCCAGGGCCAGCACTCCGCCGATGAGCAGGATCACCAGCCCGGGAACCACGTGATGGATGTGCACGTCACCGGCGGATACGTTGCCGAACGGGCCTTTCCCCGCCCTGATCATGCGCGTGATCATCCTCGTGACCAGGAACGTCACGAGAAATGCCATGAGGGCGAAGAACATGGGCTGCCGACCCGGCTCGAGGATCTCCCGGGAGTACCACTGCAGCACCCCCCAAGCGTAGGCCGCGCATCCGGTAAACGCTGCATGAATAGTCGCGATCTGCGGTAGTGCCTCCCGTAGATTGTGATCCGTGATCCGGATCTGCGCTGAGTGCGGCGATGGCTGACAGCCTCGACGCCAAACTCGCGCTGGCCCGCGACACCCGCACGCCGGGCAAGACGCTGGCGAAACTCGCGGGCCACAAGAGCTGGGCGATCCGTGCGGATGTCGCGAGCAACCCACGTACCCCTTCGAAGGCTCTGGTGAGACTGGCCGATGACAAGCGCTGGGAGGTCCGCACAGAAGTCGCCCTGAACCACAATGTCAGTGGCAAGGTGCTGGAGGGGCTCGCCGAGGACGACCACATCTCGGTGCGCACCGCCGTTGCGCTGAACCCCAAGACGCCCGCATCTGCACTGCGCAGGTTGGCGAAGGACAAGTCGGCGATCGTGCGCCTGCGGGTGGCGGAGAACCGGAATGTTCCCAGTGGCGTGCTGCGCAGGCTGGGCTCCGACGATGACCGGGATGTGCGCCGGGCGGCCGGCGAGAACCATCGCGCGCCGAAGAAGGTCAAGTAGTGCTGCACCGGCTCACAGCCCAGCAGATCGCCGATCTGACCTGGACCGTGCGTCCCGAGCCTGTGCTCGGACCGCCGCTGCCGTCACCGGTGATCGCCGATCCGACATTCCTGCCGCCCGACCAGACCCCGGATGGACGGTGGCACCTGTGGGCACATTCACTTCTGGGGCTGCACGCCTATCGCAGTGCTGACGGAATCACCTGGAGGTCTTCGGGTACGGTCACCCGCAATGCGCTGCGTGGTCATGTCGTAGCCGATGGTCCTGGCTACCGACTGAGTTATGAGAAGACCCGGCTGTTCATGCCACTCGGACTGCCGTGGTCGTCGTGGATCGAGTCGCGTAGCAGCGACGACCTGGAATCCTGGAGCCAACCAACGGTCTTGCTCCGGCCGTGTCTTGATTGGCATGTGCGGGGACGGGATCGGGCGGTGTCCAACCCCTGCCTGGTTCCGCAGCCCGACGGCACCTGGAACCTGTACTACTCCGCAGGGCTCACGCAGCTCCCGGACTGCGGATTCCCGGAACCGACATACATCGGTGTGGCGACCGGACCCGGTCCGGACGG
>Ga0116151_10000352_pt1 | contig 42157 bp, 42 predicted proteins | sample AD_UKC117_MetaG_FD_89893 | JGI IMG/M metagenome (GOLD analysis project Ga0116151, IMG submission 89893) | Active sludge microbial communities of municipal wastewater-treating anaerobic digesters from Hong Kong - AD_UKC117_MetaG | ecosystem: Engineered > Bioreactor > Anaerobic > Digestate...
CGGGGGAGCCGGGCTCATCCAGAGCGTGGTGAAGTCCAGTCTCGTCCCGGTGATCGAGACCGGAGTGGGCAACTGTCACGTCTACCTGCATGAGGATGCCCCGCTGGACCGTGCGGTGGAGATCGTGGTCAATTCCAAGACGCACCGCGTGAGTGTGTGCAACGCGGCCGAGACGCTGCTGGTACACCACAACGCTGCCGAGCGCCTGCTGCCGGCCGTCTTCGCCGCGCTCAAGGAGCGTGGCGTCACGGTGCATGGCGACGAGGTGGCCGGCAAGTACGCCGAACAGGCGGGGATCGCGTTCCGTCCTGTCACGGACCTCGACTGGGCGGAGGAGTACCTCAGCCTGGACATGGCCGTCGGCGTCGTGGCGGATCTCGACGCGGCGATCGCGCACATCGCGCGGTGGAGCAGCGGTCACACCGAAGCCATCGTCGCCGATTCGGTCTCGGCCATCGACCGGTTCACCGCAGCCATCGACTCCGCGGCAATCATGGTGAACGCCTCCACACGCTTCACGGATGGGGAGCAGCTCGGATTCGGCGCCGAGATCGGTATCTCCACGCAGAAACTGCACGCACGGGGCCCGATGGGTCTTGCGGAGTTGACTTCCACGAAGTTCCTCGTCGAAGGCGATGGGCACATCCGCGCGTGAGCGGCGACAGTCGGTAGAGTGCGCTCATGGCTAACAGCGTCCTGGTGCTCATGAACACTCTCGCGGCGATGAATGCGGACGAGGGCGAGCCGGCTCACGTGTCTCCCTACGCGTACGGCGCGGTCGCTCTGATCTTTCTGCTTCTGTTGCTGTTCATCGTGACGCGCATCAACATCGATCGCTGAGTCATGGCCGAGCGCCGCAGGATCGGCGTCATGGGAGGCACCTTCGACCCGATCCATCTCGGACATCTGGTCGCAGCCGCCGAGGTCATGCACCGACTGGCGCTCGACGAGGTGGTTTTTGTGCCCACGGGACAGCCGTGGCAGAAGCAGGACCGCGAGGTCACCGACGCCGAGCACCGGTATGTCATGACCGTGCTTGCCACGGATCGCACCGGCTTCCGGGTCAGCCGCGTCGACATCGACAGGGACGGCCCGACATTCACCGTCGACACCCTGCGGGACCTGCACGCCGCATACGACCCGGCGGACCTGTTCTTCATCGTCGGTGCGGACGCACTGGCAGGTGTTGACACCTGGCGGGAACCGGCGACTGTGCGCGAGTTGGCGCACATCGTGGGGGTTTCCCGGCCGGGTCACGAGATGCCCGACGCCCACGTCGATGAGCGCTCCACGCTGCTGACCATTCCTGGCATCGACGTGTCGTCCACGTGGTGCCGGGAACGTGTGTCGCGGGGCGAGCCCATCGATTTCGTGGTGCCCGCCCCGGTCGTCGAATACATCCACAAGCACGCGTTGTACCGCTGATGCACAAACGCGCTGTCGCCTCCGTGGTTCTGCTCCTGGTCGTCGTCGCCGCGACGGTCGGGATCCTCGTCGCTCGTCAGCAGGAACCTGTGGACCCCCCGGTGGTGAGCCCAACGGCCTCTGCAACACCGGGCACGCTGCTCGTGCAACTGCGGGATCCGACCTTGTTGGCATCGGGCAGTGTGCTCCTCGGCGTGCGGGACGGCGAGCGTCTCGACCAGTTGTGGTGGACGGGGCAGTGGTGGGTCGACCAAATCGGTATCCAGGAGGTCAGCGCCGCTGAGTTGGGGCGCAAGCCCGTGCCGTACGTCATGCAGACGGTGCAGAACCAGATCGGCGTACCGGTCGACGACGCCTGGGTGCTCGACCGGTTGGCCTTCGCGGGACTGGTGGATGCCGTCGGGGGCGTACGGATCGACGTCAAGCGGCCAACGGTCTATCTCACCGATGCCGGGACCCCGGCACTGATCCCTGCGGGCCTGCAGACACTGTCGGGTGCGCAGGCGGCCGACTTCGTGCTCGACACATCCCTGACCGACGAGAACGTACGCCTGCGCAGGTTCCAGGCGGTCTGGGACCAGATACTCCGCCGGTTCCCGACGGATGTCGAGAAGTCCCGGACGCTTGTGGTGTCGTTGGGGGCGCTGTCCAAGGCGACCATGCCCACCGAGGAACTTGCTGTGTATCTGTCGGACGCGCACGATCTGCGCATTCGCGGTGAATACGAGGAGGCGCGGGTCCGGCTCGACGAACAGAACGCGGTCCGGGTCCGGCCGCCGCAGGGTGTCCGTGAGGCGTATGCCCTGGATCCGATCGCCACGCAGGTGGGCGTCGAGACGTTGTTCGACGGGTATCCGGCACTGGACGGGCCGGTCGCGCGGATCCAGGCCGTCACCGTTCGTGACGAGGCCATCGAGCAGTTGCGAGCCGAATTGTCGGGGGAGGGCTGGCTCTCAGCGTGGGGTGGTCGTGCCTTGACCACCACTACGTCGGCGACTGTCGACCCCTCGGTTCCCACTGCGGAGGTTCGTGTGCTCGAGACTGTGACCGGGGTTTCGGCCCTACCCGGCGAAGTGGCGCTGGCACAGGCCCGGGTGGCGGTTGCCGCGGCCGATCCGGCGGCTGTGGGATCGTGATGCTGTGACCATCGACGAACCGACCCGGCGACGGGTGGAACGGGCGGCGAGCGCGGCGCTGGACAAGAAGGCCGTGGACGTTGTGGCTCTCGACGTGAGCGACCACCTTGCGCTCACCGATGTATTCCTGATCTGTTCGGGGACCAATGAGCGGCAGGTCGACGCCATCGTCGACGGCATCGAGGACGCCTTGCAGGATCCGCCGGTACGGCGGGAGGGCAAGGGTCACGGTCGCTGGGTGCTTCTGGACTTCGGCGACATCGTGGTGCACGTGCAACACAGCGAGGAGCGGTCGTTCTACGACCTCGAGCGACTGTGGAAGGACTGCCCGCGCATCGAGGTGCCCGATGCTTGAGTCGCCTCGTCGGCTCGTCATCTGGCGGCATGGCCGGACCCCCTGGAACCTCGAGCACCGCTTCCAGGGTCAGACCGACGTGGCACTCGACGCGGTCGGTGTCCGGCAGGCCCAGGCCGCCGCGGGTCTACTCATGGCGTTGCGTCCGCAATCGATCGTGAGCAGCGACCTCAGCCGTGCCCGCGACACCGCAGCAGCACTCGCGCACAGGTGCGGTTTGGACGTCGCAACTGATCCGCGGCTGCGTGAGACCGATGGCGGATCCTGGGAGGGCCGCCGCCGCGAGGAGTTGCTGCTCGCCGATCCGCACACCTACCGCGCATGGCTCGCCGGCGAACATGTGCGCCCTGGCGGTGACGGCGAGGATCGCACGCAGGTCGGAGCGCGGGTGATGGCGGCCATCGAGGACGCCGTGGCTCGTACCGATCCCGGCCGGACCGTCGTGGTGGTGACGCATGGGGGTGCCGCACGTGCGGTGCTGTCGCCGCTTCTCAACCGTCCGTTCGAGCAACTGCGCTACTTCGCCGTGATGCGCAACGCCGCGTGGAGCGCATTCCTGGAAACAGGGGACGCGGACACCCCGTGGAGCGTCCTGGAGTACAACGCGCGCTCCTTGCCGGAGCCGGCGGAGGCCGACGACTGACCGGGTTTCGGCGATTGCGACGTTGTTGTCGCTCGCGGGACTGGTTTGCGACGTTGTTGTCGCTATCAGGCCATGAAAAGGGCAACAACGTCGCAATCGGCGTGCAGGAGTGGCAACAACGTCGCAAACGGCGCTGTACTGCTCAACTGCTGATGTAGGCCTGCAGCGCGTCGCGCTCGGTCTCGAGTTCTGCTAGGCGTGCCTTGACGATGTCACCGATGCTCACGATGCCGACGAGTTGGCCGTCGACGAGGACCGGGATGTGACGGATCCGGCGCTGAGTCATCATCCCCATCAGGTCGCCGGTCGTCGCATCGGGTTCACACGTGACCACATCCGCGGTCATGATGTCGCGCACAGGATGCTGCAGGGCGCCCGCCCCGTGGGTGTGGACCGCACGTGCGATGTCGCGTTCCGAGACGATCCCGGTCACGCTGGTGCCGTCGTCGCTGACCACCACCGCGCCGATGCGGTGTTCGGCCAAGAGGGCCAACAGGTCGGTCACGGACGAGTCCGGCGCGACGGTGGCCACAAAATCGCCTTTGCTGGTCAAGATGCTCGAGATCTTCATGCGCGGTCCTTCCATGCCGTTGGCCCAATCGTGCCGTGAAAAGGACCCCGCTGTCACCCCTTGAGCCCGGAAGCCGGGTGGTGATGGCCCCGGCGGTGTCCGGTACAGTTGTGGGAGTCGAGGGGCTATAGCTCAGTTGGTAGAGCACTTGCATGGCATGCAAGGGGTCTGGGGTTCGAGTCCCCATAGCTCCACAAACCCCCGGGCGATCCTCGGGGGTTTACTCATGCCCGCCGAGTGCTGGGCCGTAGCCTGACGGAATGACCCACCTGCTGGTCATCGGCGACTCCTTGACCTTTCACGGACCTGACCGGGCGCATCCGCCCAGGGACCCCCGTTTGTGGCCCTCGATCGTGGCCGCACAGACGGGCCTGCCCGTGGATGTCGTCGCCGGGGTCGGCTGGACCGCCCGGGATGCATGGTGGGCACTCACACGCGATCCGATGGTGTGGGGTGAGTACCTGCCGCGGGCCGAGGCCCTGGTCCTGGCCGTCGGCGGGATGGACGCGCTGCCGGCGGCGGTGCCCACCTATCTGCGGCAGGGGATCGCCTACATCCGGCCTGGATGGGTGCGCCGGAAGGTGCGGGGTCTGTATCTGGAACTCTCGCCGCGGGTCATGGCCATCACCGGGGGTCCGCTGCGACAGTTGCCGCAGGCGGCGACCGACCACTATCTGTCGCGGTTGGTGCAAGCGGTGCGTACGTGGTACCCCGAGTTGCCCATCCTCTTGCTCACGCCGAGTCCGCACAGCGCTGCGGCATACCCGACCGACCGGTTCCACGCCGGCGCGCACGCAGCTGCGCGAGCCTGGGCAGCCACCCATGATGTGATCCTCGTCGACATCGAGGAACCCACCCAGCGGGGACTCGACAACGGCTGGGTGAATCCGGACGGGATGCACTGGGGGTGGCAGACCCATGCTGAGGTGGCCGGGATGGTCGCCGAGGCGCTGCAGCGTGCCTCGGTACCCTGATAGGGAACCCGCCAGAGATCTTTGCGAAGGGACATTCATGTCGGACGCGGTCGAGTACGACGTCGAGGCGATCCAGAACCGGTGGTTGCCGGTCTGGGACGAGATCGCCCCATTCCGCTCCGGTGACCCCGATGACCCGCGGCCGCCCAAGTACGTGCTCGACATGTTCCCCTACCCGAGTGGGGACCTGCACATGGGTCACGCGGAGGCGTATGCGCTCGGTGACGTGATCGCGCGGTACTGGGTGCAGCAGGGATTCAACGTCATGCACCCCATCGGCTGGGACGCGTTCGGCCTGCCCGCCGAGAACGCGGCCATCCGGCGTGGGGTCAACCCGAAGACGTGGACCTACGAGAACATCGCCCAGCAACGCGAGTCCATGCGCCGCTACGCCTGCTCGTTCGACTGGGATCGCACGCTGAACACGTGCGACCCCGAGTACTACCACTGGAACCAGTGGCTGTTCCTGAAGATGTTCGAACGCGGCCTGGCCTATCGCAAGGACAGCTCGGTGAACTGGTGCCCGAACGACCAGACGGTGCTGGCCAACGAACAGGTGGTCAACGGCCGGTGCGAGCGATGCGATGCCGTGGTCACCAAGAAGAAGCTCACCCAGTGGTATCTGCGCATCACCGACTACGCGGAGCGCCTGCTGGACGACATGGCCCAACTCGAGGGCAAGTGGCCCGACAAGGTCCTGACGATGCAGCGCAACTGGATCGGACGCTCCACCGGCGCGGAGGTGCAGTTCGAGATCGAAGGCCGTGATGAGCCCGTCACCGTGTACACCACCCGGCCCGACACGTTGTACGGTGCGACGTTCTTCGTTGTGGCCGTCGACTCCGACCTCGCTGCTGAACTCGCTGCAGGCTCCGGGGTCGAGCAGGAGTTCGCCGACTACCTGGCCGAGGTGTCGAAGATCTCCGAGATCGATCGCCTCTCGGCTGAACGTCCCAAGACCGGCGTCTTCCTGCAGCGCTACGCCATCAACCCTGTTAACGGGGAGCGGCTGCCGGTATACGCATCCGACTATGTGCTTGCCGACTACGGCACCGGCGCCATCATGGCCGTTCCTGCCCACGATCAGCGCGACCTGGACTTCGCCCGGACGTTCGACATCCCGGTGCGGGTGGTCGTCGAGTCGGACGAGGATCCCTCAGTGACCGGGGTCGCCACCGGCGACGACGGCCCACACGTCAACTCGGGGCCGCTGGACGGGCTCAACACCCCGGACGCCGTCGCCCGGGTGATCGAGATGCTCGCGGAGGACGGCCGGGCCAAGGCCGCGGTCAACTACCGCCTGCGGGATTGGCTCATCTCGCGGCAGCGCTACTGGGGGACACCGATCCCGATCATCCATTGCCCGACGTGCGGAGAGGTGCCTGTCCCGGAGGACGAACTGCCGGTGCAGCTTCCGTCACCGGAGGGGCTGGACCTGCAGCCGAAGGGGACGTCACCTCTCGGTGCGGCCGAAGAGTGGCTGAACGTGCGCTGTCCACGGTGCGATGGGCCGGCTCAACGTGACTCGGACACCATGGACACCTTCGTCGACTCGTCCTGGTACTTCTTGCGGTTCCTCGATCCGCAGCGCACGGACGCGCCGTTCGACCCCGAAGCGGCCAAGCGGTGGCTGCCCGTGGACCAGTACGTGGGTGGAGTGACGCACGCGATCCTGCACCTGCTGTACGCCCGGTTCTTCACCAAGGTCCTGCACGACATGGGCATGGTGGATTTCACCGAACCGTTCAGCAGCCTGCTGAACCAGGGCATGGTGGTGATGGACGGGTCCGCAATGAGCAAGTCGCGCGGGAACCTGGTGCGCCTGTCCGACGAACTGGCCGAGCACGGTGTGGACGCCGTGCGGCTCACGATGGTCTTCGCAGGCCCGCCCGAGGATGACATCGATTGGGCCGATGTGTCGCCGTCGGCCAGCGTGCGGTTCCTGACCCGTGCCTGGCGCCTCAGCGGTGACGTCACCAGTGAGCCGGGAGTGGACCCGGTGGGCGGTGACATCGCCCTGCGACGGGTGATCCACCGGCTTATCCACGACGCGCAGTTGGCTGTGGAGTCGTTCCGGTTCAATGTCGCGGTCGCGAAGGTCATGGAGATGGTCAACGCCGTCAGGAAGGCCATCGACTCCGGTCCCGGTGGTGACGACCCCGCGGTGCGCGAAGCCGTCGAGGCGGTCGCAGTCCTGTTGTCGTTGGTCGCCCCTTACACCGCGGAGGACATGTGGGCCCGGCTCGGGCACGAGCCCTCCGTCGCGCTGGCCGGCTGGCCGGCCGTCGACCCGGAACTGGTCAAAGCGCAGACCGTGACGTGTGTCGTGCAGGTGGCCGGCAAGGTCAGAGCGCGGCTCGAGGTGGACCCGCAGATCGGCGAGGACGACCTGCAGGCTGCGGCGCTGGCCGACCAGGCGATCGTCGCGGCCCTCGGTGGTGTGGAACCGCGTCGGGTCATCGTGCGGGCACCCAAGTTGGTCAACATCGTTCCCGGCTGACCCGGCGTGGGTAAGGATGGTGCAATGCCGACCGTCGCCGTTGTCACCGACAGCACCGCTTGCCTGACCGATGAACTGCGTGAGCGGTCCGGGGTCCGGGTGGTGCCGATCCATGTGCTTGTGGATGGACAGACATATCTCGACGGGGTCGACATCACGTCCGAGGAGGTGGCCTCGGCCCTGTCCCGACTGGCCTCGGTGAGCACGTCGAAACCGAGTCCTCACCAGTTCCTGGATGCGTATTCGGCTGCGGCACACGCAGGGGCGGAGTCGATCCTCAGCGTCCACCTGTCGTCCGCGCTGAGCGGTACCTACGACGCCGCCCGGCTCGCCGCCAGGGATGCGCCGGTTCCCGTCGAAGTGGTGGACAGCCGAAGCATCGCGATGGGTCTCGGCTTCGCGGCACTCAACGCCGCCCACGCGGTCGACGCCGGTGCGGGGCTCGCCGACGCCGCTGACGTGGCCCGCCGTTCGGCCGCCGACAGCCAGGTCCTGTTCTACGTCGACACCCTCGAGTTCTTGCGGCGAGGGGGCCGGATCGGCAAGGCCTCGGCATGGCTGGGCAGCGCCTTACGGGTGAAGCCCCTGCTCCACGTGGTCGATGGCGAAGTAGCTCCGCTGGAGAAGGCCAGGACGGCCAACCGCGCGCTGGGCCGGCTGGCCGAACTCGCAGTGGCCGCCGCCGATGGGCGTGATGTACAGGTCGCGGTGCAGCACCTGCAGGCGCCACAGCGTGCGCAGGAGATGGCGGACAGGTTGCGCGCTCAGTTGCACACCGACGTGGTCGTGTGCGAGGTCGGCGCTGTGATGGGGGTGCATGTGGGGCCCGGACTTGTCGCAGTCGCCGTGGCGCCGGCGGGGTCCCCGTGATCTTCGTCCTCGCAATCGCGGTCGGGTACCTGATCGGTTCGATCAACCCGGCAGCGATCATTGCGCGCCTGCGCGGGGTGGACTACCGCTCGGTGGGTTCCGGCAATCCCGGTGCGACCAACATCGGACGCGCGATGGGGCGCAAGACGGGGATCCTCGTGGGGGTTCTCGACGTGCTCAAGGGTTTCCTCCCGGCGCTGGGTTTCAGCCTGTGGACCGGCGACATCGCGGTGGCTGAGGTCGCGGGTTTCGCGGCAGTGGTCGGCCACATCACCAGCCCCTTCCTGAAGGGTCGGGGCGGTAAAGGTGTGGCGACGTCCGCGGGGGCGATCCTCGCCATCGAGCCGATCTGGTTGGTCCCAGTGCTGGTGGTGTTCGGCGTCGCCTTCAAACTCAGCCGGAGGATGGGTATCGCCAGCGTGTCGGCGGCCTTGACCCTCATTCCTGCGTCGTTGATTTGGAACTCGGACCCCAGCGAGATCCTGTTCGGGTGCGCAATGGCACTGCTGATCGTGCTGCGGCACCAGAGCAACATCCGATCGGCGATCGCGACACGGCTCAAGTAGGTCCGACCACGGGCCTGTGGACGTGTGCCGTCCGTCACCCACAGATTCTTCGCTGCCCCTTCCGGCGACTGTCCGGCGGCCGCAGCGTGGAGACCGTGAACAGTCTCGATTTCGACCGGCGCACGCTGGCGATCCTGGCGGCGGTCCTTGCCGCAGCCGTCGGCCTCACGTTGTTCTTCACCAGGTCCCCGTCGGCGCAGCCCGCCCCCGTGGTGGTGTCGGGGCCGACCACGCCCAGCACTCCTGCCCCGAGCACATCAGCGCGGCCGAGTCCGAGCGGTGAGGTCGTCGTGGAGGTGGTCGGCAAGGTCTTGCGACCGTCTGTCGTCACCCTTCCGGCGGGCTCGCGGGTGCAGGACGCGGTGGAGGCGGCAGGTGGGGCGAAACCGGGCGTGGACACCAGCGATCAGAACCTCGCACGTGTGCTCGCCGACGGCGAGCAGATCAGGATCGGTCTGGCCCCTCCCACTGGGCCCCGAGCCTCGCCCGGTTCGTCGGCGGCGCCGGCTGGCGGGCCGGTCGACATCAACTCAGCTTCGCTGGAAGACCTGCAGGAGATCCCCGGAGTAGGACCGGTCATCGCGGCACGGATCGTGACGTATCGGGAGCAGAACGGCGGATTCCGGGCCGTCGAGGAACTGCTCGAGGTCTCGGGGATCGGAGAGGTGACATTCGCGCAGATGCAGCCCCTGGTGACCGTAGGCGCTGGTGGCTGACCGGCGTCCTTGCGGGGCTGTGGGCCGGTGTCTGTTGCGGCGTCTCCGGCCTGTGGCCGGTGGTCGTCGTAGCTCTCGCGGGTGCAGTCGTTGTGCGGCGCTGGTGGATGATCGCGTGCGCGGCAGCCCTCTGCGGTGGCGTGCTGCTCGGAGCGCTCCATGCCGCCCAGGTGGATCGCACACGGCTGGTTGATGGCCAGGGCTACGAGGTGGCCGTGCAACTGACCAGCGCGCCTCGTCCGCACGAGGCCGCGGGCCGGACGTGGTGGTCAGCGGATGGCCGGATCGCCGCAGGGGCCGACGAAGCCCGGGTCAGCCTGTCCGGCAACGGGGACCTTGCGGCATCTATGGGGGACACGCTCATCGCGCGCATGGTGGCAGGACCGCCGTTCGGCCGAGGTCGCAGTGCGTCGCTACGTGTCGTCGGCACCGCACAGGTTGTTCCGGCGCACGGGCCGGCGGCCACCGCGCGTGTGCTGATGCGGCAGGTGGCGGGGAACGGGGACGCGGGTTGGCTTCTGTCCGGGATGACTCTCGGCAGTGATCAAGGACTCTCGCCGGTCGCCGCAGATGACATGCGGGCGTCGGGCCTGACCCACCTCACGGCGGTGTCGGGCGCGAACTGCGCGATCCTGCTCGCCCTGGTGCACTGGCTGGGAGGGTGGCTGCACGTCCCGCGCGCGCCACGTGCACTGGCGGCGGGCGTGGTACTCGGAACGTTCGTGGTGGTCGTCGGATCGCAGCCGAGCGTCCTGCGAGCATCTGTGATGGCCGGATTGACTCTCGCCGCCGGGCTGGTCGGTGGGCGACGCGCCGCGGCCCATGTCCTGCAGGTCAGCGCTGTGCTCCTGCTGATGCTGGACCCGTGGCTGGCCTACTCGGTGGGCTTCATGCTGTCCATCGCTGCGACTGCGGGCTTGATCGCCGTGATCGATCGGGGAGCTCTTGCCGCCACGATGGCTGCCCAGGTCGCGACATTCCCGATCCTGCTCGCCATAGGTGGTGCAGTGGGGCCGCGCACGGTCATCGCCAATGTGCTCGCCGCTCCCTTGGCAGCGGTGGTGCCGGTGCTGGGACTCGTCGCGCTGGCCGGGCAGTGGGCTGTCGGATCCGGGGGTGTGGCCGCCGTGCTGGGACGGGCCCTCTGCGAGCTGATCCTGCGCGTGGCGGCCTGGGACGGGGTACCCGAGTTGACCTGGCTTCCGGGGCACGCGGGCGTCCTGCTGGCGTGCGTCGTGACCATCGGGGTGTTCGCGATCGGCCGTCGTCACGTGGTCGTGGTGGCGGCCGGGCTCGTGGCGCTGGTGAGTTCGACGATCGCCTTCGCCGATGGCTGGCCGCCGCGGGACTGGTGGATCGTCGCGTGCGACGTCGGACAGGGGGATGCCTTTGTCGCCCGATCCGGTGGGGGCGTGGTTGTTGTGGACGCCGGCACCGATCCCGAGACGACCGACGCCTGCCTGGACCGGCTCGGGGTCGATCGGGTGGATCTGCTCGTTCTCAGCCACTTCCACGCCGACCACGTCGATGGGCTCGGCGGCGTGTTCACCCGACCTGTGGCACAGGTCTGGGTCAGCCCGTGGCGGGAGCCGGTCGAGCAGTACGAACAGGCACAACGATTGCTCAGCGGGGTGCCGGTCAGCGTGCCGGCGCCCACAGCCGTGGCGCTGGTGGGGGACATGCGGCTCACTGTGATCTGGCCGGAGCGTGTCATCCATGCCGGATCGGTGCCCAACAACGCCAGCGTGAGTCTGCTGCTGACCACACCACACGCGAGCGCGGCCTTCCTCGGCGACATCGAACCGGAGGCGCAGCAGGCGATTCTGCGGGCGTGGCCGATCGACGTGGACGTGGCGAAGGTGCCCCACCACGGATCGGCGCAGTTCGATCCTCGACTGCCTGCTGCGGCGAGCGCCCGCATCGCGTTGATCGGGGTGGGCGAGGACAACACGTTCGGGCATCCCGCACCGGAGGCGGTGTCCGCGTGGCAGCAGGCCGGAGCCGCGGTGTACACCACGGCGGCGAACGGGGATATCGCCGTCACCCGGGAACTCGCAGTACAGGTCCGTGGCCGACGCGAGCCAGGACTCGGATGATCACTCCACAGACAAAGAGATGAGATCCCGCTCGAGGGCGTGCAGTTTCTGCGCCGCATCGAGTTGTTCACCCTCGCGCAGGCCACCCTTCACACGGGCATCGAGGTCGGCGAGGATCGTGACCGCCTGCGCGAGTTGGGCGGGCTTCCACCGGCGCAGTTGTGCCCGCAGTGTCCGCAGTTTCCACGGTGGCACGCCGACCTGACGCGCCAGGTCGGCGTCCGAGAGTCCAGGGGTGCTGGCCGACAGCGCGATGAGTTGCCGCACCGACCCGGCCACCGCTGCGACGATGGCGGGACCTGTCCGAGCCCCGTCTGCGGCGATCTGCGCCTGCCGCAGACGCTGGAGGACCTCGGCCGGATGTCCGAGCATCACCGCATCGGCGACTTGGTACCCGGACAACTCCGCCACCCCGCGGAAATACTGGCCCACCACCTGCGCGTCGATCGGATCGGACTGCGCATCGGACGACAATTGGTGGGCCGCGGAGGCGAGGTCGGCGAGGTCGGTGCCCACCGCTTCGATCAGGAGCGCGAGGGCGTCGGAGGTGATCCGTCGCTTCTGCCGCTTGAACTCGTTGGTGACGAACTCATTGAGTGCCCGCCCCTTCTTCAGCGGTTGGCAATCGATGGTCGTGGCGGCGGCCGTCTTGAGATCTTTGAGTGCCGCCTGACCGCCCCGGCCACCGCGGTGGTGAGCCACCACGGGATTGCTGTCGGCAGCCGCGAGTAGGGCCGCCATGGCGTCGCCGAGTGCATCCGCCTCGGTCACCACCAGGATGCTCCGCGTCCCGAAGAGGTCCTCACCACCGGCTTCGGCGATGCGCAGGCGCACGTCCGAGGACGACCCGCTGATCTCCTCGACGCCGAGGTCGGGGTCGTTCTTCTGCCACTGCCGCACGGTGTCCTCGATCCCGCGCGCGGACAGAAAGGGATCGGAGCCGGTGAGCAGTACGAGCGTCATCGGGGCTCCTCGGAGGTGGACAAGGCGGCGATGAAGGCCTCCTGCGGCACCTCGACGCGTCCCACCATCTTCATCCGCTTCTTGCCCTCCTTCTGCTTCTCGAGCAGTTTGCGCTTGCGGGAGATGTCTCCGCCGTAGCACTTGGCGAGCACGTCCTTGCGGATCGCGCGGATCGTCTCCCGGGCGATGACGCGTGACCCGATGGCCGCCTGGATCGGCACCTCGAACTGCTGGCGGGGGATCAACGACCGCAGTTTGGCCGTCATCATCACCCCGTAGGCGTAGGCCTTGTCCCGGTGGACGATGGCGCTGAACGCGTCCACGGTCTCGCCCTGAAGCAGGATGTCGACCTTCACCAGGTTCGCGCTCTGCTCGCCGTCGGGTTCGTAGTCCAGGGACGCATAGCCACGTGTGCGCGACTTCAGTTGATCGAAGAAGTCGAAGACGATCTCGGCCAGTGGCAGGGTGTAGCGCATCTCCACCCGATCCTCGGACAGGTAATCCATGCCCAGCAGCGTGCCGCGGCGGTTCTGGCACAACTCCATGACCGTTCCGACGAACTCGCTGGGTGTGAGGATCGTGGAGCGGACCACCGGCTCGAAGACCTCGCCGATCTTGCCGACCGGGAACTCACTGGGGTTCGTGACGATGTGCTCGGTGCCGTCCTCCATCACCACGCGGTACACCACGTTCGGTGCCGTCGAGATGAGGTCGAGGTCGAACTCGCGCTCGAGCCGTTCGCGGACGATCTCGAGGTGGAGCAGGCCGAGGAAGCCACACCGGAAGCCGAAGCCGAGGGCGGCGGAGGTCTCCGGTTCGTAGACGAGCGCCGCGTCGTTGAGCTTGAGTTTGTCCAGCGCATCGCGCAGCACGGGGTAGTCCGAGCCGTCGATCGGGTACAGCCCGGAGAACACCATCGGCTTGGGATCCTGGTACCCGTGCAGCGCATCCTTGGCCGGATGTGACGACGAGGTCACCGTGTCGCCGACGCGGGACTGGCGGACGTCTTTCACGCCGGTGATGAGGTAACCCACCTCGCCGGCGCCGATCGACTCGGTGGGGATCGGCTCGGGTGAGATCACACCCACCTCGAGTGTTTCGTGGACGGCGCCGGTGCTCATCATTCGGATCCGCTCGCGCGAATGCACCGATCCGTCCACCACCCGCACGTAGGTGACGACTCCGCGGTAGGTGTCGTAGACCGAATCGAAGATCATCGCCCTGGCCGGTGCGTCAGGGTCGCCGGTAGGGGGTGGGATCTGGTCCACGACCTCATTGAGCAGATCCTCGACGCCTTCGCCGGTCTTGGCGCTGACCTTGAGGACGTCGTCGGGGGAGCAGCCGATGATGTGTGCCAACTCTGCGGCGTACTTCTCCGGTTGTGCCGCCGGCAGATCGATCTTGTTGAGCACCGGGATGACCGTGAGGTCGTTCTCGAGTGCCAGCCAGAGGTTGGCCAAGGTCTGTGCCTCGATGCCCTGCGCGGCGTCCACCAGCAGAACGGCCCCCTCGCAGGCCGCCAGGCTGCGTGAGACCTCGTAGGTGAAGTCGACGTGACCGGGGGTGTCGATGAGGTTCAGTACGTAGGTGGAGCCGTCGTGGGCGGTGAAGGGCAGCCGGACCGCCTGGGACTTGATCGTGATCCCGCGCTCGCGTTCGATGTCCATGCGGTCGAGATACTGGGCGCGCATGGAACGGTCGTCCACCACCCCGGTCATCTGCAGCATCCGATCGGCCAGCGTGGACTTGCCGTGGTCGATGTGGGCGATGATGCTGAAGTTGCGCAGGAGGTCGGCGGGGGTATGGCCTGGGGCCGGGGCCGCGCCCGCCGGAATCGTCACCCCTCTATCCTTCCATTGCGCGGCGCGCACCCGACTCCAGGGGACCGGCGACGTCACGTTATGCTTATGGGGACGCGGTTTCGCGCTGCCCCGATATCCAGAACGGCACGCACCGCCCTCGACGACAAGAACGACAAGGACCACCGTGGCGAACATCAAGTCCCAGATCAAGCGGATCAAGACCAACAACAAGGCGCACGAGCGCAACAAGGCGGTCAAGAGTTCGCTGCGTACCGCCTCCCGCCGTGTTCGCGAGGCGCTTGCTGCCGGTGACGTCGACCGCGCCGAGGAGCTCGCCCGCGACGCTGGACGCAAGCTCGACAAGGCTGTGAGCAAGGGCGTCATCCACAAGAACCAGGCCGCGAACAAGAAGAGCGCGCTCGACAAGGCCGTCGCCGGCGCGAAGTCCGCCTGACCGTAACCGCCGTTACTGCAAGTCCCCTGATCAGCGCGGGGGAATTCACCGGATGATCCTGCAATGTCCGATCGCTGGTACTAGTGTTGGCCTTCCATCCACCTAACGCTGCCGGAAGGTTCTAACCGTGGCCAACACGACGACAGGGCGCGAGACACTGGGCCAGACCGCCGAGTCCGTCGCGCACATGATTCTCGACCGGGTCAACGCGACTCCGAACGCCGAGGCCTTCCGGGGTCCTCTGCCCGATGACTCCGGGTGGCGATCGCTGACCTGGAAGCAGACCTACGACGACGCTGAGAAGTTGGCTGCCGGGCTGCTCTCGCTCGGCCTCGAACCCGAACAGCGCGTTGCGATCGCCTCCAACACCCGTTTGGACTGGGTCCTGGCAGACATGGCGATCATGATCGCAGGCGGGGCGACCACCACCGTCTACCCGAGCACCGGTGACGCCGATGTCGCCTACATCCTCGGCGACTCCAACACCCGCTTCCTGTTCGCCGAGGACGACAGCCAGGTCGAGAAGGTCCGTGCGCACAAGGACGAGTTGAACGTCGAGAAGGTTGTCATTTTCGACGGCTCCGGTGACGGCGACTGGGTCATCAGCATGGACGACCTGCGTGCGCTCGGCGAGACCTTCCTCGGCGCGAATCCCGAGGGTGTCAAGGAACGTGCCCAGTCGGTGAAGGGCGACAACCTGGCCACATTGATCTACACCTCCGGCACGACCGGTAAGCCGAAGGGTGTCGAACTCACCCACTCCAACTGGACCTACGAGGGTGCCTTCGTCGAGAGCATCAACATCATCTCGATCAACGACGTGCACTTCCTGTGGCTGCCGCTGGCCCACTCGTTCGGCAAGGTGCTGCTCGCCCTGCAACTGCAGGTCGGGTTCGTCACCGCGGTCGACGGCCGCGTGCCGAACATCGTGGACAACCTTGGCGTCGTGAAGCCGACGATCATGGCCGCTGTGCCCCGCATCTTCGAGAAGGTCTACGCCCGAGTGGCGCAGACCGCACTGTCGGAGGGTGGCGCCAAGGCCAAGATCTTCACCTGGGCGTTCAAGGTCGGCAATGAGGCCAGTGAGAAGGAACTGGCCGGCGAGAAGGTCGGCGGCATGCTGGCCATGAAGAAGGGCGTCGCCGACAAGCTGGTGTTCTCGAAGATCCGTGAGCGCCTCGGCGGCAACATGCGGTACATGATCTCCGGCTCCGCAGCGCTGTCACGCGACATCGCGACGTGGTTCTACACCGCAGGCCTTCCGATCCTCGAAGGTTACGGCTTGACGGAGACCAGCGCGGCCACATGCGTGATGCGCCCCGACCGGATCAAGTTTGGCACCGTGGGTGAGCCTGCTGCCGGCACCGAGATCAAGATCGCCGGCGACGGTGAGATCCTGATCCGTGGCCCGGGTGTCATGCGCGGTTACCGCAACCTGCCCGAGGCCAACGCCGAGGTGTTCCCCGGTGACGGCTGGTTCGCCACCGGTGACATCGGTGAGATCGACGACATGGGCCGGGTGAAGATCACCGACCGCAAGAAGGACCTGGTGAAGACCTCTGGTGGGAAGTACATCGCCCCGTCGGCGATCGAGAGCCAGTTCAAGGCGATCAGCGGCCTGGTCGGGAACATGGTGGTCCACGCCAACGACCGCAACTTCGCCAGTGCGTTGATCACCCTCGACCCCGACGCCGCAGCGGCGTGGGCGGCCGAGCACGGCAAGGCCGGCGCATCGCTGGCTGACATCGCCAAGGACCCGGAGATGCTCAAGGAGATGCAGGGCAGCGTCGACGAACTGAACGCCCGGCTGAACAAGTGGGAGACGATCAAGAAGTTCGAGATCCTCGACCGTGACTTCACCGTGGAGGAGGGCGAACTGACCCCGAGCCTGAAGGTGAAGCGGAAGGCTGTCGAGGAGAAGTACCGCGACATCATGGACGCGATGTACTCCTGAGTTGTTCGCGAAGGGGCGGCACCTGCGAAGGGGCCGCCCCTTTCGCATGTCCAGCGGAGACAGTCCAAGGCGCCGCTGGACGCTTTCAGGCAGATTGCGTAGGCGACCACCTAGTGGACGTCTGTGCAATCTGCTCCGTTGCGCACGCGCTGAATCTGCGCCGCGCTACCCGGTGCGAGACTTGACCCATGCCAGCTCAGCCCGACGGTGACCCCGCGCCACCGGATGGCCGTTTGCCGGAAGGCCTGAACTGGGATCGGCCGTTGCGGGCGTATCTGCACGTGCCCTTCTGCTCCTCCCGGTGCGGCTACTGTGACTTCAACACCTACACCGCCAGCGAGTTGGGTGGGTTCGATGTTGCGGGGTACGTGCGGGCGATGATCGCAGAGATGGACCTTGCCGCGGCGGTGGGTCGGACCAAACCGCTGGCCTCGGTCTTCATCGGCGGCGGCACTCCGTCGTTGCTGCCCCCGGACGAACTCGCGGCCTTGCTGTCAGCGCTGCGGGATCGAATCGGAATCGAGGGTGGTGCCGAGATCACCATGGAGGCCAACCCGGAGAACGTGGATCCGCAGGCGCTTGAGGTTTGGCGGGCCGCCGGTGTGAATCGCCTGAGCTTGGGGATGCAGAGCGCCGACCCCGGCGCGCTGCGAGTGCTGCAACGGGTGCACACTCCGGGCCGGGCCGTGCAAGCAGCCGGGGAGGCCAGGGCAGCGGGCTTCGAGCACGTGTCGCTCGACCTCATCTACGGGGTTCCCGGACAGTCCACCGACTCCTGGCGTCAGACCGTGTTGTCGGCACTGTCGGCCGAGCCGGACCATGTGTCCGCCTATGCGCTCGGCGTCGAGGACGGTACCGCCCTCGCCCGGCAGATCCGGCGCGGGGAAGTGCCTGCGCCGGACCCCGATCTCGCGGTCGACCAGTACGAGATCGCCGACGATGTCCTGAGCTCCCACGGATTCGCCTGGTACGAGATCTCCAACTGGGCGCGGCCGGGGGGACCGTGCGCGCACAACCTCGGCTACTGGCGTGCGGACAACTGGTGGGGGTTCGGACCGGGGGCACATTCCCACGTGGACGGCATCCGGTGGTGGAACGTGAAACGCCCCGCCACATACCGCGCGATGCTGGCGGCAGGAAGCAGTCCCGCGGCAGGCAGGGAGCTGCTCACCGCACAGGATCGGCATGTCGAATCCGTGATGCTGCGGGTGCGGATGGCCGAAGGTTTCACCGTCGATGACCTGCCTGGCGATCGGGTCGAGCACCTGCGCCGAGACGGACTGCTGGAGAACGCCGACGGCGCCCGCCTGCGCCTGACCCGAAAGGGCCGGATGCTGGCGGACGCCGTCGTACGGGTCCTGCTCTGGGATCAGGCAACCACTGGCTGACCCCGGAGCACCTTGTAGGCGTAGGTCTGGGCGATGACCACGACGGGCCACGCCACGAACAGGCCGATGCCGCACAGCAGTGCGCCGGCGAACAGGATGAGCCAGCTCAGGATCAGCAGCAGCAACAGGTTGCCGAGGTTGTCCTTCACGAACGAGAAACTCGCCTTGATCGAATCCCACGCGCCCAGATCCTGATCGAGGATGAAGTACACGAAGAACGACCCGAAGAAGGCCACGATGAAGCCCGGCAGGATGCAGAGCAGGAATCCGATGAACGTGAAGATGCTCAGGATGATTCCTGCCAGGATGATCCGTCCCAGCTTGTGGAAGCTGAGCAGTTCACCCAGAACGAGCGGGCGGCCCTCCGTCAGTGCCAGACCACCGCGGGCGAAGCCGGCCTGCACCAGGTAGCTCCAGATGAAGCCCACGATCGAGAAGATCAGGGACACGATGCTTGCCAGCACCCCGCCACCGGACTGCGAGACCACGAAGCCGTTCTCGCCGGTCACCACTGTGGTCTCAGGGCTGGTGATGCTCTGGAAGAGGAACTGCAGACCGTAGATCACGGCACCGACGAGCATGAACACCAACATGGCGATCAGGATCGGGCCGATGTTCTCGGTGAACTTCTTCCAGCCGTAGCCGAAGGCGTCGCCTACGCTGAACGGCTTGCCACCCGCAGGCGGCATCCCACCGGGTGGCGGGTAACCCCCGCCGGGAGGGGGATAGCCACCGCCGGGCGGCATCCCGCCAGGAGGGGGTGGGGGAGGCGGCGGTGCGCCACCCGGAGGCATCCCCCCAGGAGGCATACCCCCGGGCGGACCGGGAGGCGGCGGAGGAGGCGGAGGTGGGGTCCCGCCACCGGGGGGCGGCGGGGGCACGGAGCTGCCTCCGGGGGGTTGGGGTGGTTGCGGGGGCATGCCGCCAGGCGGCTGACCCTCGGGGGGAGGGGGTGGGTATTGCGACATCGTTGCTCTCCTAGTCCTTGTAGACGACAGCTTTGGTGATTTTGTCGGACAGCAGGCACTGCCTGTCCTTGTCCCAGATGGGCCACAACACGCCGATGTAGCAGATGAAGAAATCGACGTAGAGCAGCAACAGACGACCGAACGCCGTGCCGAAGCCCAGCGGTTGGCCGTCCATCTGGCCGACGGTGTGCATGCCCAGGGCTTTCTTGCCGATGGACTGTGTGGTGGTGCCTTCGAGGTACCCCTTGTTGTAGACCCACCAGACGATGCCCAGGGCCCAGAACAGCCAGTACCAGATCCCGAGCCCGCTGGTGGATGTCACGCTGAAGCCGGCCTCTGTGGTCACGGTCTGCGTGGTCGGGGCTCCCAAGAACCAGCCGATCCCGTTCAGGATCGCCAACGGGATGACGTCGATGATGTAGGCCACCACACGCAGGAACCAGTTGGCGTAGGTACCGCCGGGGCTGACACCGATCGGTGCACCTGTCGGCATGCCCGGGCCGGGTGGAGGTGGAGGCGGAGGAGTCTCGGACATCGTTTCCTCACTTGGGTTTAGTTGACCGGAATTGCCGAGCGACTAGAAGAATAGTCCGGGCTGCCGGGCAGTTGGGGGATTTATCCGGTGTGGGGTGTTGATATGCGCACAGCGTGACCGCTTCACGCCGACGCCGAGGGTGTTCCGCCCAAGGCGAGAAAAGCCAGGATCCACAGGAATCCCAGCACGATGGCGATGATTCCGAGCACCAGGCCCGCCGTGGGGAGCCCCGCCGGTTGGCCACTCATCTGGGCGCGCTGACGTCCCTTGACGCCCATGACGATCGCGGCCACCGCCATGGGGAGCCCGACGAGGGCGCAGAAGAAGGAGAACAGCAAGGCCAGCACGCCGAGGACCAACGCCCCCGAGCCGACCCGTTGACCGGCGGGAGCTGGCGCCGACCACTGTTCGCCGGGAGCGTTCCAGGCCTGCGGCGCGGAGTCCTCGACGAAGTCGCGCTGGGGCGGTGGGGGCGGGGTGTAGGCCCGGAAATCACCGGTGTCCGCAGGCCCGGGCGGTCCGAAGTCGGGTTCCTCCTGCGGTTCTTCCTGCCACTGGTTGGTCATGGTCGCCTCCCGCGCCCACAGTATCCGCCGGGGGCCCCCCGGTACAGGTCCGACGGCGCGTGCTGAGGGGTCTTCGGCGGCTCGGCGTCGTGACGCTCGCCGGGCCTCCCGGCCATGAGCGGCCGTTCCTGGGCCGTACTGCCAGCACCAGGTCAGCAGAACCGTGACACTCCCCGATCGGACCGCGCCCCGGGGGCATGACTCCCACCCGGCGAAGTCGACCATGGCCCGTACTCCCGGTTGGCCGTACACTGGCACTCGGGACAACAGAGTGCTAACAGTACGTTGGCGAAAGGTGATCATGGACGACCGGAAACTCGAGGTCTTGCGGGCGATCGTGGAGGACTACGTCGCCACGCGCGAGCCGGTCGGGTCGAAGGCACTTGCCGAACGGCACAATTTCGGCGTCAGTTCGGCCACACTGCGCAACGACATGGCGATGCTGGAGGAGGAGGGCTACATCGTGGCCCCCCACACCAGCGCCGGGCGGGTCCCCACTGACAAGGGCTATCGGCTGTTCGTCGATCGCATCGCCCAGATCAAACCGCTGTCCCCGGCCGAGCGTCGGGCGATCCACCACTTCCTCGATGCCGCAGTCGACCTCGACGATGTCATGCAGCGCACGGTCCGGTTGCTGGCGCAACTGACCCAGCAGGTGGCGCTGGTGCAGTACCCCACACTCACCCGCAGCGGCGTGCGGCACGTGGAGATCGTGGGACTCACCTCGCGGCGGGTGCTCCTGGTGGTGATCGCGGACACCGGCCGGGTGGAACAACGCACCGTGGAGAGCCCGATCGACGTCACCGATGAGGCGCTGCTGGACCTGCGCGCCCGGCTCAACGGCGCCGTGGTGGGCCGGTCGTTCACGGCCGTCGCCGATGCCGTGGGCAGGATCCCGGAGCAGACGCCGGTGGAGTTCCGGCCATTGGCCGCGAGTGTGCTGGCCAGCCTGCTGGAGAGTGTGGTGGAACGCCAGGAGGACCGGATCGTGATGGGCGGCACCGCGAACCTCACCCGTTTCGGGGAGGACTACTCCATGACCATGGGGCCGGTCCTCGAGGCGTTGGAGGAACACGTCGTCCTGCTGCGGTTGTTGCAGGAGGTGGGCGGTCAGGACGATCTGACCGTGCGGATCGGGGCGGAGAACGAGGTGGCGGGCCTGTCGTCCTCGGCGGTGGTGACGACCGGCTACGGGCCGCATTCGCAGAGCATTGCGCACATCGGGGTGCTCGGCCCGACGCGCATGGACTACCCGGGCACGATGGGTTCGGTACGCGCTGTGGCGCGCTACCTGGGCCGGATCCTGAGCCAGTAGAAGGAAGACGATGGCAGCCGACTATTACCAAACCCTCGGAGTCGCCCGCGATGCGACGCCGGAGGAGATCAAGCGCGCCTACCGGCGCCTGGCCCGGGAACTGCACCCCGACGTGAACCCGGATCCCAGTACGCACGAGAAGTTCAAGGATGTGACCGCCGCCTACGAGGTGCTGTCGGATCCTCGCAAACGGCAGATGTACGACCTCGGTCACGACCCACGCGCCGGTGCCGGTGGCGGGTCAGGCGCGGCGGGGTTCGGGGCCGAGAACCTTTTCGAAGACCTCATGAACTCCTTCTTCGGCGGCGGTGGTGGTGGCGCCTCCCGTGGACCCAAACCCCGGACCCGCCGTGGGCAGGACGCTCTGCTGCGGGTGGAGGTGGATCTGTCCGAGGCGGTCTTCGGTACCGAGAAGGAGATCACCGTCGACACCGCGGTCGGCTGTCCGACATGTCACGGTGGGGGCACCGCCGACGGTGCCTCGCTCGTGCCGTGTCCCATGTGTCGAGGTCGGGGTGAGGTCCAGAACGTCCAGCGGACGTTCCTCGGCCAGGTGATGACCGCACGGGCTTGCCCGCAGTGTCAGGGCTACGGCACGCTGAACCCGTCGCCCTGCCCGGAGTGCGCAGGGGACGGCCGGGTGCGAACGCGGCAGACCATCAAGGTGGAGGTGCCCCCGGGGGTCGAGACCGGGACCCGACTGCTGCTGTCGGGTCAGGGGGAGGTCGGCCCCGGCAGCGGCCCGGCCGGTGACGTCTACGTCGAGATCATCCAGAAGCCGCACCCCATTTTCGAGCGCCAGGGCAACGACCTGCATGTCCAACTCAGCATCCCCATGACCGCGGCCGCTCTCGGCACGGTCATCCCGCTGCAGACCCTCGACGGGGAACAGAAGATCGACGTCCGTGCGGGCACCCAGAGCGGCAGCGTGCAAACCCTGCGCGGGCTCGGTGCGGCCAAACTGCAGCGATCCGGTCGGGGAGATCTTCACGTCCACATCGATGTCGTCACGCCCACCAAACTCGACACCGCCCAGCGCGAACTCATCGAGCAGCTCGCGGTGCTGCGCGACGAGGAGCATGTGGAGCCGTCCGTCGCCGAGCACCCCACGGGGCTGTTCTCCCGTATCAAGGAGGCGTTCAGCGGGAAATGACCGCACCGCTGTTCTACGTCGATGAGGTCGATGACTCGGGGTCGGTCGTCCTGCGGGGGGACGAAGCCCGGCACCTGTCCTCGGCGATGCGGATCACCGTCGGGGAATCGGTGCTGGTCGGTGATGGCCGGGGCCGACTCGCGCGGTGTGTCGTGCATGGCGTCCATCGCGGCGAGATCGTGCTGGCCATCGCGGGCGTGGATGATCTGCCCCCGGCCCGGGCTCTGACCGTCGTGCAGGCCGTTCCGAAAGGGGAGCGGGGGGACCTGGCGGTGGAGTTGCTGACCGAGGCCGGGGTCAGTGAGATCGTCCCCTGGCAGTCGATGCGGACCGTGTCCGACTGGCGGGGCAAAGAGCAGGTGAAGCGGCAGCGATGGGAACGCGTCGCCCGGGCAGCGGCCAAACAGTCCCGGCGGGCGTGGCTGCCCACCATCGGTGACCACGTGACCGGATTGCCGCACGTCGCCGGTACCACGCTGATCCTGCACGAGGAGGCGACGGCCAGTCTGTTCGAACTCGACCTTCCCACCGGTCCCATGACCGTTGTTGTGGGGCCCGAGGGCGGCCTTGCCGACCAGGAGGTCGCAGGACTGGTGAACTCCGGCGCCCTGGCGGTACGGATGGGGCCGGAGATCCTGCGGACCTCGACGGCGGGGGCCGCCGCCTGCGTGTGGATAAGAGGCTTAGAAATGCGTGTGGGGTCGTGACATGATCGAGGGCATGGCATGTGTTTTCTGTGCGATCGCAGCGGGCGAGATCCCAGCGACGGTGGTCCATGAGACCGACGACGTGGTGGCGTTCCGCGATCTGAAGCCGGTCGCACCGGTGCATGTGCTGGTCATCCCGCGTCAGCACTACCGCGATGTCCGCGATCTGGCTGCGGACCCCGCCACCATGGTGGCGGTCCTACAGGCGGTCGACGTGGTTGCCGCTTCGGAGGGTCTGGACGAGGGTTTCCGGGTTGTGTTCAACACCGGTGGGCAGGGGGGACAGGAGGTCGATCACGTCCATGCCCACGTGATCGGTGGCCGACAGATGCAGTGGCCCCCCGGATGAGTGGACCGGCCTCCGCGGACGCCGCGGTCTCCAGCACCATCGTCGTCCCCAACACCCATCCGATGGTTGCCCTGCTTGGCGCGAACGACGAGAACATCAAACAGTTCGAACGGGACTTCCCCGAGGTGGACGTGCTGGTGCGCGGCAACGAGATCCACCTGTCCGGCGATGTCACCGAGATCGGACTGGCAGAGCAGGTCCTCGCCGAGATGCTCTCCATCCTGCGCACGGGTCAGGGGCTCACCCCCGATGCTGTCGAGCGGTCGGTGGCCATGTTGCGCACAGACCGGTCCTTGTCGCCGTCCCAGTTGTTGACCGCGAACATCTTGTCGACCCGGGGCAAGGCCATCCGGGCCAAGACGCTGAACCAGAAACGCTACGTCGACGCGATCGATCAGAACACGATCGTGTTCGGGATCGGTCCGGCCGGCACCGGCAAGACGTACCTGGCGGTCGCGAAAGCCGTGCAGGCGCTGCAGTCCAAACAGATCAACCGCATCATCCTCACCCGTCCGGCCGTGGAGGCCGGCGAGCGGCTCGGATTCCTGCCCGGTTCGCTGAGCGAGAAGATCGATCCCTACCTGCGGCCGCTCTATGACGCGCTGCACGACATGATCGACCCCGACCGCATCCCGCAGTTGATGACCAGTGGGACGATCGAGGTCGCACCTTTGGCATACATGCGTGGCCGCACCCTCAACGATGCGTTCATCATCCTCGACGAGGCGCAGAACACCACGGCAGAGCAGATGAAGATGTTCCTCACCCGGCTCGGATTCGGATCCACGATGGTGGTCACCGGTGACGTCACGCAGGTCGACCTGCCCGGGGGTACGACCAGCGGTCTGCGCATCGTGCAGAAGATCCTCTCCGGCATCGATGATGTGGCGTTCTGCGAGCTCACCAGTCGCGACGTCGTGCGACACAAACTCGTGGGGGACATCGTGGACGCTTATGGAAGGTATGAACAGTCGCGATGAGCATCGACGTCGTCAACGAGACAGAGGCAGAAGTCGACATCGAGTCGATCGGGTCACAAGCGCGATTCATCCTCGAACGGCTGCGCATCCACCCGGGCGCGGAGTTGTCCGTGGTCTTCGTCGATGTCGCCACGATGACCGATCTGCACGTCCGCTGGATGGACGAACCCGGTCCCACCGATGTGCTGAGTTTCCCCATGGACGAGCTCACGCCGCCACGTGATGACGAGGAACCACCCGAGGGCCTGCTGGGAGATGTGGTCATTTGTCCGGAGGTCGCGCAGCGACAGGCGGAGCAGGCGGGTCACGACGTCCGGCTCGAACTCGGCGTGCTGCTCACCCACGGGATTCTGCATCTTCTGGGATACGACCATGCCGAGCCCGACGACGAGCGGTTGATGTTCGGTCTGCAGAGACGCCTGTTGGGTGAGTGGCAGACCGAGGACGCCCGCTGATGGAGTACCGAGATATCCTCCTGCAGGTCCTTGCGGTCGTGGTGCTCGTGGGATTGGCCGGAGTCCTGGTGGCCGCCGAGGTGGCCCTCACACGGGTGTCCCGGGCGCGCGCGGAGGAGTTGGTCGAGGCAGGTGCGCGGGGCAGTCGCGGATTGCTGAGCATCGTCGAGGATCGGCCCCGCTACGTGAATGTGCTGCTGTTCCTGCGGCTCGTGTGCACGACCACCGCCATCGCGTTGGCGGCGCTGCTGGGGATGGAGACCATCGGTGGTGCGCTGTGGGTGCAGGTGGGCGTCCCGGTCGTGGTCATGGTCTTCGTGGGCTACGTGGTGACTGGGGTCGCACCCCGGACCTTGGGGCAGCAGCATGCCGAGGGGATCGCGCTGGCCGCCTCCGGTCCGGCTCGTTTCCTGGCTGGTCTGCTCGGCCCGCTGGCCTCGTTGCTCATTCTCATCGGCAACGCGATCACGCCGGGCAAGGGATACCGCGAGGGGCCGTTCGTCAGTCAGGCCGAACTGCGCGAACTGCTCGATCAGGCCGGGGCCGACGCCGTGATCGAGGACGAAGAGCGGCAGATGCTGCATTCGGTCTTCGAACTCGGCGACACCCTCGTGCGGGAAGTGATGGTGCCGCGCACCGAGATGGTGTGGATCGAACGCACCAAGAGTCTCCGGCAGGCACTGTCGTTGGGCCTGCGTTCGGGGTTCAGTCGGATCCCGGTGATCGGCGAGAACCTCGACGACGTCGTCGGGGTGGTCTACCTGAAGGATGTTGCACGGCGCACCTTCGAACACCGGAACTCGGAACGCAACGAGCGCGTCGACACGGTGATGCGCGAGGCGCACTTCGTGCCGGACAGCAAGCGCGCGGATGACCTGTTGCGTGACATGCAGGCGGCCCGTGTGCACATGTCGATCGTCGTCGACGAGTACGGCGGAACCGCCGGTCTGGCAACGATCGAGGACATCCTGGAGGAGATCGTCGGTGAGATCGCCGACGAGTACGACACCGCCGAGATCCCGGAGGTGGAGCGACTCGACAGCGGTCGCTTGCGACTCAGTGCCCGGCTGTCGGTGGACGACCTCGCCGATCTGGTGCCTGTGCATGTCAGTAGTGAGACCGATGACGTGGACACGGTCGGCGGCCTGCTCGCACGACGCCTGGGCGTGGTGCCCATCCCCGGCACGTATGTCGACATCGACGGCTATCGCCTCACCGCCGAACAGGCCGCAGGGCGTCGCAACCGGATCGGCACCGTGCTGGTGGAGAAGGTGCAGGAGGGGGCTGTCGATGACACCTGAGGACGAGAAGCTGCTCGCGTTGGCCCGGTCCGCACGAGCCCGGATCCAAGCGGCACAGGGCGCCGCCGTCCGCGATGAGACAGGGCGTAGTTACGCCGGTGCCACCGTGGACCTGCCCTCGCTGCGTCTGACCGCCCTGCAGGTCGCCGTCGCACAAGCCGTGGCGGCTGGCGCCAGCGGGCTGGAGGCCGCGGTCGTCGTGGCGGGCCATCCGCCGGACCTGCACGCGGTGGCCGAACTCGGCGGTCCCGGCATACCCGTGTGGCACTGTGACGCGCGCGGTGAGGTACTTGAGGAACTGACCACATGAGCCGCTCGGGCTTCGCGATCCTTGTGGGTAGGCCCAATGTCGGCAAGTCGACGTTGACGAATGCCCTGGTCGGCCAGCCCGTGGCCATCACCTCCTCGCGGCCCCAGACCACCCGTCACACCATCCGCGGCGTGCTGAACACCGGCGACGACCAAGTTGTGCTGGTCGACACACCGGGCATTCACCGGCCGCGGACGCTTCTGGGTCGGCGGTTGAACGACCTCGTGCTCGCCACGCTGGCCGAAGTGGACGTGGTCGTGTTGTGCCTGCCGGCCGATCAGCGCATCGGGCCGGGGGACCGGTTCATCGCCGAGCGGTTGCGGGACCTGCGCCGCCAACGACTGGTCGTGGCGATCACCAAGGCGGACAGTGTGACCCACGAACTGGTGGGACAGCGGCTGCTGGAGGCCGATGCCTTCGCCACCGAGATGGGACTCGACGTATCGGAGTTCGTGCCGGTGTCGGCGCTGGACGGCGCGAATGTCGCAGAACTCGCCGGCGTGCTGGCACGGATGATGCCCGAAGGCCCGAAACTGTTCGGCGACGAGTTGACCGACCAGCCCGAGCGGGTAGTCGTGGCCGAGCTGATCCGAGAGGCGGCCCTCGAGCGGCTGCACGACGAACTGCCGCATTCGGTCGCCGTGGACATCGATGAGATGGGGATGCGGGAAGGCCGTCCCGAGGACGATCCGCTCATGGACATCTACGCCGTTCTCTATGTGGAGCGCGCCAGCCAGAAGCCCATCGTGCTCGGCCGCCGGGGGCAGTTGCTCAAGCAGATCGGCGCCGAGGCGCGCGGGAAGATCGAGGCGCTGCTCGGGACGCGGGTGTACCTCGACCTGCACGTCAAGGTCGCCAAAGACTGGCAGAACAACCCCGCCCAGTTACGCCGGTTGGGTTTCTGACTCGTCGTCCTCACCCTGCAGTTGCGGGATCACGTCGTAGCGGCGCGTGTAGGCCTGGGCGAACGCGATGATCGCCGCTGCTACCGGGATACCGATGAGTGCGCCGATCGGTCCGAACAGCGCCGCGCCGGCGATCACCGAGCCGAACGCCACAGCCGGGTGGATGTCCATGGTCTTGGAACTGATGCGCGGGGAGAACCAGTAGTTCTCCACCTGCTGGTAGACCGTGGCGAAGATGATGACCCACACCGCGTCCAGCGGCTGGTCGGACAGGATCGCGATCAATGCGGGCAGAGCCACGGCCAGGTAGGTCCCGACGGTCGGGATGAACTGGCTGATCAAGCCCATCCACAACGCAAGCGGCAGCCAGTAGTCCAGGCCGATGATGATGAAGAAGACCGCCGAGAAGAAGGCCGAGATCGCGGCGAGGCCGAGGCGGGAGATCACGAAGCCGCCGGCCTTGTCGGTGGCGATCGTCCACACGTCGTGGAACACCGCCTGCTGCTTGGTGGGCAGCAGGGACGCCACGGTCCGCCGCAGCCGGGGGCCGTCGGCCGCGAAGTAGAAGGCGAACAGCAGCAGCGTGAATCCTTGGAAGACGATGCCGATTGCCGAACTCAGAACCCCGAGAACTCCGCCGGCGGCCTGCTGAGCGAACTTCCCGACCGTCGTTGGCGACAGGTTCAGTTGGTCGATGATCGTCTGCGGGTTCAGTCCCAGGTTGAAGCGTGCGTTCAGCCAGTCGATGACGTTCTGGACGATGGTCGGTGCGGCCTGCGCCAGCGCCGTGATCTGGGATGCGAACAGCTGCCCGAAGGCGATGAAGAAGATGACTGTGAAGATGGCCAGTACCACGAAGACGAACATCGTCCCGAGGCCGCGGGGCCAGTTCCATCGGTCGTGCAGGCGCGTCACGATCGGATCGATCGCCAGCCCGAACAGCCAAGCGAGAAGGAGCAGGAACAGGAAATCACCCAGTGCCCGCCAGGCCCACATGAAGACCATGAAGACGGCGAAGAGCACCAGCACGCCCACGGCCGACCGTCTGACCCAGCCCGGATCCAGCCGCACCTGCACCGTCTGGATGTCTTCATCGTCCTGATTCACGCCCCCCACCGTACCTAGGTGCAGCGCTTTGTCGGGTGATCGCGGCACAATCGGATGTGTGGCCAGTCGGATGGAAGACGTCGCTGTGGTGCTGCGCGCCTACCCCCTGGGGGAAGCCGACCGGATCCTGAACCTGCTCACCGAGGACAACGGCGTCGTTCGGGCGGTCGCCAAAGGGGTGCGCAAGCCCACGTCCCGCTTCGGTTCCCGCCTGCAGCCCTTGAACCACGTGCACGTGGTGATGTACGCGGGCCGCAACCTTGCCACCATCAGTGCGGTGGAGTCGGTGCAACTGTACGGTTCGGAGATCGCCGGGGACTATGTGCGCTGGTCGGCGGGTCACGTCCTGGCCGAGGCGACCGAACGGCTGGTGACCGAGGAGCTCGAGCCCTCGCGGCCGCAGTACCGCTTGCTCGTCAGCGGCCTGGCCGCCCTCGCCGATCGCCGCCGGGATCCCCGGTTGGTGATCGATGCCTTCCTGCTGCGGTCGCTCGCCACCGGAGGCTGGGCGCCGAGTTTCTCCGACTGCGCGCAGTGCGGCAGCGATGGACCACACGCATGGATCCACCTGCCCTCCGGCGGGGCGGTCTGTGAGACCTGTCGTCCCCCGGGGGCGGTCTCGATCAGTCCGGGCACGGCAGGCCTGCTCGGCGCGCTGCTCAGCGGGGATTGGCCGGCGGCCGACAGTGCGGCCCCGACCTCACGGCGTGCGGCATCCGGTGTCGTGGCCGCCTACCTGCAGTTGCATCTGGAGCGTGAGTTGCGCTCGCTGCCGATCGCGGACAAGGCCTGGCTCGCAGACCTGTCGGCCAAACTGGTCTCCGAGGAGGACATCGTCGCGTGAACATCCCCCCACATCCCAGCGGTGCCACACCGCCACCGCTGACCCCGGACCAGGTGCCCAACCACGTGGCCCTGGTCATGGATGGCAACGGCCGCTGGGCGCAGGAGCGTGGCCTGCCGCGCACAGCCGGCCACGAGGCGGGGGAGGCGAGCCTGCTCGACTGCGTCCACGGTGCCTTGGAACTCGGGGTCAAATGGTTGTCGGCCTACGCCTTCAGCACCGAGAACTGGCGGCGCTCGCCGGACGAGGTCAAGTTCCTCATGGGCTTCAACCGCGACGTCATCCGTCGCCGGCGGGACGAGATGAACGCGATGGGGGTGCGGGTGCGATGGGCAGGGCGCCGGCCGCGACTGTGGCGCAGCGTCATCCGTGAGCTGGAGGTCGCCGAGCAGATGACTGCGAAGAACGACCGGCTGACGTTGACCATGTGCGTGAACTACGGCGGTCGTGCCGAGATCGCGGATGCGGCGGCGGCGATCGCACGCGATGTCCGGGCAGGTCGGCTCGATCCCGACCGGGTCGGCGAGAAGACGTTCGCGCGGTATCTCTACCAGCCCGCGATGCCCGATGTGGACCTGTTCGTCCGCAGCAGCGGCGAGCAACGCACCAGCAACTTCCTGGTCTGGCAGGCGGCGTACGCCGAGATGGTCTTCCTCGACACGTTGTGGCCGGACTTCGACCGCCGTCACCTGTGGTACGCGTGCGAACTGTATGCGGCACGCGAACGTCGTTACGGCGGGGTTCCGCGGCCCCCGGCGTGATCAGCCGGGTCGGTCGCTGCTGCTCGGTGTGACCAGCGGGCAGTCCTGGTGCTCGGCCACCGTCTCGCCGAGGTCGAGCAGGCCCTGCAGGAGATCGTCCTCCGGGGCGGACTCGGTGAGGGTGTCCACACCGATGGCCACGGCCGCATTGTCGGCGGCCGCGTCGCGGACCGCGGCTTCGGCGTCGATGGTGAAATACAGGGCCGGCACCGGGTCGCTGGCCGGATCCCAGGAGATCAACGGCACCTGGTCGAACGCGTACGCGCGGGCGAAGTAGGTGAGCACCGGCGCCTCGACGACCAGTGTCGCGACGCGGCAGGGGTTCAGTTGCTCCTGGAGGCGCTGGTCGACCTGCAACGACTCGTTCTGCACCGCGAATGTCCGTAGCCCGTAGAACTGGTAGGCCTCGAAGGCGACCGGGTTGGCTTCGGCCATCGCCGTCCCCAAGGTCTGCGCCATGGTCGAGACGTTGATGGGATCAAACCAGATGTAGGGGTCCTTCACATCGGGGTCGCGAGGGCTGGCGATGCGGCTGACATCGTCACTCAGGTCCACCACGTGGTCCTCGGGCAGCGTCTGAGCGGCGGTGTCCACGGCCGGGTCGATCCCCGGCACGTAGGCGAACAGGTCCGCGTCGGTGTCGGTCACCCGCGAGGCGCCGATCCGCTCCACCGTGACCGCATCGCCACCGATCCGCGTTGCCAGCCACTCCGACGGGAAGTCGGCCACCGCGACTGTGATCGCAGGTGGTACGCCGGCCGAGGCGGTCGGGTCGGCGCCATCTCCCACCCCACGGGTGCAGCCCACCAGTGCGGCCGCCACCAACGGCACCACCCCGAGGGTGCGTGCCCTCATCCGCGGCCGGTGGCGCGGATCGCGGCGGCGCCGAAGACGAGCAGGACGACCGCCAGACGCATGAATCGCGAACCTGTGGGCAGGATCGGCCATGACAGTGCCAGCAGCCACAGCAGGAACAGGCCGAGGACGACCAGGAAGGCGCTGCCGATGGCTCCCGGCAACAGGAGACCCGCGACCAGGAACGCGGCCAGACCGATGACGACCAGTGGCCGGGGTACGCGGTTGAGCGCCTGCAGTGGTCCGCGGCTGATGTCTTCGAACTGCTTGCGGCCGCCGGGGTTGTTCTGGGGGCGGTTGGTGCTCATGCCTCTATGGTCGCTGTCGCCTGCGATGAGTTCGGCAGGTGGGTCGGATCCTGCGTCCGGTGGCTCTGCCGAGACCCCTCCTGAACCTGGCCAGCGGAGTCGGCCGCTGCCGGGATCCTGCGGTGAGGAACGGACCCATCAAGTGACAGCCGTTACGAACGTTCCGAGCCGGGTTCGCTGCTGCACATCCCGGTTAGAGATCGGCATCTTGGTTAGAGACACAACACTCCGGTTAGCCCTATACGGCCGTGGGACTCTAACCAACCTGCCGCCGACTAACCAACATGCCGATCTCTAACCGGAATGTCCACGCAGATCCTGGCCGGCCCTGCCACGGGTCCAATCTCCCACCATCACCCTGGAGAGAGCACCTGGAGGTCAGGGATGGCAGATTTCAGGAGCAGGTGCCCAGTCCGCGTAGGGATGGCCGCCCGCCTGGGATGCCCGAACCGCGGTTGGAGGGCGCTGCGGCGGGGCTCATGGTCACGCCTAGGTACCCTGGAACGCGTGCCTATTGATCGAGTCGATGCCGTCGTCAACCTGAGCAAGCGTCGCGGGTTCGTGTTCCCCTCCTCCGAGATCTACGGGGGGACCCGCTCAGCGTGGGACTACGGCCCGCTCGGCGTTGAACTGAAGGAGAACATCCGTCGCCAGTGGTGGCAGTCGGTGGTACGCGGCCGGGACGACGTCGTGGGTCTGGACTCCTCGGTCATCCTTGCGCCACAGGTGTGGGAGGCCTCCGGACACACCGAGGCCTTCGTCGACCCGCTCACCGAGTGCAAGAAGTGCCACAAGCGCTGGCGCGCCGACCAACTCATCGAGGCGTACGAGGAGAAACACGGCCACGCTCCGGAAAACGGGCTGGCCGACATCGTCTGCACGAACTGCGGCACCCGCGGGGAGTTCACCGAACCCCGCGACTTCAACGGCATGTTGCGCACCATGGTCGGCCCGGTCCAGGACGCCGGCGCCGAGCACTTCCTGCGTCCGGAGACCGCGCAGGGAATCTTCGTCAACTACCTCAACGTGATGAACGCCGCCCGCCGCAAGCCGCCGTTCGGGATCGGGCAGACCGGCAAGTCCTTCCGCAATGAGATCACTCCCGGCAACTTCATCTTCCGCACGCGGGAGTTCGAGCAGATGGAGATGGAGTTCTTCGTCCAGCCCGGCACCGACGAGGAATGGCACGAGTACTGGCTGCAGAACCGCTGGGACTGGTACGTGGATCTGGGTATCGACCCCGGGAACCTGCGCTACTTCGAACACCCCCAGGAAGCGCTGTCCCACTACTCCAAGCGCACCGTCGACATCGAATACCGCTTCCAGTTCGCCGGGTCCGAGTGGGCCGAGCTCGAGGGGATCGCCAATCGCACGGACTTCGACCTGAAGACGCACTCCGAACATTCCGGGACCGATCTGTCGTACTTCGATCAGGCGACCGGGGAACGGTGGGTGCCCTTCGTCATCGAGCCGGCAGCCGGCCTGACCCGCTGCGTCCTGGCGTTCCTCCTCGACGCCTACGCAGAGGACGAGGCACCGAACACCAAGGGTGGGGTCGACAAGCGCACGGTCCTGCGGTTCGACCCGCGACTGGCGCCGGTCAAGGCCGCGGTACTGCCGCTGAGCCGCAACGAGGCGTTGTCGCCGAAGGCCCGTGACCTCGCAGCACAGTTGCGTAAGCGCTGGAACGTGGACTTCGACGACGCCGGGCAGATCGGTCGTCGCTACCGCCGCCAGGACGAGATCGGTACGCCGTTCTGTGTCACCGTCGACTTCGACACCCTCGACGACAATGCGGTCACCGTCCGCGAGCGCGACACGATGGCGCAGGAGCGGATCGGGATCGACGCCGTGGAGTCCTGGCTGGCGCAGCGCCTGCCGGCGTGCTGACGCTCGCCGGCGCGGCTCTGCCGGTCCCGGTGGTTCTCGCGCCGATGGCCGGGGTGACGAATCGCGCGTTCCGGCGGCTGTGCCGGGAGTACGGCGCGGGTTTGTACGTCAGCGAGATGGTGACGTCGCGCGCGCTGCTGGAACGCAATGCCGAAACCATGGCGATGTGCGCCTTCGACGCTGAGGAGTCCCCCCGCTCCATCCAGTTGTACGGCGTCGACCCCGACGTCATGGGTGCCGCCGTGCGGATGGTCGCTCGGGAGGACATGGCCGACCACATCGACCTCAACATGGGGTGTCCGGTGCCCAAGGTCACTCGCAAGGGTGGGGGAGCGGCGTTGCCGTGGAAACTCGACCTGTTCCGCGACATCGTGCGTGCGGCCGTGCGGAACGCCGACGGCCGTCCCGTGACTGTGAAGATGCGCAAGGGGATCGACGACGACCACCTGACGTACCGGGATGCCGCGCGGATCGCCGCTGACGAGGGCGTTCACTGGGTCGCACTGCATGCCCGCACCGCCCAGCAGATGTACTCCGGGCACGCCGACTGGGCGGCCATCGGGGAGTTGGTGCAGGATCTGCACCCCCTGCCGGTGCTGGGCAACGGGGACATCTGGACGGCCCAGGACGCGGTCGACATGATGCAGGCGACCGACTGCGCGGGGGTGGTGATCGGCCGGGGTTGCCTGGGCCGGCCGTGGTTGTTCGGACAGTTGGCACACAGGTTGGGGGGTGGGCCGGTGGTGCCGGACCCGACCGTGGCGCAGGTGTGTACGGTCCTGCGCCGCCACGCCGGTCTGCTGGTGGAGGCCTTCGGCGAGCACAAGGGCTGCCAGGAGATCCGCAAGCACATCGCCTGGTACTTCAAGGGCTACGCCGTGCGGCAGCACCTACGGCTGGAGTTGGCGCACGTGAGTACGCTGGCCGAACTCGACGAACTGCTGGAGATGGTCGCCGAGCGGGATCCGGCGCAGGTGCCGCCGGCCGAGGTGCTCGCCGGCCCCCGTGGCCGCACTTCCAGGCTCAAACGGGTGGCGCTGCCCGAGGGCTGGCTGGACAGTCGTGAGGTCACCGCTGGACAGGAAGAGACGGTGCGGGACGCGGAACTGTCCGTAAGCGGCGGGTGATCCGGTGATGTTGTCCACAATGGCCCCGACTCGTACACAATCCTGAGGTTGTTTGTCTCAGTTGTCTGTCAAACTTGGGTACATGTCCGCTCAAGCCATGACCCGCACTTCTGTGCGCGCGCGTCGTGGCCCCGCGACATCCAAAAGGTCCCGGTTCGTCGGGTTCCTGGTTGTGGCCATGCTGCTGGCGGTTGTCGCCGCGGTCCTGTTGCCCGTGTACGCGGGCTGGCGTGTCGTCAACGCAGGCGCAGTGGACGACCGCCGAGCCACTGACGCGATCGTTGTGCTCGGCGCCGCACAGTACAACGGCAAGCCCTCGCCAGTCCTCGAAGCCCGCCTGGACCACGCGAAGGTGCTGTACAACCAGGCCGTCGCTCCGCGGATCGTGACCGTCGGCGGCAAACAGCCCGGCGATCGCTTCACCGAGGCAGGTGCCGGGCTCACCTATCTGACGCGGCGAGGGATTCCGGCAGCCGATGTCTCCCCGGTCGCCGTGGGCAGGGACACAAAACAGAGCCTGACGGCGGTGGCCCGGATCGCCAAGCGCGAGGGCTGGCGCAGCGTGACGCTGGTGTCGGACCCTGCCCACATGGCCCGGGTCGAAGCCATCGCCCACCATCTCGGCTTCGAAACCCACCTGAGCCCCACGCGTAAGGGCGATGGCACGGCTCTCACCGGCGAATACGTCACCCGGGAGACCGCAGGTCTGCTCGCCTTCACTCTCGTGCAGCGCTGGGACACCCCGACTCCGCTGAACTGACATGGAATACGGTGCCGAGGCGCACGAACGGTTCGTGCTGGAGCCGCCCTATCCCGGACGCAGCGACTTCGCCCGCGATCGTGCCCGCGTTCTGCACAGTGCCGCGTTGCGCAGACTGGCGGCCAAGACCCAGGTCCAGATGGCCGGGCAGGACGATTTCCCGCGGACCAGGCTGACGCACACCCTGGAGGTTGCCCAGATCAGCCGGGAACTCGGCTCGTCGTTGGGGGCCGATCCGGACATCGTCGACACCGCGGGTCTGGCCCATGACCTGGGCCATCCGCCGTTCGGACACAACGGGGAGTCTGCGCTCGACGCACTCAGTGCGGACATCGGCGGGTTCGAGGGCAACGCCCAGAGTTTCCGGGTGCTGACCAGGCTCGAGTTCAAAGTGTTCGCCGAGCGGCGCAGCGTGGGGCTCAACCTCACGCGAGCAGGATTGGATGCGGTGATCAAGTACCCCTGGCCGAGGGGGTCGGGCCGCAGCAAGTTCAACGTCTACGCCGAGGATCTCGAGATCTTCGACTGGGTGCGGGACGGGGCGCCGGCGGAGACCCGGTGCTTCGAGGCCCAGATCATGGACTTCGCAGACGACGTCGCGTACTGCGTGCACGACCTCGAGGACGCCATCGTGTCCGGCGCTCTCGATCCACAGACCGTGACCGCACCGGAGGTGGCGCGCAAGGTGGTGCGGGCGGCCCACGACCTGTACGCGATCGGGATCGCCGAGGACACGCTCATGGCCGCCTTGGAGAGGGTTGCCGCGCTCGCGATCTGGCCAGATCAGCGCGACCCCTCTGCCAGAGGGCTGGCAGGCCTGAAGAACCTCACGTCGTCGCTGATCAGGCGGTTCTGCTCGGCGGCGCACGAGGCGACCCAGCGGCACTACGGCGCAGGACCGCTGGGTCGGTTCGACGCGTCCCTGGTGATCCCGGCGGGCACGCTGGCGGAGGTCGCCGTGCTCAAGGCCATCACCTACGTCCATGTCATGAGTGGCAACGAATCCCGCTATGAGTGGGAAAGAGAGGTCATCAACGCGGTCGTTGCGGGTCTGCTCGCCCAGCGTCTGCCCCTGCAGACCCCCTTCCAACAGGCATGGGAGGCGACCGGCGACCCGGATGTCCGCCTGCGGATCGTGATCGATCAGGTGGCCTCGCTGACCGACCTGTCGATCATGCGCTGGCAGCGCGATCTCGCGGGAGGCTGATCGGAGTTTCACGTGCTGCCGCGCCCGCTCCCGACCAGCAACACGCACCGCCCGCCCCGCTATGACCCCGTTGCCCGGCGTGTCGCGTATCGAACTGGTTGGCGGGCTCAGCGCCCCACTTCCGTGATTGCCGGGCGACGTTGTGGACAACGGCGCTGCGCCCATGGGCACACGACGTACGATCAGACAGTGGCGCGGATACTCCCCGAAGACATCGCAGCCGTCCGTGACCGCGCCCGCATCGACGAGGTCATCTCCGAACAGGTCACACTCAAGCCTGCGGGTGGGGGTTCGCTGAAAGGTCTGTGTCCCTTCCACGACGAACGAAGTCCGTCATTCCACGTGACCCCGGCCAAGGGGCTGTACCACTGCTTCGGCTGCCAGGCCGGTGGAGACGTCATCGACTTCGTCATGAAGACCGACATGGTCACGTTCACCGAGGCCGTGGAGAAGCTGGCGGGCAGGTTCGGAGTGACCCTGCGGTACACCGAGGGAGGCCCTGCCCGTGGTGCCCAGCAGGGTCAGCGCACGCGACTGATCGAGGCGAACACCGCCGCGGCGGCGTTCTTCGAGCGCAACCTGGCGGCGCCGGAGGCGGCGCCTGCCCGGGAGTTCCTCACCGAACGCGGGCTGGTCACCGATGCGCAGCCTTTCGGCGTGGGTTTCGCGCTGCCCGGATGGGACAACCTCGTCAAGCATTTGCGCGCGAAAGGCTTCAGCGACAACGAGATGATCACCGCGGGCTTGGCGCTGCGCGGCAACCGCGGGCCGTATGACCGGTTCCGGGGCCGGATCATCTGGCCCATCCGGGATCTCTCGGGCGAGGTCGTGGGGTTCGGTGCGCGCCGGATAATGCCAGACGACGACGGGCCCAAGTACCTCAACACCCCAGAGACGCCGGTGTACCACAAGTCCCAGGTCCTGTACGGCGTGGATCTGTCGCGCAAGCAGATCGCCCGCAGTCAGCAGGTCGTCATCGTCGAGGGTTACACGGACGTCATGGCGTGCCATCTCGCCGGGGTCGACACCGCCGTCGCCACGTGTGGCACGGCCTTCGGTGAGGACCACGTCAAGGTGCTGCGCCGGCTTCTGCTCGATCAGGACGAGCACCGCGGCGAAGTGATCTTCACATTCGACTCCGACGAGGCCGGTCGCAAAGCGGCGCTGCGGGCGTTCGACGTGGATCAGAAGTTCGTCGGGCAGACCTTCGTCGCCGTCACCGCAGATGGCCTCGACCCGTGCGACCTGCGGATCCAGTCCGGTGACCAGGCCGTGCGGGACCTGGTGGGCAACCGCATCCCACTGGCCGAGTTCGTGATCCGGTCCAAGATCGAGGGCTTCGACCTCGACAGCGCCGAGGGCCGCACCAATGCCCTGCGCAACGCTGCGCCGGTCATCGCCACGATCTCTGACCGGATTCTGCGTAGCGAGTACGTCCGATTGCTCTCCGGCTGGACCGGCGTGGATCAGTCGCTGGTGCTCGACGCCGTGAAGCAGTCCGCGAAGCCTGTGAAGGCCACCCAACTGCCGGTGGCAACTGCCGCGATCCCGGACGAGCGGGATCCGGCCGGGCAGGTCGAACGAGAGTCACTCAAACTGGCCCTGCAATCTCCGGAACTGGTCCACACCTGGTTCGAGAGCGTGCAACCCCAAGCCTTCACCGGTGAGGCGTACGGCCGGATCTACGCCGCTGTTGTGGCCGCCGGTGGACCGCCCGCCGACTCCGACGAGCAGTGGATCACATCGGTGCTCGAGCAGTGTCCAGATGATCAGGTGCGGGCCGGTGTCCGGGCGTTGTCCGTGGAACTGCCCAGGCAGTTGTTCGGGGATGGGGATGCACAGATCAACCATCGGTTCGCCGAGAACGTGCTGTCACGACTGCTGGAACTCGACGCCGGACGTCGCCTGCGGGAGGTGAAGGCCCGCCTTCAGCGGATCAACCCCGTGGAGTCCGAAGACGAGTACCGGCGGTTGTTCGCCGATGTGCTGGCGCTGGAGCAGTACCGGCGGGACCTGCGGGAGGCGCTGGTGAGTGGGACATGATCCGCCGGCCACCGGCCGAGGTCCGGCAACGGGCGCACGGCGAGAAACCGCTGGCGTGGGCTCGCGTGGCCGGTGACTGGGTGGTGGCAACCCGAGACCGGTTGTTCCTTCCGATGCAGGACCCGATCACGTGGGACCAGGTGATCCGGGCGGCCTGGGACGATCCGGTGCTTGAACTGCAGCTGGCCGAGGGGCCGTATCGGCTCGTGATGGAACAGCCCGGACTCATCCCGGAACTGGTGAATGAGCGGGTGAAGGCCAGCGTCGTCGTCCAGCACCACGTCGCGCTGCAAGGGGACAAAGGCGTGCGGATCGTGGCCCGCCGCAAACCCGGAGGCTCCGAGGTCATGTGGCGCGTCACGTTCGATGCCGGACTCGATCCAGGGGACCCGGTTCTGCGGGCGCAGGCGGATGCCGCCCTGGCCGACTTGCGGACGACCATCGGCCTGTAGCGGCGCGCTGCTCGCCCATCGTGTCCGTAGCCCACTACCATCACGGCATGACTGAGGGATCCAACGAACGTCTGCCCGAGCCCACACCCGGCCAGCAGTACGAGCAGGAATGGCTCGAACCGCAGGTGCAGACCTACGACGTGGCTGGATTGGTATCCAAGGCGATCGTCACGGTGGCTGTCATCACCGGCGTCTTCGGGGCGATCATGCTCATCTGGCCGGGGGCCACGGTGCGGGTGGTGGCCATCCTCTTCGGCCTGTGGTTGATCCTCTCGGGCATCGGAATGCTGGTCCAGGCGCTGGCCTCCCAGGGCAACGGCTTCCTGCGGCTGCTGCTGGGGCTCGGTGGGTTGTTGTCGCTGATTATCGGAGGGGTCAGCGTGGTCAACAGTGATGCCTCGGTCACGATCCTGGTGCTCTTCGTCGTGATCGGCTGGCTCGCGAACGGCCTGGCCTACCTGATCGCAGGCATCCGCAACAAGTACTCGCCGGCCCGCAGTTTCTACCTCTTCTTCGGCATCCTGCAGCTCGTGCTCGCGGTGTTCGTGATCGCCTGGCCCAACGCCACGGTGACCGTGCTCGTGCGGGTCATCGGTGTCGGCCTGTTGATCACAGCGTCAGTGGGTCTGTGGGCCGCTCGGCAGCTCCGCAAGGGTGCCGCTGGTCAGGGCAACATCGTGGTGATCGAACAGCCGTAGCCGTCACGGCGAGAACGGCACCTCGTTCAGGACGCGCAGCACACATCCGCGGTCATCCTCGGCGTAGGTCACCACGGGGGAGGGCAGTTCGAACTCCGCCCGCAACCACGGCACAGCGTGCTCCATGGTCATGGTGCCTCCGCTGAGGGTGGCCACCTGCGAGAAGCCGGAGTTCTTCAGGATGCGGTAGGCGAGGTAGGACCGGAAGCCGGATCGGCAGTACACGTAGACCGGATGGTCCGGGTCGAGTTCGCTGATGCGGTCCCGCAACTGCTGCACCGGGATGTTGCGCGAGTACGGCAGGGCGCAGGTCTGGTTCTCCTCCATGGTGCGCACATCTAGCACAACGGCATCCTGCGGCAACGTCCCCCAGTCCTCCGGGTACCAGAACTCGATGGTGCCGTCGAGGAGGTTGCTGGCCTGGAACCCGGCCATGTTGATCGGGTCCTTGGCCGATCCGTAGGGGGGTGCGTAGGCCAACTCGAGTTCGGCCAGGTCCCACACCGTCAGACCCGCTCGGACGGCCACGGCCAGCACGTCGATGCGCTTGTCCACGCCGTCGTAGCCGACCACCTGCCCGCCCAGGACCTGACCGTCGGGTGAGAACAGCAGTTTCAGATGCATGGCCGCCGTGCCCGGGTAGTAGGAGGCGTGCCCGTTTGGGTGTACGTACACCTTGCGGTAGTCGATGCCCGCGCGGCGCAGCGACTTCTCGTTGGCTCCCGTCCCGCCGGCGGTGAGATCGAAGACCTTGACGATCGCCGTTCCCTGCGTCGTGCTGTAGCGGGCGTCGCGGCCGAACATGTGGTCGGCGGCGATCCGGCCCTGCCGGTTGGCCGGGCCGGCCAATGGCACGACTGTGGGCTGGCCGGTGACGGTGTCCGTGACCTCCACCGAGTCACCGACGGCGTAGATGTCCGGGTCCGAGGTGAGTTGGTGATCGTCGACGATGATGGCCGCGCGATCCGTGGTCCGCAGCCCTGCCATTTGGGCCAGACGGGAATCGGGCACCACACCGATGGCCAGCACCACGAGGTCAGCGGGCAGAACGCCGTCGGAGGTGAGCACCGAATCGTCGGTGAAGCCCTGCGCGGTCGTCTCCAGCAGAACGCGCACCCCGTTGCGCTCCATCTCTGCTCGCACCTGCTCGGCCATCTCATGGTCGAGCGGCCCCATGACCTGATCGGCGGCCTCGAGCAGGGTCACATCCCACTGCCGGTGACGCAGTGCCTCGACCATCTCCACACCGATGTAGCCGCCGCCCACGACCACCGCCCGACCGGCGCGGGAGTCCACCACGGTCTTGATCCGGTCCATGTCGGCCAGGTTGCGCAGGGTGTGGACCAGTGGGCTGTCCACACCGGGGATGGCCGGTTTCAGCGGGGACGCACCAGTGGCCAGAACGAGTTTGTCGTACGCCTGCGAGTAGGTCGTGTCCGTGTTGATATCGCGGACCGTGACCGTGTGAGCGCTCGGGTCGATCGCGACCACTTCATTGCCCACCCGCACGTCCAGTGCCAGGTTCTCCGCCAGGCTCTCCGGGGTCTGGACCAGCAGTGCTGAGCGATCCCGGATGTCGCCCCCGATGTGGTAGGGCATCCCGCAGTTTGCGAACGACACATGCTGATCGCGCTCGAGGACGACGATCTGCGCGGATTCGGAAAGGCGCCTGGCACGCGCCGCCGCCGACATCCCCCCGGCCACGCCCCCCACGACCACGATCTTCTCGGGCTTGCTCATCGTCACTCCAACCCACGGTGCGGCGACCCCGCGACCGTCGTGATCAGCCTAGTCAGATGCTCGGGCACCGAGGGGCGGTTGTTCGCTGGCACCGTCTGGTTGGTCCCCGGCGCGTCGGGTGGTCGTGGGCGCGTTGGTTTCACGCGGCAGCGGTTGTGGGGATGCGGCTGATGGGTGGTCGACCGGTCCAATGCTGGAGATCCGGGCCCATCTGGTCGCGACGGTGCTTGATACCCCGTCACACCGCGTTGGCCCGGTTGCAGGGTCGGTCAGGGTCTTTCGGGACACTCCGGTTAGTCATCCTGGGCCGTGGCCGGCTGCCCGTTCAGGCGGGAAAATGTGGGGGTGCCCGCTGACGTCGTTTCTCTATGGCTCTGGGAAGGCCGTGGGTTAGTCGGACGCTGGGGA
>Ga0116151_10000353_pt1 | contig 42018 bp, 36 predicted proteins | sample AD_UKC117_MetaG_FD_89893 | JGI IMG/M metagenome (GOLD analysis project Ga0116151, IMG submission 89893) | Active sludge microbial communities of municipal wastewater-treating anaerobic digesters from Hong Kong - AD_UKC117_MetaG | ecosystem: Engineered > Bioreactor > Anaerobic > Digestate...
CCAGACGGGGGCGGATTCGCGCGGCAAACCCGGATTGTCGTCGGATTACGGGATGCGGGCAATGCGGGCCGGACGCGCGATCGCGTCGAGCCTCACTTGTCCTTCGAGAGTCGATGCCGCAGGGCGCCACGGCTGACGCCGAGCAGGCGGGCGGCCTCGGAGACGTTGCCGTCGCACGCCTCCAGCGCCTGCTGGATGGCCAGACGCTCGATATCCTCGAGTGTGAAGGGCTGCGATCGGAACGGGAAGCGAATGTCCGTCAGGGCGGCGGGGGCGGCCGTCGTCGCGGCGCTCGATTCGCCGCCGAGGTAGAGGTCGGCGGGGCCAATCTCGTTCCTGTCGCTGAGCAGGACGGCCCGCTGGAGCACGTTGTCCAGTTCGCGCACGTTGCCCGGCCACGTGTAGCGGCGCATGAGCTCGCCGGCGGCGTCCGACAGCGTCGGCGCCGGGCGATGCAGCCGGCGGGCCTGGCGATCGATGAAGCGCTTTGCAATGAGAATAACATCGGCGCCACGCTCGCGCAGCGGCGGCAGCTCGACGCAGAACGTCTGCAGCCGGAAGAGCAGATCGCGGCGAAACCGATCGTCCTCGACGCGCCGTCGAAGGTCGACGTTCGTGGCGGCGATGACGCGCGCCTCGACGCGTCGTTCGCGCGTATCGCCGATGCGGCGGAACTTGCGATTCTCAAGGACCAGCAGGAGCTTCGCCTGCAACTCCAGCGGCATCTCGCCGATCTCGTCCAGAAAGACGGTGCCTTCGTTCGCCGCCTCGAAGAGTCCCTTCCTGGAGACGCGGGCATCCGTGAACGCGCCGCGTTCGTGGCCGAAGAGCTCCGCCTCCACGAGGGGCGCCGGCAGGGCCGAGCAGTTGATCTGAACGAAGGGCGCGTCGCGTCGCGGGCCCGAATCGTGAATCCGATGGGCGAGCAGGTCCTTGCCCGTGCCCGTTTCGCCGATGAGCAGGACCGTGGGCAGATGGCCGTGATCGTCGGGCGGCACGGCGGCGATGCGATCGGCCATGTGCAGCGCTCGCTGGATCGGCTCGCTTTCTCCGATGATGGCCCGTTCGGCGCCGAGCTGCCGGCGCTCGCGCTCAAGGACATCGAGCCGATCGATGAGTCGTCGGTTGCGCAGGGATCGTTCGATGACGAGTTCGATCTCGTCGATGCCCACGGGCTTCTGGAGGTAATCCGTGGCGCCGCGGCGCATCGCCTCGACGGCGCCTTCGACGCTGCCGTAGGCCGTCATGACGACGATCGGAAAGTCGTGCCCCTTCTGGCGAATCTTCTCGATGAGCTCGACACCGTTGGCGTCGGGCAGGCGGATATCGACGAGGGCGACGTGCGGCTCGAAGGTGTCGAGACGCGCCAGCGCCTCGGCCGCCGTGCCGGCCGTCTGCGTGTTGTGGCCGGTCCGTCGCAGTTCGAGGCTCAGCGAGGCGAGCAGCGTCTCTTCGTCGTCGATGATCAGCAGGTCAGGCATTCGTCGGCGCCGCCTCCTGCGGCCACGGCAGGTCGAAGCGGAACATTGTTCCGCCCGACTCGGGACATACAAACGTCAGTTCGCCGGCGTGCAACGCGGCAATCTTGCGGGCCATCGCCAGGCCGAGGCCCTGTCCGTCGCGCTTGGTGCTGACGGACGGATGAAACACGCTGTCGCGCAGCTCGAGCGGAATGCCGGGGCCCGTGTCGGCGATGGAGACGATCGTGTGGCGCCTGTCGTCGTCGCGCTCGACGGCGATCGTGACGCGCCCGCCGGCCGGTGTCGCTTCGATGGCGTTGCCGACGATGGCGGCCAGCGCCTGCTCGAAATGAGATTCATCCACGTGGATTGTACCCGCCGACGGATCGACATGTCGATCGATCGTGACGCTGCGGCGATCCGCCATCGGTCTGAACACGGCGATGACATTGCCGATCAGCGCCGCCGAATCGACGGGCGTCGGGCGGATATCGATCGGTCGGCACGTGTGCTCGACCTCGCGGAGCCATCGCTGGAGCCGTTCGACGCTGGCGACGATTTCGTCGTGCTGGTCGCGCAGCGTTGAACCTGTGTCGGCGCTGCGTCGGCAGGAATCCGAGAGGCTGCGGATGCCGGCCAGCGGGTTGCGAATGTTGTGGGCGATGTAGGAAATGAGTTCGCCCATGGCGGCGGCGCGTTCGCGAAACACCATCTGTCGGCCCAGTCGGGCGAGGTCCGCGGACATCGTGTTCATGGCGTCGGCGAGCTTGCCGAGTTCGTCATGTGTGCGCACGTCGGCGCGATGGTCGAGGCGGCCCCGGCCGAATTCATCGGCGGCGTTGGTCAGCTCGCTGACGGGGACGAGCACCCAGCGGCGAACCAGGAGCAGTCCGAGGATCCCGAGGACGGCGGCGACGATCATGTTGATCGAGAGAATCATGACGGAGCGATCGAGCGCCGCGAAGGAGCCCTCCGCCGCCACGATCATTCGGTTGAAGACGTCTGTTTCCCATTGTCCGATGAATCGATCCAGCGCGAGATGATCGCGCTGATCGAACGCCGGCGGCGGCGTACCCGCGGCGCGATGTCTCGACGCCTGCGCGAGGTAGCGCCGCACGGCCTCGGCGCGCTGCGATAACAGGCTTCGAAGCGTCGTGATGTCGAACGACGTGTCCGTCGCGCCCGACGGGTTGAGCGTGCGATTCGCATCGGCCAGCGCCGTGTCGATCTGCTCGCCGAGATTCTTCAGCTTGTCGTCGGCGGCGGGATCGGCGTCGTATTTCAGGATCACGCCGGTTTCATCACGAAGCAGTTGTCGAAGGCGCCGCAGGTCCGCGTTGGAGCGATTCGACGTGGCAATCGTATTGGCGGCGTCCTCGAAGTAGTGGCGGATATGTCGGACTGTCAGCGTGAGCGTGACGGCGAGTGTCAGCTCAAACGCGATCAGCAGGAGTGCGCATTTGACGCGTAGGCTCATTGTCAGAGTCGATTCATCAGTCGGGTGTGAAGCCCCAGCGCCAGCCGGGCGCCGTGAGCGGGAATTGCGATGAACCGACGTGACCGCCGATGAAGGCGACGTTGATCCGGCCGTCATGACGCGTGGACGGAATCCAGTGGCCGCCGGATTCATAGCCGTCCGGTTTGTCGAGCGGCGGCGCGGAATAGTACGGATCGCTCGGGGCGTTGGCGGCGCCGGCGTCGGCGTCCATGGCGAGCGGAACGTCCGGATGGGCGAGGATGCGCGCGCTCAGGAGTTTCTGGAAGCTCGTCGCCGTCGGCCGATGCAGCCGGCGATTGAAGGCGACGCTGATGTTCGCTTTCGGATAGACGGCCCCGTCGCTGCATGGCGTGTTGGCGCGGCGCTTGAGGACATAGGGGCCTTCCGGGCACATCAGCGGCTGCCTCGCCGGATCCATTGGCTGAGGCAGCGCGTTGGGAAGATCCCAGAAGCTGTTGACCTGGTAGATCGATTCCTGAAACGTCTCGAGGTAGAACGTCGATCGATCCGCCGGAAAGACATTGCCACGGGATTCGACGGAGAAATCATCGGCGAACACGATGAACCGCTCGGCGACCTGGCGCATGTTGGCGACGCATTTCAGATTGCGACCGGCGCGGCGCGCCCTGGAGAGGGCGGGCAGCATCAGCGCGAGCAACAGCGCAATGATGCCGATGACAACGAGCAGTTCGAGCAGTGTGAACGCGAAACGGGGGCGATTCCCGAAACGGGCGCGCATCGGCGCGGCGGGCGATGGACTGGCATTGGTTCCCACGGCTCTTCCCTACTCCGCCAGAAATCGATCGACGAATCCCGGGATATCCTTGCCGTTGATAATGTCGTCAGCGAAGAAATTCGCTCGACGAAATTTCTCGACAGACGGGCTGGGTGATATCGGGTCCGGTTCCGTCGCGGAGCTAAGCAGTAGCGTAACGAATTCTGCGAGATCTCCAACATCTACCGCGTTATCAAAATTCAAATCGCCCATGATCACGATCTCTTTGCGATCTGAATTGTCGATATCGCCGTCATAGTCGAGATCGTACATACAGAAATTGGGTCCGAAGTTCGGGATGATGACGATACCATTGACGACGCCATCGGCGTCCGTCAAAGACGAACCATCGTTGTCGGACAGGAAGACGTCGAACTCGATGATGTCGCCCGCGTCGAGGATTCCGTTTGCGTTGAAATCTCCCGGCAGTGGTCCCGGCCACACGTCTGTCGGCGCGAAGATCGCGCCGAAGGGATCGATCGTCTCATACGCCATGCCGATGACAATATTCACGTCCCAGGCCGAGGGGTCGAGATAGGTCGACGCCGATTGGGATTCCCAGGGCCGAATCGTCTGAAATACAGGGTCCTGTCGCGTCGGATCCCCGATGGGAATGGCGGCGACGCTCTGCGTCAGGTTTTTCAGTCCCTCGTAAATGGACGCCTGATCCGCATCGGATCCGTTGTTGGGCTCTTCGATTTCGCCGCGCGCCTGCGCCGCCGCCAGGTTGGTCAGCGGAAAGATCAGCGTGATGGTTGTCTGATCGACATCCTGACGATGCCTGAAGATGAACTCGGCCGGCGGCTCGTAGATTCCGTCGGCGCCGGCGCTGCTGAAGCGTTCAAACGCGTGCGCGCGATGCAGCCACGATGCGGAGACCGCCCAGGCCTCGTCAGGCTCGAACACGTCGTCGTTGTCCCCGATTCGATGGTTGATTGCCAGAACGTTGTCGCCCGTAAACGCGATATGGAACTCCTCGCCGCTGCGATCGACGAGGGGGGCCGTCGAGATCACATGGTCGATGTCGGCGCCACAGACCGCGGCGCGATCGAACCAGTCCGGATGATCGACACGGCCGCCGAAGCGTCCCACGTTGCCGAGGTATCGATATTCGGGTGCGGCGACTTCGCCACCTGTATTGACGTTGAGGTCCACGTTGAATTCGACAAACCCGATGATCGGGGATGGGCCGTACATGAACGGGGCGTACGTATCATCGCGAAGCGCGAGGGGGCCGGGAGGGTTGACGAGTCCGTTGAGGATCATGTCGAAGCGGAGGAATTGTCCGGCGTCGGACCAGTCGCCGGCGTAGAGGCTCGTGGCGGGGTTGTCGGGCGCCCATGCGCCGAGTTCATAGTGAAGCAGGTCAGGGATGGTGCGGATGTCCTCGTCGAGCTCGGCGACGGCGCCGACGTCCGTGCGTCGCACGGTCAGCTCCTGGGCCGCGTCTGTTCCGATCTGCGGCTGCGCATAGGTCACCTGCGCGGCAACGAACGACAACAGTATGGCGCCTGCAATTCGAGACATGATGAATGGGCGTGAAAAAACGCCCCCCTTGTTCCGAAACAGTCTACCGCCTGCGTCGCGACGGACCAACCATTTCACCATGCAAAATCAGGGCCGACGCCGATTCGTTACTTTCTGAATCTCCACTGGTTAGCAATCGGCGACACGGACACGTGGGGGCGCATGCCGGGCGCCGTTTCTGACGAAAGGTCGCTTGCTGAATCGACCGGCCATCGACGGGAGACGCAGGAGGGCGCCGGCCAACGCCGGCCAGTTGGCCAGCGCCGGCCGGTTGGCTGTCGCGAGGCGTATTTCATTGCGTGGCTGAGGCGGCGCGTGGGTCGTCGGTGTAATTCGGTAAAGCTACGTATTTCGTCCGTGGTGAGTGTTTACCAGTCGGTACCGAATACAATTTGCTGGCTGGGCGTTGGGAATGCCGTATATCATGTGGGGGGAACTCTGTTGTTTGGCGACCATTGAATTGAATGAGCGGGTGGGCGTTCAACGCCCTGTCGCATGTTTGAAACCGATTTAACAGGAATTGACGCGACTGTACTCACGTCGGCGTGCGGAAACAGCTCATCCATGAATGCTGAAACTGGGCCGGATCGAAGACTCTACGCCTATTTTGATCAGATCCCCGTTGCGGTCCTGGTGACCGACGCGGAGGGTCGGGTTGTGTATCTCAATCACAACTGCCGCCGGCTGTTCGGGTATTCAATGGAACAGGCGAAGTCCATTTCGCTGAACGATCTGATTCCAATGCGGCATCGGGATGGGCATGCGGAATTAAGTCGCCAGTTCTGCCTGGCGCCGGCGCCGCGACCCATGGGACTGGATCGCATTGTCCTGGGGCTTCGGAAGGATGGATCGGAAGTTCCCGTGGAGATCGGTCTCGGGGTGCTGGAGACAGATAGCGGACTGCGGGTGGTCGCAACGATCCAGGACATCACGAAGCGTCGCGCCGTGGAGGCGGAGCTTCGATCCGCGATCGAGGAGCTGGGGCAGCGGAACTCGGATCTCGATGAGTTCGTCTATATGGCGAGCCACGATCTTCAGGAGCCGCTTCGAAAACTGACATCCTTCAGCGAGTTGCTGCGGGGCGATCTGGGCGAGGATCTTCCGGAGGCCGCGGAAAAGGACCTGAAATTCATCGTGGAATCGGCCGAGCGGATGCGCCGCCTCGTGAAGGATCTGCTTTCGCTGTCACGAGCGGGAAAGAGCGCGATTGAGTTTCAGGACGTCGATCTCAATGAATGTCTCAATGAGGCGCTGGAGATGCTGGAGGATCGCATCAGGGCGACGGGCGCAAGCGTTCGCGCGCCGGCGTTGCCGACAGTCCGTGGGGATGCAACGCTGATAACGCAGTTGCTGCTGAATCTGATAGGAAACGGGCTGAAGTTCGTTTCTAGGGGAATGACGCCCGAGATAGAAGTGACGCTCGAAGCACAAGGCGAGCGGACGGTCATTGGTGTCAAGGACAATGGGATCGGAATACCGCCGGAGTTCCACGATCGAATCTTCAGCGCGTTCCGACGTCTGCACAGGCGTGAGGAGTATGACGGTACAGGCGTCGGGCTTTCCATCTGCAGGAAGGTCGTCGAGCGCCACAAGGGCCGCCTCTGGGTTGACTCGGAACTCGGACGCGGCGCCCATTTTCGATTTACTCTTGGAAGCGCCTGAAGGAACGTCTTATGCTGATCCAGACAAAAAAGAAAACCAAACCCGCGGTCGTCCTGCTCGTCGAGGATGATCTGGCGGATCAGGAACTGACGCGTCGCGCGCTGGTCGAAGACATGATTCGTGTCGATCTTCGCATCGTCAACAGCGGCGGCGAGGCCCTGGACTACCTGCGGCGCGACGGAAAGTACGCGAATCCGGCCGACGCGCCGCGGCCTGACCTGATCCTGCTCGATCTCAATCTCCCGGGAATCAGCGGGCGAGAAGTCCTCGAGGAGATTCGATCGGATGCGGAGCTCAGGCATCTGGTCGTCATCATTCTGACCACGTCCGAAGAGCAGAGTGATATCGCCAGGGCCTACGGCATGCATTGTCATTCATTCGTCACGAAGCCTGTCAACGTCACGCGTTTTGTCTCCGTCATTCGAGAGCTGGGGCGATACTGGTTCGAACTTGTGACGCTGCCGAAGCCCTGAGTCCCCGTGCGAGCCCGGACGGCGTTTCGCGGAATTCGCGTCCGCGCTGACGGATTTCGGACAAAGGGCCCTTATGTGACGAGTTTGCGCATCGCGCACGTCCGGTGTATCGGGGGCCGCCTGAAGTTTCGCTCGTGTTTTCTCCCAACCCCTTATTCGTGCCAACAACGTAGGTACCTCTCCCGAGGTCACCTGTGGGGCCACCCGGCTCGATGTTCGCATTCCTTCGGTTTTTTCGAATCGGCGGACACAGTTTCGCCAGTCGACCAGGCGTCTTGTGGATCAGACAGGCCGTGTCGTTGACGTCCCCCAAAATGCGACGAATGTCGACATAATGGTATGAGATTCAAATTCCGTTTCATTCGACCCGATAGGGAGGTAACGGAGCCTAGTGAACCATGCGGACGATCAACATCCTCCTCGCAGATGATGATCCGGGGCATCGATACCTCCTGAGTCGGGTGATCGGTGACGGGCGTCCTTTCGTTCAGATCACGCCCGTCGGGGACTTCGACGAATTCGAACGGGAAGTCGCGTCGAGGCGATTTGACTGCGCCATCATCGACTTCAACATGTCCGCCGGAACGTGTGCGGATGTCTTTGTCTCGCGTCTGGTCGAAGCGCAGCCCGACTGTCCGATCATCGTCGTGTCCGGCAGTGACGATCAGAATGTCGCCGTCCGGAGCTTTCGCTGCGGTGGCGCCGACTTCATTCACAAGAATGAGGCCGTGGAGGGCGCATACCTCTGGGAACGTATCAAGAAGCTGGTCGGAAGCCGAATCCGTGAAGTGGCGGAGCGTCGACGGAAGGAACGACGCGAGGCCCATCTTCGGGAAATGGCGGAGACGGACGCCCTGACGGGGTTGGCAAACCGGCGCGCCGTCGACAGGCTGTTCGACGATGATGGCCGCTGCACCCTGGATCGGCGGGCGGACTCGTCGGTCAACATGCTGGATATCGACCACTTCAAGCGGATCAACGACGAGTATGGCCATTCAGAGGGCGACAGGGTCCTCGAAGGTGTCGCGGAACTGATGCGTCAACACGCCACGGAACGAGACATCGTCTCCAGATGGGGTGGTGAGGAGTTTCTCATCATACGCCCGCGCACGGGCCTGGTCGAAGCCGTGCGCTGGGCGGAGAAGCTCCGTGATGAACTGTCGCGCACGGTTCGATGCGGCGGCGATGAAGGCGCCCCGGTCACTGTCAGCCTCGGGGTCAGCACGGTCCGGAGTGTCGAGTTTGCCCAGGGGGCGATCGATCAGGCGGATGAAGCGCTGTACCAGGCGAAACGTCGCGGCCGGAATCGTGTCTGCACGTGGGGACTCTGCCAGTTCGAAAGCGAGATCCCCAGGGACTCGAATCTCTCGCCCGAAGCGAGGCTCGATCGATCACTGGAACGCGTCATGCCGTCGCTCGGTCCGACACAGCGTGAGCACCTGACGTCACACTCGAGCAGTGTCAGCACGACGGCGATGCTGCTGGGGATGACCGCCGATTTCGATGACAATGCGCTGGAAGCGCTGCGAATTGCCGGACTCTGCCACGATATCGGCAAAGTCGCCATTCCGGAGTCGGTCCTCTCAAAGCCCGGCCCCCTGGACGCTTCCGAACGATTCCTTGTCGACATGCACGCCGACGACGGCGCTTATCTGAGCGAGCAACTCGGGGTCGAACCGCGTGTCGCGGCGATGGTTCGCGAGAGCCATATCCGATTCGACCAGCTCAATCAGTCGCAGAACGTCGTCGATCCCGTGGCGGCGGCGCTGTCTGTCGCCGACGCATACGTCGCCATGACGTCCGAGCGCCCGTACCACAGAAAGTACTCCGCCGGCGAGGCGTTTCATGAACTCAAGCGGGAACGTGGAAAACAGTTCGATCCGCGCGCCGTGGACGCCTGTGTCGCCTGTTTTTCGAGTTAGGGCGCCATCGTGGCCGCGCGCCGCGAACGGTCTTCCCGGTTCATCATCCAGCGAGTTTCGAAGGTGGGAAGCAGCCATGTTGTCGCAATCGCCCCTGTCCAACCTCATCAAAGATCGACGGAAGAAGCGCCGTGACGCGCGCGATCGACGTCGCTCCCAGCGATGGCGGGATGATCGCATCATCCACTGGCGTCACGAATCCGAATCGCAGACGCGCACGGGACGCCTGATCGCCCGATCCCTCGACGGTTTCGTCGTGCTGATCGACACAAATGACATCGCGTCGCCTGTCCATCGCCTCGTTGCTGTCGATGGCGAAGGCGCCCAGCCCTGCGGCTTTCGGACGGCCGTTGTTCGTCGCCACGACATCACCTGCGAAGGGGTGCTTCTCTACGCCGAAGTGGAGTCATGAGACGCGCCGCTGTTCGCGGCTCGTTGTCCCCCTCAAAAGAGGGCCGTCCTGCCAACGACGCCGAGGGCGTCGTCAGCAGGACGGTTTTAGGGAAGTAGGGCTTGGAAAGAGGGGAGGCGCGACTCGCGCGCCTCGCACTACCTTATTTCGTGGGGGCGATCGGCGATTGCAGCCGATCGCGACAAAGTTCGAAATTCAATGACCGGCGCCGCTGGCGCCCCCGCCGGGCGGGCTACTCTGTGACTGTCGTTTCATATCTGACGCCATCCGGGACCGCCACGGGCACGCGGACGGTCGTCCCCTGCGTTCCCGCCGTGCGTGAGAGCGAATCGACCGCCACGAACGCCGTGAACTGCGACATCAGGTTGTAATTCAGGGCCAATTGCCGGATATCGCCGGAGATATCGCGATCGATGTCCCACGTCGCGCGATCGACAAGATCGGCGATTTTCGTGCGGGCCCACACAGCGGCCAGACCCGCGTGCTCGCCGGCGGCGTTTGACGTGTTGATCACGATTTGTCGATCCTGCGGACCGGCGGCGCCGCTGACACGGATCCGGCTCGGGACCTGTCCATCAAAGCGCCCCGAGAGAATCACGGGCCGGCCGACAAAGAGATCGGGAAGTCGCTCGGGGAAGACGTCTCGAACGGCCATGCCGCCCCAGTCGATCTTCAGGTCCGTCATGGCCGGATGACTGATTCGCTCAAAGAAGCCATCCATGACGCTGGCGCCACTGTCGTTGAGTGACAGATAGGCGACAGCGCCCGCGCCGAGTTTCGCCATGCGATTCATCAGGTAACGGTTCGGCGACGAACCGACGCCGAAGCTGAAGATGCGCGAGGCGTCGAGCTTATCGTGGATGGCGCCGAGGATTTCTGTTTCGTTGCCGATGTAACCGTCCGTCATGAAGCAGACGAAGCGCAGACGCTCCTCGTCATGCGGGAAATCCAGGGCGGCCTTGATCCCCTCGATCATCTGCGTGCCGCCTTCGCCCTTGAGTGATTTCAGGTACTTCAGTCCTCGGCGCACGTTCTCGTTGGATGCGATGACGGGCGCGTCGCCGAGTTGTGACGCGTTGTTGGAGAACTGGATGATCTGGAATGTGTCGTTCGGCTGAAGGCTCTTCAGACCGCGCTCGATGGCGCTTTTCGCCTGCTCGATGGGCTTGCCGCCCATGCTGCCCGAACAGTCGAGCACGAAGATCAGCTCGACGGGCTGTCGCTGCAGTGAGCGCAGTGTTTCGGGAGGGTAGATCATCAGCGTGAAATAGCCGCCCGTCGCATCGCGATGCGTGAGCAGCGCCGAGTTGATCTGATCGTCGGCGACTTTGTATCGCAGGACGAAGTCCTTGTTGGGAATCGAGTCGCGATCGCTCAGCTTCACGATTGTGCGATTCTGGTCGTCCATCCGCGTCTCGGCGACGTGATTGACGCTCTTCGTCTGCTTGACGGTCACACCGGCGTCGATCGTGACGGCGAGCGAGACGTCGTGACCGCTGCGCTGATGCGGCGCGAGGTACTCGACCTCCGTGGACTGGCCGCTCTTTCCGCGGGCGCCGACGGCGACGGCGCCGATTCCATCCGTCGAGCCCGGCGGGTTGTATCGCGGCCCCACCACCATCGGGAAGACGAATTCATACCAGCCGTCGTCGTAGGCGAGTGTGTGGAAGTACTTGATGTTGATGTCGATTTTCTTGCCCGGCTCGATGTTGGCGACTTTCTGCGTGAAGATGTTGGGCCGCTCCTGCGTCAGCAGGCTGGCGACGTGGCCCTGTCGTTTGGCGGCGTCGTAGATCTTCTTCGCCTCTTCGCGATCGCGGATGATGCCGCGGATCTTTCGATCGCCGATCGTCATCAGGAACTCGTTGACGGCGGCGTTCTGCGGCAGCGGGAAGACGTAGACGGCCTCGATCTTCTGATCGTAGGGATTGGAGAATTTCTGCGTGACGTTGACACATGCGATGTAGGCGCTGATCGACGCGTCAACATCCGTGTGCTCGAGCGGGACGGGGATCGTCTCTTCCTGCTCGGGGAGTTTGCAGAGCAGGGCGCCGCTGCAGGGCCCTTTGCCGCGACGGCCTCCGGCCGAATCGTCGGCGTCGGCCTTCTGGATGACCCAGAGTTCTTCGTCCTGGGACGGCAGTGCGCCGGGATAAGCGGCGAGCTTCTGGCGGAGATCGTCCTGGCCGGAAATGAATCCCCGTCTCCCTCTGCCGCCACGAGCAACTTCACTGCGTCTGGCCCTCACATCTCGCTGTAGAGGCGCCCCGACACCTGATGGCGCCCCTGGCGTCAGTTTCAGCTCATTATTGACAATGGGGAACGGCGATTTGCTCGCCGGGGCGTCCGCGGATGCGTAGTAGTCCTCGGCGTCCCAGTCCTCGTAATTCTGCTCGGCCGTCTCCGCGTCCGCGTAGTAGCCGGCGCCGGCGGGCGCCGAACTTCTTAGCGCATACGGGCTCGAGCACGCCAGCGTGTAGAGGATGGCGCTGATGGCAAGAACGGGGATCGCGAAGAGGGGCGCCAGAACCCAGGCGTATTTCGGAATGCGTCGCATTACTGCTTCCCTTCAATAAGTGTCACGTTGGCGTCAATGTCACGGGCGTTGCTGTCGGCGGCGACAACGAGTTGGACGTCGAAATCGACGGCGGGTTCCCCTTCGATCTGCATGTGGAGCCGCGCGACGCGCGTCCTGCCCGTCGGTCCGTCTTCCTCCGTCGTGAAGGCGCCGAGGATGATGCGGCCCTCGCCGTTCAGCGCTTTCGGGTCGTAGTACGGGGGCGCGTCGAAGGCGGTCGTCTCCCCGCCCTCGACGCCCACGATCTTCGCTCGGCCCGAGAGATCGCTGATCTCGATCTGATACGCGGCCAGCGCGTCGGCGCCCGCGTCGATGAAGACGTCGTAGGCGACGAATCGCACGTCCGTATCCACAGTTTTCGTATCCGGTGTCTGGGCCCGCACGAGCGCTGTCGACAGCGCGAGGGCGAGCGTGATGGCGATGAGCGTTCGCATGGCTTACGCGCCTCCATTCAGTTGCACGGCCGTCTGCGCAACGGCGTCCACGTCTTTTCGATCGATACGTCCGTCGGCGTTGATGTCCCAGGCGGGATTGAGTGGCGACGCCGCGTCGACGCGTCTGGCCAGCGCGAACGCGTCCAGGATGTCGATGCGACCGTTGCCGTCGATGTCTTCGCGCTGCGCAAGGATCGGCGTCGGGGCCGTTGTCTCTCTCGCGCTTCGGCGGTTGGTGGAATCCGCCATCTGCTGCAGCACGAGCTGCACGCCGAAGATGATCGCGGCCGCCGTTGCGACGAGGGCGAGACCACCCCAGCGGCGTGATCGGCTGAGATCGGAGAGGCCAGTCCGCGCCTGATGTCGAATCTCGTCGCGGGCGCTGTCGGGGATACCGCCCCGGGGTTCGTAGAGCCGATGAAGGTCGGCCGTCAGGCGGGACGAATCATCCGGATCGGGCCGCCGGGTCATGCGTTGTCTGCGTTTCGGGTCCATGCGAAAAAGCTCCGTCAGGAAGCTTCAGCGCGCAACAGACCGGATTCGTTCAAACGAACTCAAGAAAATCATCAGGGAATTTTGTGAAAGGACCTTGGATCCCGCGGGAGGGTGGCGCGGCTTAAGGATTAAAGCCGGACAGCGTGTAGGGCTCGGGCCACGTTTCGTAGCCGGGGCCGCTGCTGTAGCGTGTGTCGATGAAGCGATGGGCGGCGTGGCCGTCGAAGAAGCCGACGCTGTAGCGGGAGACCTGCTTGTGCCAGCCGACGCCGAGCTGCGTCTGGCAGCTCGTGCCGTGTGAACCGCTGGGCGGCTTGGCGTCCTGCATGTAGGCGTTCATGGGGTTCTCCATGAACAGGACGAATTTGGAGGCGGATCCGCCAACCTTCAGCCGCAGCATTTCGCGGCCGGCGGCGGACATGTCCCAGATCTTCGTGTAGTAGGCGAGCTTGCTGTTCCAGGGCGGGGCGTCCAGCCAGTTCCAGTTCAGCGAATAGCTGTTGCCGTTGATCATCCACGAGGGCGTGTTATTGACGACGGGCTGGCTGCAGGGCGCCTCGATCTTGGTCGTCGCCGTGAATCGGTCCGACGGGCAGATATAGGTATCGACGGGACCGTTGCAGATGCCGGGGGCGATGTACTTGTTGTAAGGCCGTTCGTTGGTATGAATCTTCTGGGTGTCGAGCTTGTCGCCGAGAACGGGATGATCGAGCTCGGCCTGGAAGCCGCCATAGACGTACTCGCTGACTTTCTCGATGGCGCCGCCCGAGTAATCGAATCCCAGATGCCAGGGTTCCGTCGGCAGCCCGGCGTCCTCGATATAGGCCGCGGATGTCTGGCCAAGTTCGCGAATGTTGGAGAGGCAGACGGCGATATGGGCGCTCTCACGCGCGGAAGAAAGGGATGGCAGCGCGATTGCGATCACGATGGCGCTGATCGCAATGACAACAAGCAACTCCAGCAACGAGAAGGCTCTCGCGCGGCGTGCAAAGGCTGCGTGTTGGCCATTGGCCAAATGCGGCATTCCAATTGACCCCTTCATCTCCCGAACGTCTTGCTGCCAGAACGGCATTTCGGACTATGCCGCAGTATAATGGAACTCGTTCCGCGGATTCCAGCATTTTCGGCGCCAGCGAAATCGATATCGATTCTAGACGTGGGCCGATCCTGGCTGCATCCGCATAACATTCTGTCTTATAATGTGTTGTGTGGATTGGTGGTGGCGCATGGCCAGCAGCGAGTTTGTGGCGGAACCCGTCCAGCCCGACGCGGGAACGGCCGACACGGCGAATATGGCGCGGGGGATGCCCGGTCTGCCGACGGGCTTCACCTGGCGGGATCGGCACTACGAGATCCGCGCGCTGGTCTCAAGCTGGAAGTCCAGTGAGTCCCACAACCATCGCTCGAGCGGCGAACGTTATTACCGAAAACAGTATTTCAAAGTGACTGTCGATTCCGGTGAAGTAATGACGCTCTACGCCCTGCGCCACATGAAGGCCGGTGAGAATCCCATGCGGCGCTGGTGGCTGCAGTCGATCGATCGGGCCTGATTCGGCGCGATCAGGGCTCCGGGTTTTCGAACCAGGACACGCTGTCGCCCGCCGCCGTTGCGCCGAGCAGAAGCCCCGTCACGTCCGGCCGCCCGTCGGCGTCGAAGTCGGCCGTCGCGATGGCCGTCACATCCTCATTCAGGTCCCGGAGCATATTTTCCGTCCAGACGCTGGTCTGCACGCTGACCGGCGTAAACCATCGCAGCGATCCGGGCTGCTGCGTCGCGATGACGAGATCGGGCTGGCTGTTTCCGTCGATGTCCGCAACGGCCAGATCGACGGGCGTCGCGGCGTTGTACTGCGTGATCTGAAAGCCGGACCACGCCTGCGTCGGGTCGACCGGGCGGACATACCAGCCAACCTGGCGCCCGGGGCGATTGATCGCGATGACGTCCTCGCGGCCGTCCACGTTGAGATCGGCGACGGCGAGACGACCGGCCGCCGGCAGGTTTCCGATCGCGACTTTCGGCCACGCGTCTGTCGAGGGATTTGTCGGATTGCCGTACCAGGCGACGCGATCCGTCGATTCGCCCGGCGCCGTCGAGACGATATCCAGGCGGCTGTCGCCCGTCAGATCGAGCAGGGCGACCGATCGCGCCTGCGCTCGCGTCGTCGTGTCGATATCGATCCGCGCCCAGCCGGCGCCGGAGGTCGTATCGGCGGACGGGCTGCGGAACCAGCAGAGTCGGCCCACCGTCCCCCCGGCCGCGACGATGTCCGGCCCCGCGGTCGCGTCGATGTTTCCGATGGCGACGTCACGCCAGGGACCGATGCCGGAGTCCGAGCCGGACCCGCTGATGATGAATCCCTGCCAGTCCGCACCAACGCGTGGATCGGCCGGCGACAGGATGTAGAGGATCCCCTGATCCGTGGCGACGACGAGGTCGGGGCGCGCGTCGTTGTTCATGTCGGCCGCCTTGATCGCGGCGCCGACGGGCACACTCGCCGTTGTGCCGAGAAGGGGGATCGCCGTGAACGTGTTGTCGCTCGCCCGGAAGAAGATGACATAGTTCGCAGGCGCTGCGTCGAGCCCGGCGTAGGCGACAGCGATGTCCGTGACGCCGTCGCCGTCGAAATCGGCGATCGTCAGCGCGTTGGGCGTGACGCCGGCGGAGTCGTTGATCGTCCGCTGCGTCCATGCCGTTGTCTTCGGGAATCCGCTGGCTGTCACGCCGCCGGAAGTCGGACAGGTGGTTCCGGACGTGATCGTGACGAGGGCGACGACGAAGGCGACGTGAAAGCCGATTCGTCGTGGGCGTGAGCAATGTCGCATGGTCGCGGTCTCTGTCATTGTCGGCTGCGAGGCCTGGCTGGCGGGTTGGTTTCTCTGCGAACCATGGTACAGCGTCGAGGCGTGGAAGTCGCATTGTCGTGTTTTGGCGAGAACCGCATCGGGCCGTTAGCATGGCGGATCGCCCTTCAGGCGGCGACGTGGAGAACTGGTGAATGGAAAGTCCCGCTCAGCGCAGCAAACGTATCCTCGCAAAGACCCTGCCCGATCAGGGCGAACCGTCGGGGCGATACGTCGTGCACGGCGAGAATCTCCACAAGATCTACTACCTGGGTCGCACGGAACTCCACGTCCTCCGCGGCGTCAGCGTATCGATTGAGACAGGTGGCCTGATTGCCATCACGGGCGCGAGTGGAAGCGGCAAGAGTACGCTCCTGCACGTGCTCAGTGGTCTTGATGTTCCCCAGCGCGGCCAGGTGTATTACGACAACGAGCCGCTCTTCGAGCCCGAAGGCGTGCGCAAGATCCCTGTCGGGCGGGACTCCGATGGCGCCGCCATCGAGCAGCAGGGCGTCGCGGCGCCACACACGCAGTCCCGCGCGGCCCTTCGCGATTTTGAGGCCCGACGGAATGCGATGCGAAACAGACGATTCGGATTCGTGTTCCAGTTCTATCATCTGCTGTCGGAGTTCGACGTGCTGGAGAACGTGATGCTGCCGCACATGGTCGGCAGCACGACGGCCGGCTGGCTTAACGGCCGCGCCGCGGCGGAAACGCGGGCGCTGTCATTGCTGGAGCGCGTCGGCCTGAAGGAGCGCCTCAAGCATCGCCCCAACGAACTGTCCGGCGGCGAACGTCAGCGCGTTTCGATCGCACGCGCGCTGATGAATGCGCCCCAGATTCTGTTTGCGGATGAACCGACGGGGAATCTGGATGGCAGAACGGGCCGGGCGATCTTCGATCTGCTTCAGGAGCTGAACGCGGGAGGGCAGACGATCGTGATGGTCACGCACGACCGCGAGCTGGCGAAGGAAGCGCTGCGCACGATCCATCTCGTGGACGGGCGCCTGGCGGCGCCGGAATAGAGAGACGGCTTACGCCGATCCGGCGATCGCGTCGGACAACTCGATGCCGAAGGATCGAGCCGTTGTCTGTCGTTCGAAGTTCGCCCGCCACAGTTCCGCGTAAATCGGAATCCAGTCCCTTGCGGCTTCGTCCAGCGAGACACGTCGCCCGAGTCGTCGCGTCATATCGGAACAATGCGCAATGATCGCCGCCCGCTGCATGCGGATGGCCATGGCGCTTCGTGTGGGCGTTTCGGCGCTGAGTGTCGGCCGCTTCGCCGTGGAAATCGAAGCGGCGGAGGGAATTGTCGTCGGCTCTTTCGCTTCAGGCTTGGGCGTCATGCAGCGTTCTGCCTCCATCGGGCGTATCGGCGCTGCGGGGACGTAACTTGCTTTATCGGCGCTTAGCGGACGAGGTCGCGCAGGAATTGCGGGTGATTTCCTGGGTGTGTGCGCCAGCGCAGGATGGCGCGCCGGCCCCGCATTAGGGGAGTATGTACAGGATTTCGCATTTCGACGGATCGTGGGCGACCTGCGAAGAAACGCACTCGTTTGCCTGGCGGGTAGACGCTCTGGAGGAGCGACACAAGGCAGCCCGGGGCCAGCGCAGACCGCGAAGCGGTCGAAGCGCAACCTCGGGTTCACTCGCTCGTAGGCCGGATGCGATAGATGTTGAATTCCGTGCTGATGTAGATGCAGCCATCGGGCCCGAAGACGAGGTCGTTGGGCCCGTTCGGAATACCCGCGACGAATTCGACCTTGTCCAGCACGTTGCGCCGATCGTCCGAGAGCACGAAGCGATCGATGGTTCCCGTTTCAAAATACGTGACGAACAGCTGATTCCGCAGGTCGGCGCCAAAGACATCCGTCGGATTGAAACCGACGCCCGTCGGCGCGACGTTGATGCCGATCAGCGGTTCCGTGTATTCCGGTGTCGCCGCGGCGAACTGCATTTCCTCTTCCGTGTTCGCGGCGCCCTGGACCAACGGCCAGCCGTAGTTTCTGCCCGCTTCGATGAGGTTCAGTTCATCCGGTCCCGCGCCATTTTCGGGGCCGTACATCAGACCCGACATCGGATCGAAGGCGAAATCAAACGTATTGCGCAGACCGATCGCCCAGGCGAGCAGATCGGCGCCGTACGGGTTGTCCGAGGGAACTGTGCCGTCGCTGTTCATGCGGACGATCTTGCCGGCGAGCACGCTCGGGTCCTGCGACTCCTCGTTGGCGAACGTGTTGAGGCGTCGATCGCCCAGCGAGACGTAGAGCCTGCCGTCGGGGCCGAAGACCAGCGCCCCGCCTTCGTGGCCCGGCAGACCGCTGGCGGCGAGATTGGCGACGATCATGTCGCTCCCAAAGACGACGCCGTGATAGTCCTCCGTCAATGTGCAGCGCTGCACGCGAAACTCGTTGCGCGGCAGGGCGTTGTCCGTCGGAATGTCGTTCGTCGTGAATCCGAGGTAGACGTATCGATTGTTCGCAAAGTCCGGATCGAGCGTGAGGCCGAGCAGACCGGAGTCGCCCAGATTAGCGACAGGGACATCGGCGACGGGAAACGGCCAGAGGACGCCGTCCGCCGAGACGATGCGCAACTGCCCCGTGTCCTTTTCCGTGTAGAGCAGCGAGCCGTCGGGCAGAAAGGCCATGCCGACGGGGAAGCGCGCGTTGGGAACATAGACGTCGAGTTCCGTCGGGACTTCGCTCATGTAGGGACCGGGATCGTCGGCGCGACCGACAACGAACAGGTTGAGAAAGGCGCCGACTTCGTAGCCACAACTGGCGACAAACAGGAGCGACATCGCTGCGGCGGCAATTTTCTTGCGTGGATGTATGGAACGTATGTAGCCGCCGAGGCGGCGCATCAGGAGCGGTGCGTCCATCGAATCAGCCTTGTCAGAATTCCACAGCGAGGTTGTTTTCGAGAATCCGAATGCTGATCTCGTTGGACGCATTCGGGTAGATCACGATCGTGTACGTGTGTCGATCCGAAACGGCGTCGGCGATCGTCGCGCCGCTGAAGAGCGTTTCGTCAGTGTCTGTGCGCCGAATCGAAATGTCGCCGAAGTTCGCCGCGAACTCGACGCTGCCCGTCGCGCCCCTGTAGGCGATCGCAGGCGCGAGGATCTCGTCCGCCGCGCCGAAGGCCTGGATCGACGGACCGGCCGGCAGCGCGTTGACGAGTCGGAAACGAATGCCGTCGCCGATCGGCGGCGTGCGATCGTCGTCAAACCGGATCATGTCGTAGGCGCCCGTCACGCCGACGATGAGCACGGTCTGCCAGGTGTCGACGGGATACTTGAGATCCGACTGCATGATCGGATTGCTGTCAGTCGTCGCATCGGTATCGACGACGGCGAAGGTGCGCACGCCGTCGTTGATGTGCGTGTATTCGGAGACGGCGCCATTGTCGAGATTCTGAAAGAAGGGATAGGCGCGGTTCCAGACATCGACTTCGCCGATGTCGGAGGAGGCGTTCATCACGCGGACGTTTGAAAGCTCGAAGCCGGGAAATCCCGGGATGACGATGTAATCGCCGAGCGTCTGATCGCAGCCGGCCGAGCCGGCGAGGGTGGCGATTGCCACGAGAGTGACGATCGCATGAGACAGGAATCGCTTGCGCATGGCGGCGGATGGTATCGGCGCGTGCGCGCGGGTTCAAGCGAACAGGGAACTCACGATCGGGAATCGGGGCGGTAAATATTGCCGGGCGCTCGACGTTCTATGTCGCGCTGCGGCCATCCAGCCGGCTGAGGGCGGCGGCCGCCACCTGCGCCACGGAGAGATCCCGCATGCAGCGATGCTGGTGCGGGCATTGTTTGAGTTTCCTGAAGTAGCAGGGCGAACAGTCGAGTTCGAGTCTGACGACGTCGCGCGAGCGCCCGTAAGGTCCCGTGCGCACGGGGTTCGTCGGTCCGAACAGCGCCACGAGCGGTCGCGCGTGGGCCGCGGCGAGATGCATCGGCGTTGAATCCGCCGTCACAACGAGCGAGGCGCGATCGATCAGGGCCGCCAGTTGTCGCAGTGTCGTATAGCCGCAGAGATTGATGGCGGCGCCGGCGCCGGCGTCTTCCGCGGCGCGACCATCTTCGATATCGCCGTGGCCGCCGACGAGCAGCGTCTTCAGACCGGACGATTGATGGAGCGTCTCCGCGAGTTGTCCGAACCGCTCCGCCGGCCAGCATTTTGTCGGCCAGCGCGTGCTGGGCGCCATGACGATGTATCGCTGATCGCCGCCCAGTCGGCTGCGGATGAGATTCCGCGCCATCGTCGTGTCATCCGTCGAGACAGCGATACGGAAGTCGGGCTGCGCGCGATCGACGCCGAGGATCGCCGCGACGTCGAAGTTGCGCTCGGCCGCGTGCTTCTCCGCATCGTCGCGCGGCGCGCGATGGGTATAGAACATCCACGCCATTTCCCGCGCGTCCTGAAAGCCGATGCGGACCTTCGCCCGGCTGCCCCAGGCCAGGAAGCCGCTGCGGAAGAGCCCCTGAAGGTCGATGACGAGATCGAATTTCTTGCGGCGCAGGTCCATCATGAAATTCAGGAAGTCGCGCGTGGACTGCCAGCTGCGCCCCAGCCTGCCGTAGTGCCGGCGATCGAACGGGATGATCTCATTCAGCGTCGTCTCGGACTCGAGCATGTTCACGAACGACTTCGCAATCAGCCAGGAGATCGTGGCGTCGGGAAATCGCCTGCGAATGCCGCGAAGGACCGGCAGCGCGTGAATGATGTCGCCGGGCGAACTCGGTTTGATCAGCAGGATCCTGCGGAAATCGCGATCGGCGAGTTCGTTCATGAGGTTCGCTTGAATTCCAGCATGCGCTCGGCGCCGAACAGGTCGCGATGCGCGGCGACGAATTCGAGACCGGCGGCGACGAAGAGATCCTGAACCGCCTGTCCCTGTGTCTCGCCGATTTCCAGCAGCAGAACGCCGCCCGGCTTCATCGCGTCGTAGGCGCCTTCGGCCATGCGCCGATAGCAGTCAAGGCCGGACTCGCCGGCGAACAGGGCCGTGGCCGGTTCGTAGTCGCGCACGTTCGCCGGCAGCGACGCGCGCTCGCGTTCTCCGACGTAGGGCGGATTGGAAACGATGATGTCGAATCCCTCTGTCGGGCGATGCGCGTTCGACAATGCGAACAGGTCGCACGCCTCCATGGCGACGCGATCCGTGACATTGTGGCGTTCGGCGTTGCGCCGCGCGACGTCCAGGGCCGCTTCGGAGATATCCGTGGCGACAACATTCGCGCGGGGCTCTCGGCGGGCGATGGTGATCGCGATGCAGCCCGAGCCCGTGCCGACATCAAGCACGTCGAAGCTGTCCGCCTCGGTGTGTTTCATCTTCTCCAGCGCGTGCTCGACGATGAGCTCCGTCTCGGGTCTCGGAATCAGCGTGTCGCGCGTGACGTGAAAGGCGAGGGAGTAGAATTCGCGCTCGCCGATCAGGTAGGCAATCGGTTCGTGCTGCGCCGCGGCGCGCACGAGTTCCCGAAACCGCATCTTCTGATCGTCCGTCGGCTCCTCGTGAAAGCGCGCATAGAGATGGATCTTCTGGCAGCCCATGGCGTGCGCGAGCAGGAGCTCGGCGCAGAGCCGCGCGTCTTCCACGCCCTTGCTGTCGAAGTGCGCGCGCGTCCAGTCGATCAGTCGCCCGATGGACCAGATGTCGGTATTCGCGGCCGGGTTTGACATTCAGCGTTTTATATCGGATGCGGCGCGGGTTGTCAGCAGCCGATGGCCGTTGCGATCCGCGCGACGTCGGCCGGCGCCGTCAGCGCGCGGCGGACTTCAGGAGCAGGGGGCGGTTCGTCTTCAGCAGCGTCTTCAGGCGCGCATCGAGGCCGGGATGGGCGCCGTCGTACTTCATTGTCAGCGGGCTTTCGGCAATCGCCACGAACCACCTGGCAAGATTCAGAAAGTCGCGCGTGTCGATCGACTCGGGGGCGATTTTCATCTTCGCATCGTCCATGTTGTGGTAGTTGACGAGCGGCAGGCAGATCCCCGTCGCTTCGTAACCGTAATGGCAGTAGGCCGTCGATTCGCAGGTGCCGCCGTCCATCAGCTTGCGCTGGTATCTGAACGACTTGTCGCGCTTGGCCAGTTCGTCGGCGACGACCTGGCAGTAGGCGGTTGCGGCGGGGGTGAAGATCGTCGCCTTGTCGCCGACGCGCAGAACGGGGCCGTCGCCCATGCCGACGCCCGTGATCGCCTTGCTGCATTCGACGGCGACGACAATTGTCTTTTTCGGGACCGTCTGCTCGCTCACGGCCGCGAGAGCGCCGGCGAAGCCGACTTCCTCGGCGCGCGTGAAGAAGGCGTAGGTCGGCGCGGCGGACTTCCGGCGGCAGATGGCGTCAAGCATGCAGAGAATGCCGGCGAGCCCGGCGATGTCGTCACAGACGCGCGCATGAAGGCGATGGTTGCGAATCGTCGCGTCGGGCAGGCCCCACATGCCGGGGGCGCCGATCTCGATCGCCTTGCGCGTCTTTGCAATCACGGCGGCCGGCGGCGAATCGGCGCCGAAGGCGCGGGCGCTCGCCGTTGTCTTCGTCGGCTTCTGCGGAATCGCCTTTTCAATCGTTGCGGGAACCCATTCGCCATTGGAATAGAACTGGATTTTCGTTCCCCTGAAGAAGGGCATGCGCACCCAGCCCCTGAAGTCGGCGCGCACGCGGTCCTTCGACTCCATCTTTGTCGCCACGAAACCGGGATGATCCATGTGCGCGGCGAACAGCACGGGGCGACCGGCGAGCCTGGCGCGCTTCGGAGGCGTGTAGCGCACGAGCAGATTGCCGAATCGATCCTTCGTGAGTGAAAGCGCCTTGCGCTTCGACACGAAATTCCGGATAAACGCGGCGACGTGCGTTTCGACAAACGGCGCCGTCGGAAGATTGACAAGTGTTTCGAGCAGGCTGAGTTGCTTGGTGGACATTCGTTCCTCCCGCCTTCTTGCGCGATCGCGGATGATTCGTTTTCCGATACGTTGGACGCCATCCGGCCTCAAGTCAATTCGCCGCGGCGTGATGGTGGCGGGCCGATTTCGGGGCGCTTCTGTGCGTCGAGTCAATCGCGCGACAGCCCCTCGGGAGGGCCTTATTATCGCCGTGCGTCGGCCGTGCGGCTGGAGAACGATTGACAATCCCGGCCTTGGCGTCATTCTACGCATATGGGGAACTGAGAGACGCCCTCGCGCAACAATTGCCGACGGCGTGAAAGTGTTTCGCCCACGCGGCGACGAGGGTATGGTCGATATTACGCGGCATGAGCGTTGCGCTAACAACGAATCGAGTTGAGGCCGAGCGGCGAGCCGCCGACACCCTCCTGGAATGCGTCAACTGTGGCGCACAGCAGTCTCCTCGGCGCCCCCTGATCTGCGCCAGTGGCGCAACGCGACCTTTCGATCTTTACCGCTGCGCCAGCTGCGGTCTCATCCAGCAGTTTCCGCGATACTCCGCCAACGAACTCGCAGCGCTCTACGGCGCGGCCTACTACGTATTCGAAGAGAAGGAAGAGGATCGCTGGGCGCGCGCCGTGCAGCAGTATGTGATCCATCTTCTGCCGCATGAAACAAAATCACCGAAGCGCCTGCTCGATGTGGGTTGCGCGCTGGGCCATGTCGCCGCCCTCGCGCAGCGCCGCGGATGGCGCGTCACGGGCATCGATATCTCGGCGAGCGCCGTGAGTCGCGCCAGCGTCGACTTCGGCATCGACGCCCGCGCCGGTGTTCTCGAACAACACATCGGCACGCTGCCGCCGTTTGATGTGATTCTGCTCGGCGACGTGATCGAACACGTGCCGCAGCCGGTCGCGTTTCTCAGGAGCGTGCGCTCGCTGCTCGCGCCGGGCGGCGTGGCCTGCATCGATACGCCGAATTTCGCCAGCCGCTGGCGCAAGATCGGTCGCTCCAACTGGATCGCCCTGAATCGATATCACATCAACCTGTTCGAACCCGACACGATTCGCGACTGCCTGTCGCGCGCCGGTTTCGGCGACATCGCCGTTCGCAGCTACACGAATCATCGATATGAAACCTGGGCGTCGCGCCCCGAAGTGCAGGGCCTCGTCGCCTGGCTGCCAAGTGGCCTGCAGTGGCGCACCCAGAAGCTGCTGTCACGCTACAACGGCTTCGGTCGCTGGTCCGGTCTTCGCCGCATCAAGCCGCGCACACTTGAAGAGGCTCGGGCCCGCGTCACGGATTTCGCCCACTATCGCCTCGACGGAATTCCCAAGCTCACACGCGACAATCTTGCCGTCACGGCCCGCGTCGGTCGCTGATTTTCCGCTTGTTGCGGGCGTTCCGAGCCGGGCCAGTCATGGCCCGGTCATTTCGCACGACATCCCTCCATCGATCACGAATGCGGATTGAGGTTCGCCGACACATCCGTTGAGTACGCCTTGATGGCCGGAACCACGCCCGCCAGGGCGCCGAGCGCGATCATGACCGGCGGCGTCAAAGCCAGGGCCGGATGGAACGACCAGGCGTCGATGACGACACCTGTCTGCGATCGGATGATGGACGCGGCGACCAGGACGATGACGCCGTAGAACACGAATCCGAGCATCGCGCCAAGCGCGGCGATCGTCGCGGACTCGGCGACGATCGCGGAGAAGACAATGGACTTGCGCGCCCCGATCGCCCGCAGGATCGCGAACTCGCGACGCCGCTCGTTGATCGTGTTATAGACCGCCGCGAGAATGGCGCAGGCGCTCACGGCGACAACGAGATACGCGACGAGCCGCAGCACGCGCGTGATCCAGCCGAACTTTTCGAACAGCCCCAGCATCACGTTCGCGATCGGCCACGCGAGCGTCATCTCTTTGCCGTTCCTGTTGATCACGTTGTCCAGTTCGGCGCCGACCGTCGGGGCCGCGAACTTCAGCATCATCGCGCTGATTTCCTTGCGCTCGTCGGGGATCGACTCGCCGGGCCGCGCGACATAGACGTCGCCATCCCCTCGGAGTACGTGGCCACCCATGCGGAAGACGCCCTCGATCGGTATCCACACGACGCGATCGATCGGCGTGTTCGTCGTTTCGAGCACACCCACGACAACGTATTCCTCGTCGTGCGCGTGATGGTCGTGATCGTCGTCGTCATCTGTCTCGTCGAGGCTGATCCCGTGGCTCGGATGAAAGTGATCGCCGTAGCGAAGGCCCGTCCGCGCCGCGACGAAGCCGCCGATGACCGCCTCACGCAACGTCGGTTCGAAGGGGCGACCTTTGCCGGCAAACTTCAGTTCGCGATCGCCGCTGTATCGATAGTCGCGGAAGAGCTCCGGCGTTGTGCCGACGATGCGAAAGCCGCGATAGTTGTCGCCGACGGCGTAGGGAATCGCCAGCCGGACGCGCGGATCCGCCTTCAGCCGCGCGTAGACCGACCAGGGGATATTGCCGGGGGATTCGTCCAGGTGGAAAACGCAGTTCAGCACGAGCTGCAGCTTGCTGCCGCGGGCGCCGAGGACGGCGTCGAATCCGACATTTCCCCCCGTGAACGCCTGTTCCGACTGGTGCTGGATGGCGAACACGGCCATGACAAGGCCAGACGCCATCGCCGACGCGAGGATCGTCACGGCCGACGCGAAGGCGTGGCGGCCGAGGCTGCGCCGCACGATCAGCGCGACAGCGCGCAGGCGCGACGGATGGGCGTCGCCTGACGTCACGCCGCCGCCTCCGTCGATGTCGCCGCGCGATTGATTTCGGAAAAGTCGCGAGCGTCGTCGAACTGTTCGAGGACGTGTCGATCGTGGCTGACGAGCAGCAGGGCGGCGCCGTTTGTCTCGCAGAGTTCCCGCAGGAGGCTGAGGGACGTCCTGGCGTTCGCCGCGTCGAGATTGCCCGTGGGTTCGTCGGCCAGAACGAGCTTCGGGTGATTCGCCAGCGCCCGCGCCACGGCCACTCGCTGCTGCTGGCCGACCGACAGCTGCGAGGGGCGATAGTGCAGTCGATCGGACATTCCGACCTTCTCGAGCAGCGACCTGGCGAAGGCGTGATCGACGCCCCGGCCGAGCATCATGGCGAGTTCGACGTTCTGGAGCGCCGTGTATCCCTGGAGCAGGTTGAACGTCTGAAAGACATAGCCGACCTGTGTCGCGCGGAGCCGATCCCGCGCGGACTCACCCAGTCGCGTGATGTCAACATCATCGATCCGAATGGCGCCGCCGTCGGGCGCCAGAATGCCGGCGATCAGGTTCAGAAACGTCGTCTTCCCTGAACCGCTCTCGCCGCGCAGCGCCACCTGCTGGGCGGACGCCAGGCTGAAGGATGGCGCGTCCACCACGACGTTCGTGGCGCCACCGGGGGCGCGATAGCGTTTGACGAGCTCATGGATTTCCAGGATTGCTGTCACGCTCGTTATCTTAGTCGAAAGTCGAGGCCAACGCGTCGTGATTGTCATATCCGCTCGCCACATTCCGGGCATCGTGGCTCGACCAGCGACTTCAGAATGTACTGGCATTTGCGGCAGCGCGTTTCGTAGTCGATTCGCGCCGTGGCCGTCGCGCGCCAGACGGCGACAGCGATCCCCAGCGCCGCCGGCAGGAGGCCGAACGTCGTCGCGTAGAGCCCCACCGAATCGGCAAGGCGGGGGGCGGTCCGTTCCGTGAAGGCGAAAATCAGCGGCGCCGACACGAGGGTGGCGAAGACGCCGGCGGCCGACGCCTTGATGACCCGAAACCTGCGATCTCGGTCGCGCGCCGAATGCTCCTTCGCCCGCACCTGCTCGAATGTTGTTCCCGCGTTCAGGAACTGAATCGGGACGCGCTCGGCGACGGCGTCGCGAAACGCGTCGTAGTCGCCGCTTTCGACGCACCTCCGCGGGACGTAGAGGGCCGTCTTGTCAAGCGTATAGAGGAAAAGGCAGTCCTGTGTTTCGATGACGCGGATGAGTCGATCCCAGGCGATGCGCCCCTGTGTACTCGCGTCGTTGACGCGCAGGGCGTCGGATGTGATGACGAACGTCATGGGTTGGCCGAGGCTTCGATGCATGCCCTGTTCGATGTCCTTCTTCAGTTTGTCGATGGCCCCCCTGCCGACCATGCGACGGGCGACAAACAGGAAGTAACAGGCGAGGAAGACCATGATCGTCGCGACGATCCGATCTCCGAGCCAGAAGGCGCCGGCGGCGATGACCAGACTGCTGATCGGCGCGTAGATGCGAACACGTCGGATCGTTCTGCGCATGGCTGGATCGATCCGCGTCATCAACTGCGACGCCGCGATCATGTCATCCGCTTCGTGCCGTACCTGGATTTCCAGAAGCGGTGGATCTGGATCGACGGCCGGTTCGTTGGACTCGTTCACGTGAGACCTCCCAATGGCGGCGCAGGGGCGGTTTGCGATGGAGAATATCAGAAAGCCGTGACTGTTCGCCACCCATCTGAATGACGCCCTTACGCCGATGGATTCAGAACCATCTCCAGTTGCATCGGTGTCGGCGTCGGCGCCGTCGCGGTCCACGCCGTCAGCAGGGCGTTGAGCGGCGTCGACATCGTGCAGGGCTTCTCGGCGCCGCGCAACACATGTGTCAATGGGGTCAACATCATGGACGTGAATGGCATTGTTACGATGATCGACGCGTCGGCGCTCGTAAAGCGTCGGACCGTTGCCCGTCGTCCGGCGAAAAATGTCGTTCGTTCAGCCAGACCGCCGGGGATGAAGAAAATCGTTCGATCACGAACGAATCGGGCGATCAGAACGAGAGACAGAATCGCCGCCACAGGGAACAGCCATCTCAGGGCGGATGCGCCGAGCAGCGTCTTCACAATCTCGTGCAGCGCGCACATGAGAAGCAAGGCGATCGACACCAGTTGAACCGGCCGTGAACGAATGAGCTTTCTGCAGAACGCCCCTTTGGCGCGATGACGATCGCCTCGCTCGTGACGTTGCTTCTCCTTGTGATGCGTGAAGTCCAGAAAGAAAAAGGAACTCGTCATTCTCAGATTGTTGTTGTCGATCAGTGTCTGCGCCTCCGGGTCACAAACACACGTGAGCCAGTTGACTCTCTCGACGTCACGCCCCAGTTGAATCGGCTCAAAAGCAGTGTCGATCGGATCGAAAATCGGCGTCCGTTCGTCACTTCGGTCCAGCAGGATGATCACGTGTCCCGGGGGCAGATCGGGCAGCCATCGCCGGCGAACACGGTCCAACGGGATTGAGCCGAAGCACGCGTGTTCGATAACGCGATGCGGTAATCTCGCCTTCGCTTCCGGATGCGCCGCGACGCGGCAGAGTCGATCGTAACGCCAGGCGCTGTTGCGCCTCACGAGTCGTCGCCGTCGATTCAGCGCCCATTGGAACGAAAGGGTCCCGGACGCCAACGTCGCCATGAGCGCTGCAATGCTCGCGCCTGTCACATTGGACCAGAGCGCAATTCTGAATAATGGAAGCTGGTACGCGATCAACATAAAGATCGCGGCGGCCGCTATGACACTGGCGTACACCATCAGTAGGTCGACAACTCGGATGCGCGCCGAGCGCAGGCGAACCTGGTGAAATCGTATCCGGCCGACTTGTGAGGGCTCCGGCGCCATCATCGCGAATGTAACCGATCCGGATCGACGACGCGCTGAAGCGACACGCTCTTCGCGTTGTACTTTGTCGTCGTCAGGGGTCCAGAAGCTCCTTCAGCATTTTCTCGCTCGGCGTCGGCGCCGTCGCGGTCCACGCCGTCAGCAGGGCGTTGAGCGGCGTCAGCATGGCACACGGCTTCTCGTCGCCGCGAAACACCTGCGCCATCGGGATGAGCATCATGGTGTTCAGTGGCATCGTCACGACAATCGATGCGTCGGTGTTCGTGAATCGGCGAACGCTCGCCCGCCGCCCGGCAAAGTAGGTCGTTCGTTCAGCAACGCCGCCCGGAATGAAGAAGAGGGTTCGATGGCGAACGAATCGGATCGTCAGGGCGATGGCTGCACCCAGAAGAGGTCCGATCCAGTACGCCCGCTGGACGCCGGATCTGTTCCACAGCAATTGCACGACGAGGTAGGCCCCACCGGCGAGGAGGTAGAGCGTGAACAGGACGCGCGCCACGCGGGATCGAATGAACCGTCGATAGCGCGAACGCGCGCTGCGGCGTCGTTGATCACTCTCCGGATGGTGCTGTTCCCTGTGGTTCGCAATGTCCAGGTGCAACAGTGGACTGCCTGACTTCAGTGTCTCATCGTCGAGCAGCGCACGGGCCTCCGGATCACTGACACATGTGAGCCAGTTCACACGTTCGACGTCGCTCCCCAGTTGGATCGGTTCAAACACAATGTCGATCGGGTCGAAGATCGGCGTCCGTTCGTCGCCCGGGTCCAGCAGGATGATGACGTGTCCCGGCGGCAGGTCGGGAATGCCGTGGCGACGGACCTTGTCCGAGCTGATCGAGCCGAAGTACGCGTGCTCGACGACGCGATGCGGCAGTCGCCTCTGCGCCTCAGGATGCGCCACGACACGACAAAGCCGATTGTAGCGCCACGCGTCGGCCGCTTTCGTGAGCCGTCGCCGCCGATTCAGCGCCCATCGAAATGCGAGCGAGACGAATACCAACGGGAGCGCCAGGTTGGCCAGCGCGATGAGTATCATAGTGTACCACGCGGGGTCCGGGATGTACTGAGCCAGGAACTTCGTGTTGGCGAAAAAGACCGTCGGCGCAGAGACAGCGATCGCAAGGATGACCGGCAGCGCATCCACGAGATGAAAGCGCGCCGCGCGCAGGCGCACCTGGTGAATGCGAACGCGATCAGATTGTGAACGCTCCGGCGCCATTGTGGTGAATCTACCCGATTCGGATCAGCGACGCACGTCATCGACTCGCCTCGGTGGCTTCACTTTGTCGTCGTCCCGGGGGCCAGTAGTTCCTTCAGTTGTTGTTCGCTCGGTGTGGGCGCTTCCGCCGTCCAGGCGGTCAGAATTGCGTTGAGCGGCGCCCCGACGAAGCACGGCTTTTCATCACGCCGCAGGATCTCCGCGGCCGACGTGGTGATGGCGGCGTTGGCCGGCGTCGTGATGATGAGTGTTGAGTCGGCGCTGGTAAATCGCCGGACTCCGGCGCTGCGCCCCGCGATCGCCTGCCCGATTCAGCAGGATGATGATATGTCCGGGCGGCGTTTCCATCCGAAGCCGTCGTTGCTCCTTTGGGCTCGATGTGCGCTCCCGCAGGAAATACTCCCACACACGATGGGGCAGTCGTGACATCGCTTCACGATGCGCGACGACTCGGCAAAGGCGATCGTGGCGCCACGCGTCCTCCCGCCTCGAAAGTCGCCATCGCCGCCGAACAAGCAGTCGATGCGCGACGTGGCCGCACAACAGCGAAGGACTCGCGATCGCAAGTGCGAGCCGGGTCGTCGCCAGCCAGCCGGGCGCGTTTCCGCGGATGACCTGATTGTGGCTCGTCACCACGTTGACGGAGAAGCAGTCGCCGACCGCGAGCGCGGTGAGAACCAGCAGACTATCGACGGCGCGAAGGCGCGCGTCGCGAATGCGAACCTGGTGAATCCGAACAGGGTTGGAACGTGATGTCTCCGGCGCCATCGACATCAAGGTAGCCGATCTGATCCGGCGATGCACACGAATGCGACCGTGATTCGCTTCATCCCCGTCGCGGATCCAGCAGCAGCGTCAGTTGCGCCTGGCTTGGTGGGGGCGCCGGGCATTGCCACGCGGCGAGCAGCGCCGCCTGTAAATGCCAGTCCGTTCGAAACGGGATCACGCGCCGGCCATCGACCACGAGCATGGCCTGTTCGGGTTGGGCGACAATGAGCAGCGACGCGTTCTCCGTCGTCAGCCGTTCCACGCGCTTCGTGCGGCCGATCAGATTGATTGACTGCACCGCCACGCCGCCGGGAATGAGGAAGAAGCGCCGCCTGCGAAACACATCGAAGAGGGCGCCACCCGCGAGCAGCGCGCAGAAGAGCGCCGCCCAGAGGAGATTCCCCGGCGACGGGTTGCGGACGGCCCGATAGATGAGCCAGCCCGGCAGGACGATCGGCGCGAGCGTGACGACGAGGACCAGCGCCAGCATTATGAGTCCGACGGGTATCGTGATGATGTGCCGCACAATGCGTCGCCAGGAAAACCCCTGCGGCGCGACGTCCGTCGCGTCGCCTTGCGCGTTCGCGTCAACAGAGTCGAGCTCGGCCTGAACCGGGTCAAACGTTCCGTCGTCCATCTTCGCCCGCGATTCGGGGTCCGACCGATGCAGAAGCCACATCAGCTGCTCGGCGTCCCGATCAATATCTATGGGCTCGAACGACATGTCGCAGGGTCCGACGCTCGGCGCGGCGGGCGCCTTCGGCGGTCGGGCGATGATCGCAAAGCCGGGGGGCAGGCGCTTTGCGAACCTGCGAATGACCTTGTGGGGTCTGAAGCTGGCGTACATCGCATGCTCCAGCACGCGATGCGGCGCCCGCGCAGCGGCCTGCGGATGCTCAACGACCCGGCACAGCCGTTCATACCGCCTGCCTCGCCGCCTGCGAATTCGGCGTCGTGTGAAATGATGTCCGAGACCGATCCAGAGCAGCGTCGGCGTGCAGGCGACGACGAGCGCGAGCGCCAGGTAGAGAACGCCCAGCATGAGGGGGCGATCCGCCGGGAATGAGAAGAGATCGAGCCAGGCGATCAGGGCGACATACGCGATGATCGACATGAGGATGGACAGAACGTTGACGACTTTGTCGACGAACGTGTCCTGCGCATGCCAGACAACGATCTGACGCGTGCGCAGCGTCGCGGCGTTCGTGCGGGATGTCGGGCGTGGCGCGTCTGTCATCAGGAATGGCCCGTTATCTGTCCGGTCAGGTCGCTGTTCGCGATCGCGGTTGTCGCGATGGCGTCGGCGTACGATACCCGAATCGATCTCCACCGCATCCCGGCGGCCGTGAGAGGTCGCGCTGGGCGCGGGATATCCGCCCGCGACCTGAAACGCGTGCGGCATCCCGGCGATTGGGGGGCGGAAGCCGAAAGAGGGCTCAGGCGTCGTCGCTTACAGCGCTAAATTCGCGTGAATCCGCTTCTGTGAAGAGACGCTTAGTGTTGCGTTTGGCGATTCCGATTGTCACAACAAAGACGCTGATCTCGTCACGGAAGTGACGATGGGTTGTGTTGCCTTAGGATGAATTCCTATGGCGGCGCACAGCGCCGCGCCACGCCGTCGATTCCTAATTCCTTAAAAGACGACAAAGAGCTCGTGAATTCGCCCGGCGCTCATTGAGTGGGTATTGCGCACTGACTACGTTGTGGCAGTCTGTTGAGAGCAGTGTTGTCACTTTCCTGAGATTTGGGAGAAGAAGCGGATGCGGTGTCAAAGATTCCTCGCGTGTTTCCTGTCGATCGTTGGGTTCGCGCAACTGGCGAACGCACAGATCCTTATTACGGAGGTCATGTACGATCCGAACCTCGGCAACGAGCATGAGTATGTCGAACTCTACAACGCCGGCCCCAGCGCCGTTGATCTGACAGGCTACACGCTGCGGGATGATCCAAACCAGGCGACGCCGGCGTCAGCGACCCTGAGCGGTGGGATCATTCCGCCGGGGGAAACAGCCGTCCTCATTCGCATCGACGCCTCGCGCACGCTGGCGAATTACCAGTCAGCCTGGGGGATGGATCTCAATTACATCGAGACGCCCAACTGGCCGGTCTACAGCAACGGCGGCGACATGGTTCAGCTTCTCGATCCGTCGAATACGCTGGTCGCGTCGCTCGACTACTCGCCCGCCGGCGGTTTTCCGTTTGCGAATGACGCCGCCTCGATCTACATGCTGGACCGACAGGCCGCCGATCCTTATGGCGCCGCCAACTGGGCCCTGAGCGTTGTCGACGTCGATTGTGCCCGCAGCGGCCAGGCGCCGAGGGCGAGCGATATCGGAAGCCCGGGCCTGCTGCCCGATTCGGGCTGCCAGGTTGCCGGCGCGCCGACGCTGCTGATCACGGAGGTCATGTACGATCCGAATCTCGGCAACGAGTACGAATACGTCGAGCTCTACAATACCGGCGACGTCGCCGTCGATCTGACGGGCTACACGCTGCGGGACAATCCCGCACAGGAGTTTCCCGCCTCCGCAACGCTGGCCGGCGGTAACGTCCAGCCCGGCGAAACGGCGATCCTCATCCGCATCGACGCGTCGCGCACCCTCGAGAATTACCAGCTGGCCTGGGGGACGGATCTCAACTTCGTCGAGATTCCGGATTGGCCTGTCTTCAGCAACGCGGGTGACATCGTCCAGCTGCTCGATCCGACAGACACGCTGATCGCGTCGCTCGACTACGCGCCCGCGGGCGGTTTCCCTTTCACGAATGACTCGTCATCGATCTACATGCTTGATCGCCAGGCGGCGGATCCGTACGCCGCATCGAACTGGGCGCTGAGCGCCGTCGGCGTTGACTGCGGCCGCTCCGGTAGCGCGCCGCGCAATGGCGACGTTGGCAGTCCCGGGGCGTTGCCGGATTCCGATTGCCAGCCGGCGGGCGAGAGCGGTCTGCTGCTGGTGACCGAGATCATGTATGACCCGAACCTCAACAACGAGCACGAGTACGTCGAGGTCTACAACCCGGGAACGACGCCGATCAGCCTCTCCGGCTGGAAGCTCCGCGACAATCCTGCGCAGGCGGTCCCGAATGAAGTCACGCTGACAGCGGGGGTCGTGCCGGCGGGTGGAACCGCCGTCCTGATCCGGATCGACGCGGCGCGAACGCTCGAAGGCTTCCGGAACACCTGGGGGACGAACATCAACTTCGTCGAAGTGACGCCGTGGCCCGTTTACACCAACGGCGGCGACGTCGTCGAGCTCCTCGATCCGAGCGACAACGTCATCGCCTCCGTCGATTACACCGTCACGACGGGCTTCCCGTTCCCGAACGATCAGTCCTCGATCTACATGCTCGATATCAACGCCCTGGATCTCTACGGCGCCGCGAACTGGGCGCTGAGCTTCGACGGAATCGACGGCGCCTATCAGGGGCTTCGCCTTCCCGCAATCGACGTCGGCAGCCCCGGCTTTGTTCCCGGCGCGCCGATCGTCGGTGTCTGCGGCGACTCGAACTGCGACGGTCTCGTCAACAGCGATGACATCGGCTTCTTCATCGACGCCGTCATCGGTGGCGAACCCGCGTGGTCCGGGCGTTTCGGCGGATCGGCGCCGTGCCCGTTCACGAACAACGACATCAACGCCGACACGATCGTCAACGTCGGCGATCTCGCCGATTTCGTCGCCGCGCTCCTGAACGGCGGCTGCCAGTAATCGGAAAGTCTGTGTCAGGGACGGGGGGCGCCAGACGCCCGCCGGTCCCTTGATCCCGGAGTGAAATCGGAAAGAAGCTTCAAAAGGAGACGAATGATGAACCCTGGAAACCTGCTGCGATCGCTGAGTGTGATCCTGGGCCTGACGGCCGCCGCCAATGCCGACCTTCTGATCACGGAAGTGATGTATGACCCGGCGGGCGGCAACGAGCACGAGTATGTCGAGCTCTACAACAGCGGCGCGACGACGATCGACCTCACGGGCTACACGTTGTCCGATGATCCGGGCCAGACGATTCCGAACACGTACACGCTGCCAGGCGGATCGATCGATCCGGGCGAAACGGCGCTGCTCGTCAGGATCGACGGGTCGCGACTCCTGTCGAACTATCAGAACGCCTGGGGCGCGGGACTGAATTTCATCGAAGTCACGCCCTGGCCCATTTACACGAATGGCGGCGACACGGTCGTTCTGTATGACCCGTTCAATACGGTCGTTGCCTCCGTGGACTACCGACCTTCGAACAGTTACCCGGTGTCCAACGATTCGTCATCCATCTACATGCTCGATCCTGGCGCCGCGAATCCCTACGACGGATCCAACTGGGCCCTGAGCGCGGACGGGATAGACGGAGCGCATTTCGGAAACGCGCCGCGCGCCAGTGATGTCGGCAGCCCCGGTCTTGTCGTTCCGGAACCGGCGACGATGTCGCTGCTTGTGATCGCGGGACTGGCCGTTGTGCGCCGACGTCGCGCGTGACGCTCGGCCCGATATGGGGTTCAAGGGCGCCGCCGATACGCAACGGTGGCGCCCTTATTCAATCATGGGAGTTCTGCACATGCTCAAGACAAGGCGTCGGGGGTTCACGTTGATCGAGCTGCTCGTTGTCGTGGCCATCATCGCGCTCGTGATTTCGATTCTCGTGCCGTCGCTGAATGGCGCGCGTCGCCGGGCGCGACAGGTGAAGTGCCTGTCGAATGTTCGTCAGCATGGTCTGGCGTTCATCCTCTACGCCGCCGACTACGACGACCAGCTCCCTTATTTCAGTGAAGGCGTTCCCGGCGACGCGGGTTCGCCCGCGTACACATCGCTGCAGGATCCGCGCGAGGCCGGCGGAAAACTCTGGTACGAGCTGCTCGTCGAGCACGGCGCGGCCTACGAGGGGTTCGAGGCCCAGATCAGCCATCACAACGATCCACGCGTCGGCGTCTGGCTCTGCCCGTCCGTGGACAATCGCAACATGGCCGACGTGCATGGTTCCACGCCGACGTGGGGCGGTGGCTACGGTGTCGCCATCAATGTCATTGGCTACGCGCAGGGCGCCAGCGAGTTCGCCGATGGCTCTCCCAAGCTGAGTGGTATTCGCGATTCGTCCACGCTCATGCTCGTCGGCGACACGGGGCGCCCGGACTTCTACAACGCCCGCGGCACGCCGTTCTACTACGTCAACTGGATGCGTACGCTGAACCCGCCATTCAACTGGCTGAATCCGAAGTCCGACCAGGTCGCGGCTCGGCACGATCGCAAGGCCAACATCGCGTTCGCTGATGGTCACGCCACCGCCATGCGGCACGCGGCGATCGTCGCGAACGAAGGTGACATGTTCGGTCTCTTCGACCCACGCGTGACACATCCCGCCAACTGACTCGCGCAACTGAGTGCAGAGCGCACTGGAGGACCGATTTGATGAACGGGAACGACATCATCAGCCGGCGTTCGTTTCTTTCGGGGACCGCCGCGGCGCTGGCCGCCACCGCGTTGCCCCGGCGTGTCGAACTGTTTGCCGCCGCTCCGGCGCCGCGCATCGTGCGACCCAGGAGCGAGGCGCTCTACGGATTCGCATTGCTCGGCGACCTGCACTACGACAGGTGGGACCATCATGACATGGACTGGGTCCGGCGCGAGAAGGGCAAGGACGTTCGGCAGATCGAAGGCTACGTCGAGTCGACGGAGAAACACACGCCCCGACTGTTTTCACGTGTTCGGGAGATGATCGCGACGTCGCCGTCGAAAATCGCCGGAGTCGTTCACGTGGGTGATTTCGTCGAAGGCCTCTGCGGAAGCGCGGCCCTGCAGACGACGCAGTTCCGCGACGCCATGAAATTCGTGGGCGATTCGAAGCTCGGGACGCCCTTCCTGATGACCAAGGGAAATCACGACATCACGGGCCCCGGCGCCAGGGAGGCGTTCGATGATGTTCTCCTTCCCTGGATGATGAAAAACGCCGACATCAGGGCGACAGCGTCGTCGAATTACACGTGGACGTACGGCAACGACCTGTTTGTCTTCTTCGACGCCTACCAGCCGGATCTCGACTGGCTCGCGTCGAAGTCGAAGGAAGCGGCCGCCGCAAAACGCGTCTTCTTCGTCATTCATCCGCCCGTTGTGCCTTACAACGCCCGATCGAACTGGCATGTATTCCATTCGGAGTCCGACAGGGAGTCGCGCCAGCGTCTTCTGGCGTGGCTGGGGCGGCATGGCGCAATCGTCCTGAGTGGTCACCTTCATCGATACGCGATGCTGACGCGACGAACGACGGGCGGAGACTTCACGCAGTTCGCCGTCTGCAGCGTCATCCGCAGCGAGCGCGAACAGCCTCAGAAAACCCGGAGCGGTCTGGACGACTACAACGAAGGCCTGCTCGAACTGGAACCGAAATTCTCACCTGATACCAGAGAGCGGCGCAAACAACTGATTCTCGAGGAAAAGCCCTCGATCACCTCGTTTGATTATGCGCGCGTTCCCGGTTTCGCCATGCTGTGGGTTTACCCGGACGCCGTTCAGGCCGACGTCTATCTGGGCTATCAGAATGACGTTTGGAAGCAGCCGCGACTGGACAGGAGCGGGCGCCCGACGATCTAGGACGCCGGCTCGCTGGGATCCTGTGTTCGCCGCCGCCATCGTGTGGGGATACCGTAGGTCGATTCCACTTTCGGCGTGCCGCATTCAGGACAGGCGTGACCGGCCACGCGATCCAGATCGTAGCCGCAATGCTGGCAGCAGCCGGGCGGATACGCGCGGTTGCGGAACCGCATCAGCATGACAACGCCGAACAAGAGGACTGTCGGTAGCCAGAGCGGAACGATCAGGCCGTGCTCGGTGTAACTGTATTCCCCGTAGCCGACGTTGTACCTGGCGAGCAGCGCCTCCTCCTGTTCCGGGCTGATCCTGATGCGGTCATATCGATAGGTTTCTTTGTTGAAAGGTCGCACGAGGTCCGTAGGAGTGTGGAAACGACCGGTATCGAATCGGGAGGGCCACCAGTAGTACGTCCTTCCGGCGGCTTTGCGTTTCCAGCTGATCTGGTCGTTACGAACTCGCCCGATCGCAACCATGTCCCGGACCATGCCCGTCGGCGCCGCTGAGCCGTCATCGATGAAGGCCGCCCGTGCGGATGTCCGCAGGTCGGCCGTCCGGAGTTCGAGGGAATAGCCATCGCCGGCGAAATAGCGCTTTGTCTCGATCTCCGCCCCGAGGTTGAATGACAACGCCCAGAGGATCAGAAACAGCCATGCGCCGGCAGTCGCGAGTAAGCGAAACAAGCCGCGGCCATGCGTTCGTTTCTCATGAGCGTCACTGGACCGGCGAATCACCCCCGAACAGGCGCCGCAACGATCCGGCGTCCCGTCGATCCGGCCGCCACAATGCGGGCAGTGCCCATGGGGAACGCGATGTCGCATCAGAATAACGAATCGCACCAGCGCAAGAACGATGACGACGCCGAGGCCTGTGACGGCGCCCAGAGGGGCGGCCATCGAATTAAAGTTGATGGCGTATTCGATCTTCCCAAACAGATCGAACGAAATCCCGACGATGACCCATCCGCAAACCAATACGAAGAGCCCGATCGTCAGCATCTCCCGTGACTGTTTCGACATTCGAAGTCTCATCAGCGGCCCTCAATGCGCTCCCGCGACGATTGTATTGGGTTAGAATCCTGTCGTCACGTATTCGTGTTTCGTCTGAATGCGTCGCCGGGCCTGGATTTCGAGGTATCGTTGTGAACGCAACGTCAGGGCCAACATTCGAGCGCATCTCCATCGAGCTGACGAACCAATGCTCGAAAGGCTGCGCGTTCTGCTACAACGGCAGCCACGCCGGCGGCGCATCGGCCTGGACGCCCGATGATGTCGTGGCCTTCGTTCGCGACTGCGCCGCGCACGGAACACGATTCGTCTCCTTCGGCGGCGGCGAGCCGTTGGAATATGTCGGCTTGTACGACGTGCTCGAACGACTGGAAGGCGTCGTTTTCCGCTCCCTGACCACCAATGGTCTCCCGCTGGACGACGCGACGATCGATCGCCTCGTGGCGGCGCGACCCGACAAGGTTCACATTTCGATTCACTATCCCGGAAACAGGGCGGAAGTCGGTCGCGTCTGCCGCCGGATCGGCGAACTGGCGTCGCGCGGCGTTGCGACGGGCGTCAACCTGCTCGTTCGGCGCAGTGAGCTTTCCGCCGTCGCGCGGGTGATTCGGGCGCTCAACCGCGCAGGCATTGAGGAGGATCGCATCGTCTTCCTGCCGATGCGCGGCGCCGACACACCCTCGCCTGAGGAACTGGCGGCGGCGACGGGCGTTCGCGCGTTCCAGTCGATGACCTGCCTGACGCGTTGTGGTCCCAGCGAGCGATTCTGTTCCGTTGATTGGAGTCGCGGCGTCGGCTGGTGCTCGTACACAACGTCGCGACGGCGCCTCGAAACCCTGGATTTCGCGGGCCTCTGCGCTGCGCTCGATGGTCTCGGTCTGAAGACCTGCGGCGCCGAGTCGTTGAACGAGCCGACGCGCACGGGGCTGGATTTGTTGACGTACCCTTTCGATGAAGCGGATCGCCCGTCGCCAGGTCGCGTAATATCGACGGCCACGATTCCCGCCGCCCACAGCATGGACACGGAGTGGTTCGCCGTGGACGCCGAAGGCCATGTGGCGCTGTTCGATTCATTTGAGCCGGGTGTCGCACCGAGCAACTGGTTCGATGCGGGATTGTCTGAGTATCATCATCTCGATCTGGTGGGCCTGATCGCAAAGGGAAATGAGCCGCGCGATGTGACCTTTGATGTGGCCGACATTGTCGCGATGGGGCCGGGCAGGATCTTCCACGGTCTGTACGGCGAGGAACCGAAGTCGCTCGCCCGCAGCGTGATTTCGCTGGAAGAGTTCATTCGTCTGCACGAGCTTCGATCTCCGCCACGGCGCAGGTCACTCATTGACATGCTTCTCGGCAGAACCTGGCGCGAAACAACGCGACTCCCATCACTATTCCGGGGTTTTTGCTGGCTGCGGGATGAAACTGTGGCGGAGCGGTTGGGAGCGGGTTGCCTGGTTCTGCCGACGCGGGAACACACGTTTGCATTTTTTGATTCGGTCGAGACTGCGAACCTGGCTGATATGTTCCGAGTCGGCGATGTCCTCTCTTTTGCGACAGTTGATTTGACGTTTGCTCCATGGATGGCCCGATTCGGCTTCTACTACTTCGCCTGCGATGAATACAACGGCGGTCCCTACGATCGGATCGAAACACCGCGCACACCGTGCGTGATCTCGCAGCTTCCGGCGTCGGCGCAGCGGGTTTGCAATATTGTACGATTTGAGGATATCCAATTCCGCGATGTCCCGCGCATTCAGCCCTTCACGCATTTCCCCTGCAGGGCGTATGGAGGGACCTGGATCGATCTGCAAGGCAATGTTCACGAAGTTCCTGGCAAATCCGAATGTGAATGATCGAACCTTCCGTGTAGGATGATCGCCATCCCGCGGGGTGAATTCGTCCCCGATTGTGAGATCGGAGCGCGGATTCAGTGTATTAGCCATCCTCCATTGTGAAGGTCGCCCGATGAAGCGTCGCATTAGCGGTCACGTTCTTTTCATTCTCTCCTGTTTCGTAGTCGTCAGCCTGACGGGCGTCGCCACCGCGCACGACGATCATGACCACGATCACGATCATGCGCACGACACGGCGCCGCCCAGGCGCGATGACAAGGCGGAGTACGGCGCCAGCGAAATGCCCGATCGCATCGTCCTCACTTGGACGCGCGATCCGGCGACGTCGCAGACTGTCACGTGGCGCACCTCGGACAGGATCGAACGCGCCTACGCGGAGATCGCGCCATTGAACGAAGGCCCCGACTTCCGCAGGGAGCGCGTCAAGCTGACGGCCGAAACGCAGGCCCTCGACACGGACCTGGGCAAGTGTCACTTCCATACCGTCGAGTTCACGGGCCTGAAGCCGAATACGAAGTATGGCTATCGCGTCGGTGACGACGTGAACTGGAGCGAGTGGTTCCACTTCCGCACGGCCTCGGACAAGCCCGAGCCTTTCTCGTTCGTCTATTTCGGCGACGCCCAGAACGAGGTCCGCAGCATGTGGTCGCGCATCGTTCGCGAGGCCTTTACCGACGCGCCGCGAGCCGCCTTCATGCTGCACGCCGGCGACTTGATCAATGATCCCAACAACGATCATGAGTGGGGCGAGTGGTTTCACGCCGGCGGCTGGGTCAACGCTCAGATGCCCGTCATCGCCACGCCGGGCAATCACGAGTACACGCGCCGTCGCATTCTGGGCGTCAAGGCGAACCGCATCCTCACGCCGTACTGGCGACCGCAGTTCGCCTTTCCGCTCAATGGTCCGGATGGCCTGGAAGAGGCGACGTATTACATCGACTACCAGGGCGCCCGCATCGTCTCGCTGAATTCCAACGAGGAGCTCGCGATCCAGGAGAAATGGCTGGACAAGGTGCTGGATCGCAGCAGGCGGACCTGGAACATCCTTACGTTCCATCATCCGATCTATCCGATGGCCGAACAACGCGGTCTCTCCGAGACGCGCGAGTGGATGGACACGATCGACAAACATGGCGTCGATCTCGTCCTTACGGGGCACGATCACACGTATGGCCGCAGCAATCTCATCCGGCGCGATGACAACGTGCCGGATGGCCTGAGCTGGCGATCGGAAAAGGGCGGGACAGTCTATGTTGTCTCCGTCAGCGGTCCGAAGATGTACGTCGTCGATGACAGGGCCCGCGAGCGCATGGGCAAGACCGGCCAGCGCGTGCAGCTCTACCAGATCATTCACATCGACGGCATGACGCTCCGCTACGAGGCCCGATCGGCCGATGGCCGCGTCTTCGACGCGTTTGAGCTGCACAAGCAGGCCGACGGAACGAACACGATGGTCATCCTGACGACCGACGGCAAACCCACCAACCAGACCGCCGCCGCGACGACGACGAACGAATAGCGCGGCGCCGATTCCGAGCCGCCGCAGTGATGCGGCGGTCCGAAGTCGCGCAATTGCCAGCCAAGCAAGGCAATCGCCCGCGTCCAAAGCCCGCCGGGTGGAATCGAACATCGTCGCGCCTCACGACCGGGCCATGACTGGCCCGGCTCGGAAAGGAGCGCTCGGAAGTCGCGTCCGTGCTGAAACCGAACTGCGACTGCAAAGGAGCAGGCCAGCGTAGCCGTGATGATCGCGCGCCCACAGATCCACAAAACCGCCACCGGTATCAAGCCGCCACGCTATCAGGTCCAGGCGGCCACGCCATCAGATCCGAGCGGCTACGTCATCAGATCCGAGCCGTCGCAGTCAGGGCGTGTTGCTCAATTCCGCGAATCTTCAGTATAGAATGGCGACGATGGTTCCTGCATGGAGGTGGCGGCCATGATGGGTCGTTCGCAGCGGCGTGAGCCGAAGCTTTTCTATACGAATCTCAATCTCGAATCG
>Ga0116151_10000355_pt1 | contig 41980 bp, 39 predicted proteins | sample AD_UKC117_MetaG_FD_89893 | JGI IMG/M metagenome (GOLD analysis project Ga0116151, IMG submission 89893) | Active sludge microbial communities of municipal wastewater-treating anaerobic digesters from Hong Kong - AD_UKC117_MetaG | ecosystem: Engineered > Bioreactor > Anaerobic > Digestate...
ACATCCTTAACATCAAAAACAACTGAATTTATCCCGGCAACTTTATACTCTTTAATCAATTGTCGGACCATCTTCGCGGAATTTATTGATTTCGATGAGAAATAGACCGAACGGACAAAGGTATCGCGGTTGGTGTTATTAAAAACGTTGTAAACCATGGCGTTCTCAATATTTGGAACAAGGTATGTGTTACCCTTGATTAGCATATCAGATTTAATTCCGTTAACAGCGATAAATGATTTCAAAAAATTATTGATACGGTAATACTTTGTATATTTTATTGAGTCATCCGCGAATTGGGTTAAATTTATATCATTTTCAGGAGTAAAGGTTAGGAGGTGTCCCGAATAACTGTAACTTTTTGGAAGATTTTTAAAAAAGGGAATATAAGCCTTATTGATTTCGCCTCCTGTTTTAAGAACAGGTTTTTCGTAAAAGTACATTGTAAGTGAATTACGAACTGTATCAATTCTGCTGCCTAGAACTGAAGGATCGTACAGCTTCAGTGAAATTGCTGATATGGAAAAAACCGCAGATGTTATAACTATTATTGTCTTGAAAAAAAGGGGTAGTTTCATTTTATGAACCTTCATGATAGCAGACTTGGATGTTTTTACGAATAATGAATGACAAAAGCCTTTCCTATTAAATATATCGGATAAAAATCATATATGACTTCACTATTTACCGTAATAATACCTGTGTTTAACAGAGAAAAAACAATCCGCAGAGCTGTAAAATCAGTATTAAGTCAGACTTATTCAGATTTTAAACTTGTAATTGTAGATGATGGTTCAACTGACAACACCTCAAGTATCTTATCCGGATATAAAGACAGCCGCATGACTGTTATTCGTACAGAAAACCGCGGTGTATCGGCCGCCCGTAATACTGCTGTTAAAAAGTTATCAACCCCTTATGCGGCTTTTCTGGATTCTGATGACGAATGGCTTGATTACAAACTTGAAAATGATTATCAATTTATTCTTGCAAACCCCCTATGCTGTATTTTTCAATCGCAAGAAATATGGTACCGCTACGATAAGCGTGTTAATCCCAAAATCAGACATAAAAAGAAATCAGGATCAATTTTTGAGGAGTCGCTGGAACAGTGTATGATATCTCCCTCGTCAGTAGTGATACATAAAAAAGTTTTTGAAAACATAGGTTTATTCGATCAGAATATGGCAGTTTGTGAAGATTATGATTTATGGCTGAGAATAACTCCATTTTATGAAATAGGCCTGATCGACAGGCAGACAATAATCAAATATGGAGGCGCGGAAGATCAGTTATCACGCTCTGTTACGGCCATTGACCGTTTTCGTATCTACAGTATGCTTAAACTTCTTAATAACACAAAATATGCCGGTTATCAAAAAAAAATTGAGACTGTACTGAAAAGAAAAATTAATATTGTTATGGATGGAGCTGAAAAAAACGGTAATATTGTACTATTCGAAAATCTAAAAAGAATTATGAGCTTTATTGAGAAAGGCTGTACGCCGAGAGATTTTTCGTACCTGCTGCAAAAAGAACATCACCTGTGATTTCGATATTCAAAGCCGTATCTTCAAATGTTTCAGAATGCAGTATATTTAGGTCGTTATCATAAATACTCAAGATACTCTTACCACCAAAGAGTCGATAACTTGCAATGGCTAAACCATTATAAAGCGAAATCTGTGCATGACCGTGAGACTGTGGCTCGATCTCTTTCGCGAATAACGGATTACCTTTATTATCAAACATTCGGTAATATAGTCCGTCAAGCAGATGCAATGTCCCGGTATCCGAGATTGCAATTCCAGTTCGTGTTTTATGAACGCTCTCCATTTTTACAGATAGCTCAAAATCGCCGTCAGGAATATTAGAAATATTAATTATCATACAACCGTCTTCGTTTACAGTTCCATAGTGAATCGCAGCGTAAGAGGAGTTATCACTTAATACACAACTTTTAACAATTGTTCCTTCAGGAGTTTTACCATGTAATACAAGATTTCCAGAGCTATCCACAATATAATACTCTGAACTCATAAAGCCGGCTATCGCGTAATCATTTTTGGAAAATGAAATATTGGTGCACATTCGCCCCTCAATTTTCTGAATACCCACCGGTTTTCCGTTTTTATCGTTTAAAAAGATTGTGTGAAGATCAGAAACGAGAAGAAGGACAAGTTTAGCTGAATGTGAAAGATATGGGTACTGTGGAGTCTCGGTAATCCAGAATTTGGCACCAGTTCGATTTAGAAACGATATATGTGAACCAACTTTTTCGAACTGGATATAATATTCTTTGTCACCTGAAAACGCGAAACGTGAGTTTTCATCACCTGAATATTCCTTATGAAACGAACCATCTGCATTAAGAAGATAAGCGTGGTCAAGAGAAGGATAAAGGAAATAACCTTTGGTTTTATTAATATTGTTGGACGGATCTATGGATCTTATTTTTTCTACGGAACCAAACCATTCAGGAGTAACACGGGCACCGTTATCTATTTCGGAGTAGGGAATGAAAGCCAATAATCCTCCAAGAACAATTCCCAAAAATAAAAATTTCATACATATGCCTCGTATCAGTAATAAAAAAGCCCTGTTAATTACAGAGCTTCAGTTAATAGCGTCAACAAATTTTATTTTTTTGAACATCAATCAGTAATGTAACTTTTAAGCTTAAAACTTCTGGATGGATGGCGAAGCTTTCGTATTGCTTTTTTTTCAATTTGACGAATACGTTCTTTGGATAGGCTGTACTGTTCTCCGATCTGGTGAAGCGACATGGGTTTGTTGCCGTCCAATCCGTATCGCTTTACCAAAATATCTTTTTCTGATACAGTCAAAGTGTCAAGCACTGATGATAGCTCTTCACGTAAAGATTCATCAATAAGATCCTTGTAGGGGGCATCGGTATGTATATCCTCAACAGTGCTAATCATTGTTGTATCATCGGAATCACCGTAAGGAGTATCGAGAGAAATATAATCTTGTGAAATATTCCTTAGGTGATTAATCTGTTCGTTATCCATATCAAGAAATTCAGATATCTCTTGAGGTGTAGGTTCCCGACCAAACTCATGTTCAAGACGTTTATGAACTTTTTCAATTTTCTGAAGATCAGCGGTTCGGTTAAGGGGAATACGGATAAGGGATGTCTTTTGTGAAATGGCAAGAATTATTGCCTGTCTGATCCACCATACCGCGTATGATATAAAATGGAAACCTTTATCTGGATCAAATTTTTCAGCGGCTTTGATAAGCCCCATATTGCCTTCGTTAATTAAATCTAAAAAAGAAATACCGCTCGTCTGGTATTTCTTCGCTATGGAAACAACGAAACGAAGATTAGACTTGATCAACATCTCCTTTGCTTCAGGATCTCCACTAAGAGCCTTTCGCGCGTAATAGTCCTCTTCTTCCCGAGTTAAGAGTTTTATCTTGTTAATCTTGTCAAGATACCAAGCTAAAGAAGAGTCAAAACCCTTTTTTCGGTTGCGTTTAAGTTTTACAGTCGATTTATCGACAACAGGGCTGATTTCGGTATCATTTTTACTAGACATAATTTCCCTTATTAGAAAAGTAGAATAACGTGACTATAACAGATGTATTATATAAATCAAGTCAAATTTTATATCCTATTTAAAAAACAGCCTTTAAGTGCTTTTTGGCATCAATACTTGATATTTATGAATATTTTGTTATAATAGTCCGTAAAAAGAATGAATAAACTTTCCAGTATCTGTTTTGTTGTAATTGATTAGACAAAAATTGTATCATTATATTGAATAACTAGTCTATAGCCATATATATATCTATTTTTGCAATCAATACCTGAAATTTTATCTTTTTTATGAATTTATACAAAATATATTCAAAAAGGAGAGTTTATTAACCGTAACCAAATAATTCTCAATAATTGATTTTAATTTAATCTTGAAATAAGAGAATAAAAAAATAGCATGGTTCGATTCTTGATGGATATAAAGAATTGTGTGCAGAGGAATGTATTATGAAAAAAAGTCTTTTTTTAATTATATTAGCTTTAATGTTAGCATCGTGCGGATTAACCGATTCCATAATTGTTAAACAGGTGAATCCTGACAGTATGATTCACTATAGCAACATTTACTCTTTTGATGGTGAATTGGCCGATGAAGACTATTACGTACTTTATTTTACTGCGGGCGACCGTATTCCCTTAAGAATAGTACTTAATAACGATTATGTTAGGGTAGATGAAAATAGTGATATCAATATGATAGCAAAAAGAAACATATACTTTATGATTAAAAACCCAGAGAATAGTTCCAATCGAAGTAATTATAAAATATCACGCAACTCACGAATTTTTATCAGTTTTGATGCTGTCAGGTGGTCTTCAATACATAATAGTGAAACATTGAAAGAGATTGCCGGTTTTGATGAGGAGAGTGTAAGTTTCGGTTTTGAAGCTACAAATCAGGATGGAATCAGGTCTCAGCTAACAATTGAAAACAGATAGCAAAACTATTCCCAGTATACACGAGCTTCCCGAACATGTTAAGCGGATGATAGCAGCCGGTGAGGTTATCGAAGGACCTCATTCGGTTATCAAAGAGCTTATCGAGAACTCCGCGGATTCAGGGGCAGGTAGAATCAGTGTCAAAATTGAAGACGGCGGAATGCGTCGAATTGTTGTAACTGATGATGGATGCGGCATTCTTCCGGAGGAGCTCAAACTTGCAATAACAGAACACGCGACATCCAAGATCACGTCTGTTGATGATATTCAATCAATATATAGTTATGGATTTCGTGGAGAGGCTTTATCAAGCATTGCAGCTGTTTCTCATATTACAATTTTAAGCCGTCCACATAATTTGGATGAGGGCGCAAAACTTGTATCTGACGATAATATTTCTGTATTACCTTTTGCTGGGCCAGTTGGAACAACTGTTATTGTCGAGCATATCTTTTATAACACACCTGCTAGAAAAAAATTTTTAAAAGCTCGCTCTACCGAAATAAGACTAATACGCGAAAGTTTTATTAAAATTGCAATAGCTAATCCGGCTATTGTGATGACGCTAGAAAATGAAGACAAGGTATTGATGTCTCTTCCTGCGCGTGAGCACATTAGGGAACGGCTCGCTGATATTTATGGTTCGAATGAGGCCTCCAGACTTCTTGAAGGGTCCGTTCAAGATCTCAAGGTTAATATTAACGGGTTTATATCATCTCTGGAAGGATTAAGAAAGAGCCGGTCTATGCAGTTTCTCTTTGTTAACGGTCGACCAGTAGAGTATAAAAATCTTTCCTTCCATGTTAACAGGGCTTATGATTCAATGTTGCCAAAGGGATTACACCCCGTTCTGTTCCTTTTCATCACTATCCCCCCTGATCTTATTGATGTTAATGTTCATCCCTGTAAAAGAGAAATTAAACTCTTTGACACTCGCTATATCGACAGTCTGATATATGGTTTTGTCAAAAAAACTCTTGGTCAAAACGAGATACATCTGGATTCCTCAGTTTTTACCAATTTTAAAAATGATAACATTAGCGAAAGGGAACTCCATTCAAATAGTTATGAGAATAAAGCAGACCACGATCAATCTAATTTATGGCAAATTGCTGATAACGATCTGAATTCAAAAAATGTGTCACAAAAAAATAACGAAGGTTCGCGAATAAGCAAAAACGATGAGATAAATGGCGGTTTTAATAATCTTGGTAATTGTGAAATTATGAATGATTATACCGATGATCCATTAAAAACAGGGCCATCGAAAACCGTAAGTTATTTTAATGATGGTCGAGATATTTATAATCAACTTCATAACTGGTATTATATTGGTACTCTTTTTAAAACATATCTTCTGGTAGAAAAGGAAGAGTCTTTAAAAATTGTGGATTTCCATGCGGCTCATGAAAGAATTATTTATGATAGGCTTATAAAGAACGAAGAAAAGCCCTCCGTTCAAAAGTTGATTTTCCCTGAAGAGGTAAATATGGATATTCAGGAAGTTTCTTTTGTTTCTGATAACCTTGATGTTCTATTGTCCATGGGATTCGATCTGGACATTTTTTCACAAGAATCACTTGTAATCAGAGGCATCCCCGAGACGCTTGATCCATCACAGGCTGTTACTTGTATTCGGGAATTTACGCAATCTATTTCAGATTTGTCTCTTGACCGTAATGCCGAAGATTATTTTATACAAATCAAAAAACATGCGGCCGAAAGAGTGGCCTGTCACAGTGCCAAACGGGCTGGTGACCCGATGAGTCGCATAGATGCTGAATCATTGCTTGTAAAAATATTTTCCGGATCTTATCCGTTACGCTGTCCTCATGGACGCCCATTCGTAGCCGATATTAGCCGTAAAGATTTTGAAAAGCTCTTCAGAAGGTTAATATGAAAATTGTACTTGGAGTTACCTCTTCTATAGCGGCCTATAAGGCTTGTGATATTACTAGGCTTTTTGTAAAAGAGGGGCATGATGTATTTGTGGTTATGTCAAAAAACGCTCTTAATCTTGTTTCACCTTTGACATTTAGAACCTTATCCGGAAACCCAGTATATCATGAAACTTTTTTGCCCGATGTCTATAATATGGGGCATATTGCACTTAAAGAAAACGCCAATATTTTTGTTTGTGCTCCTGCCACTGCAAATTTTATAGGAAAAGCCGCATCTGGAATTGCTGATGATCTTATTACTACTACCTTTTTATCGATGAAGACTCCCATTGTTATCGCTCCGGCCATGAATCCTGATATGTGGTCTAATCCAGCCGTTCAACATAATATTTCAGTCTTAAAAAAACGGAATATAACCATTATTGAACCTGACACCGGTGATGTAGTGTGTGGCGATACTGGATATGGAAAGTTGGCTCCAGTAAATATAATTGTAAAAAGATCTCTTGAATTGTTGGAAAATCAGAATGGCTAGTGACAAGGACTTTTCTTATCTTGTAAGTGCGGGACCTACCCGGGAATGGATTGATCCTTTTAGGTTTATTTCGAATCCGTCATCTGGCAAAATGGGAATAGCAATCGCAGATGAAGTTTATAAACATTCAAACCGTATAAAATTACTTCATGGAGTTATAGATAATAATCTATTAAAAAATAAAGCTTATGAATGTAAGGGTTGCGAAACTACGAATGATCTTCTTCGTGCTATGGAAAAAGAATTATCTTCCGATATGATAATTTTTATGGCGGCAGCTCCGTCTGATTTTCGTCCGGTGAACTATTCTGATCAAAAAATAAAAAAAAATTGTGACCGTATTAATATAAACTTCGAGAAAAATCCAGATATTCTTATGCATATTGCCCAATTGAAACTATCAGGAAACTATAAGAACATAATTACCGTTGGTTTTGCCGCAGAAACACATAATACTGAAAACTATGCTCTTTCAAAACTAAAACAAAAATCTCTTGATTTTATTTGTCTTAATGATATATCAAAAAAAGGGGTTGGTTTTGCGGGAGAAACTAACGAAGTTACCATCTACTGTAAATCCGGAGAAAAAATCCTGATTCCAATGGACACAAAAGTTAACGTTGCTAAGCAAATTTTTCATAATGTTACCAGGAGAATCTGAAATGTATATCAGGCAAACAGCTTATAATGGAACATTTTATCCTTCGGATAAGGCTAAACTTGCGGCTGAGATAGATGATTATCTTGAAAACGCATCATCTGTAATAAAACACCCAACTGCCAAGGGTATAATTGTTCCGCATGCCGGATATGTCTATTCAGGACAGATAGCAGCTTATTCTTACATGTCCTCATCAGATTGCAAACCATCCAAAATTATTGTTTTAGCACCATCACATAGATATTCTTTTGAAAAAGGATCAGTTATACCTGACGGTCTGTATCGTACTCCATTAGGAGATGTTAAAATTGACGTATCAGCAGCAGATTTGTCACAAAAGAGCTCAATGACCTTTTTAAAAGCTGCGCACGATTCTGAACACTCTATAGAGGTTCAGGTACCTTTTCTTCAGACCGTTTTCCCAAACGCTGATTTAATTCCAGTATTAATTGGATCGCAAGATCCTTCAATATGCACCTCAATTGCGTCTGATATAGCATCAATATACGAAGATGAGAAACAAAAACCTCTTGTAGTTATCTCAACCGATCTTTCTCATTTTCATCGATACGATGAAGCGGTTCAGATAGATAATACTACCATGGAGATTATAACAGAATTTAACGAAGATACTTTGTATCATTCGGTTCAAAATGGGAGTGAAGCCTGCGGCTTCGCGGCTATCTATACAGGATTTAAACTTCTGAAAAAATTTGGGGCAAAAACGTGTGAAAAGCTTATGTACAAAAATTCGGGTGATGCTTCAGGTGAAAAAAACAGGGTAGTCGGTTATATGGCTGCTGTTATTTATTAAGAGAGGTCTATAATGGATATTTCCAAGAGTGTAAAACAGTCTCTTCTAAAGATTGCACGATTAACTATTGCTTCACAACTAGGCATAAAGATGCCATATTCTGCAGAGTCAATCGATACAAGCGATCTTATCTTCAATAAAAAATGTGGAGCATTTGTAACCCTTCATTTAAATGGGTCGCTTCGTGGGTGTATCGGTTATATAGTCGGCATAAAACCTCTTTTACAGGCTGTAAAAGACATGGCTTATTCAGCCGCTTTCAAAGATCCAAGATTTTTACCTTTAACATCGGCTGAATTTGAGCAAATTGACCTGGAAATATCAGTACTTTCTGAAATTGAAGAAGTTACAGATATCAGTCGGATTGTTGTTGGTAGAGATGGAATAATAATTACTAAAGATCATAGTTCGGGTCTTCTTTTGCCGCAGGTGGCTACCGAAAATAATTGGGATCTGGAAACTTTTCTAGGGCACACATGTCTTAAAGCTGGTCTTGATGCTGAATCATGGAAAGATGAATCAACAGTAATTGAAAAATTTTCTGCAGAGGTTTTCGGAGAAAATAATGAAATTGAATAGAATCGTGCAATTTTTAATTATTGCTTTGTTGTTAACAAATTGCACTAAACAGAAATCTAATAATCCAGATACAGATGATATGGAAAAGATAAAGAAACTCTTTACGGTTTTCGAGGTCGCGTTAAAGAAGAACGATTACTCACTATACAGAAATGTATTTACCGAATCTTCGACTAAAGATGATTTTGAAAAGAAATTTGGAGACAATTATTATAAAAACATTCAAATCATGAATATTGTATTCAAAGGTGAACAGATAATTGGTGATGAGGTTGCTTTTGTTAATAATGTAACGATTGCTGCCGATAAATATGCTCGTGATAATGATGAGTATATCGGAATGATTAGGGCAGACGCTGTTGTGTTTACTCCCAAGGAAAAATCGGTACAGTGGAAAATTTTACATATGATTACAGTACACAATGAGTAATCCAAGCAAATGTGGATATTATCCAAAAATTATTTTTTTACATCATTTTTTGGATAAGATAAAATGAAAAAACAGTCTTTACATTATCTTTTCTTTGTATTGATTCTCTTTTTTTTTAATCTTTACGGACAAACTGTTTCAGAACTTGATAATAGAGCTCAACGTTACTATGAAGCTGGTGAATACGAACGAGCTATAGTTGATTGGATTACAGCTCTTGAAAAGTCACCAGGCAATAAACAGATTCAACACAAAGTTGAAATGGTTTATAACCGAAAAAGAACACGCGATCTTGCTTTTGAGCGATCAAAAAAGTTTTTGCGCATAGCACGAACTCACTTGGAAAAAAAAGAAGCCCAAAAAAGCCTTGATAATGCTGATAAATCAATAGAAAATTTTATTACTGCTTATAGAATAACTCCGCGTGATCCTGAAATGCAAATTTTACGCGCTCGTGTCGAACGTATGAGAGCTGATGCTTTACAAGAGTTAGAACGTCAACGATTGCATGCTCAAATGAAAAAGAAATACGACGATCATTACGCAGCAGCTCTAGAATTTATGGAAAATAAAGAATATGAAAACGCAATAACAGAATGGGATGCAATGCTCGTGATATTTGCGGACGACAATATCGCTAAAGAAGGTAAACGCAAAGCCACTCTTGCTTTACAGAGCCGTATGCGTTTTGAACAGATTAAACGTTTAACCGAAAACGGAATCAGACTCTTTGAAGAGACCAAATATCAGGAATCGCTTCACGATTTTGAAGAGATACTAAAATTAGATCCTGGCAACCCTGATGCCGAAAACTATATCGCCAAAATAGATGATATTCTGGAAGAAGAACAGAAGCTTGAACGTAAAAGACTACAGGCTGAACGTTACTATAGTTCGGGTTTACAAAATAGTAATGAATACAAATTTGATCAGGCACGCGAAGATTACGAGATGGTAATTTCTCTTATAGAAGATTATAAGGATGCAAAGTCTCGATTAGCAGGTCTTGACAAGCTTGAAGAAGAGTACAACGAAAGAATACGTCAGCAAAATCTGGAAAAAATTAACAGGCAGTTTCAAGCAGGTCTTCTTTATCTAGCCCAGGGAGACTACGAGAGTGCTGTAACCGCCTTTGAAAATATAATAGAGATTGATCCGGCAAACGATCAGGCAAGACGTTATGTTAAAACTTCTAAAGAAGCTCTTGCTCAAGAGAAAGAAGATATAATTGATGAAAGTTCTCCATATTATTCTCTTGTATCGACTCTCATAAGTTCAGGAAAACTATATTATGAAAGACAGGAATACCGAAAATCACTGGATCAGTGGGAACGTATTCTTAATCTGTTTCCAAACAATACTTTTGCTACTGAATATTTGCTAAAATGCCAGTTGAAACTGAATCCAGACATTTATAAAAAATTTGCCGCAGAACAGATAGAAGAAGGGAAAAAAATGCTCAAACAAAAAAATTATCCTAGGGCATTAAGGCGTTTTTCCATTATAAAATCAATTTCTCCAGATTATCCAGATATTGATAATCTTATTGCGTCAGCTAAACCTTCTAAACCTCAAATACCAATACCTGCGGGTACTCCACCTCCTCGTATAACCGTATCACCGGCCGAAATTGAACAGAGATATAATCGGGGTATAAAATTATACCGTAACGGAGATTTTAAAAAAGCATTAAGCGAGTTTAAATGGGTTGTTAATAATGATCCACAAAACACAAGAGCGATAATAAATGTTAACAAAATTGAATCAGAAATACGTCTTGCTGGGAATCCCGCTAAGAAAAGATCTGCTACACTTAGTGAGGAACAAAAAAAACTGGTTCGCCAATACTATTTTGCCGGAATAAACTACTACTCTCAGAATAAATTTGCTGAAGCCGTAAGCGAATGGCGAAAAGTACTTGCTATAGATCCCAACCATGATAAAGCAAGAAATAATATACGAAATTGTCTTCTTTTAATGAAACAGTGAGCTTATGATGAAAAATAAAAAAAACATTGCGGATGCAAAAAAAGAGCTGAAAAACAGTAAAAAGAAACGTGTTATTTTTAGCCTTAAATTTAAATTTTCAATTGCAATCATTGTTCTAACCGTAACTATTATTTCATCAATGGCATATTATTTTCTTCAAAAAGAGACTCTTTTGTTAACAGACAATATAAAGGACAATGCCCGCCTTATGATGAATACTTTTTCTGCAGTAACTCAAACTTCGTTAGGCGATAATGATCTTGTAATTTATGATACAATAAATATTTTTAAACAGAACAAATCTTTCCGTTACGCCTATGTCACCGATCCAGAGGGTAGCGTAATAATCTCAGACAATCCTGATAAAATTCCGGATAACAGTAAAGATGAACATTTAAAAAAAGCTATTAACAATAGCACGATAAAAAATGTTTTAGAGCAAGAGATAAAGGATAATCAGGATGAAAACGGAAAAATTTACGATTTTATAATGCCTGTTTATAGCAGATTGAACGATAGCCGTATCGCGATTATACGTCTTGGCTTTTCTGACGCCTTGATTCGTGATCAGATAAAAAAACTTCAAAACACAATTATTGTTATAGCATTAATATTTATAGGTGCTTCTGTAATCGCTTCTTTTATATTATCTTACATTACAACTAATCCTCTAAAACATCTTTCAAATGGTGTTGCCATAATAGCAACTGGTAATATGGATCATAAGATAACAATAAAATCCAAGGACGAGATAGGACGTTTGGCTAGTGAGTTTAACTCTATGACTCTCGAGTTGAAAGAGGCTAAGAACAAGGAAATCGAGAGCCGGCTTTTGGCGGAACAGCTTGAGCTTGCCAAAGAAATTCAGGAAGGTCTAAACCCGATGGGTTTTTACAACAGCCGTGGTGTACAGATTCAGGGATATACTAGAGCTGCGAAGGGGGTGGGGGGAGATTATTTTGACTATATCGATATAGATGATTCCAGAGTTGGTGTTTTGATTAGTGATGTCTCTGGTAAAGGTGTACCGGCATCACTTGTAATGGTGATGATTCGTACTGTTTTTGTATCTTCGGTTGATCAAAACTCCACTTCTGTTCAATGCAAAAACATTGTAACTGCAGTGAACAACTCTTTAAGTGCTGATTTTGCTATAGATAAATTTGCTACAATGATGTTTATAATTTTTGACCGTGCAAGTGGGACTCTGTCATTTACAAATGCCGGTCACGGACCTCTTTTTTGCTACAGGGCAAAGGAAAAACATTGTACAGTCACAACTTTGGAAGGTATGCCAATAGGTATAGTAGACGAAGCATCCTATTTACAGTCATCAACCCGGTTCGATGTAGGTGATATTGTTGTTATGTATACCGACGGTATTACGGAAATGCGAAACTCAAATCGCGAAGAATACGGTAGAACAAGAATGCAAAAAATACTAATGCAAAATTGTGAAAAAAGCGCAGAAGAAATTGTGAAAACAATAATAGAGGATGTTGAGGAATTTCGAGGGGAAACTCCCCCTCACGACGATATGACCCTTGTTGTGGTTAAACGTACTGAGTAGAATTAAACAAGTTCACTTTCGTTATAATATATTTTAAAAAATTTATCAAGTGTTGCAAGTTTTAGTATGTTAAGTACGTCATCACTAATATTCATTAAGGCAAACGAGCCATTATGAGCCTTCATCTTTTTCTGACCAGCCACAAGAGCTCCTATACCGGAAGAATCCATATAGTTTACTTCTTTCATATCAACTACAACACTGCTATTCGAGCCGTCTGTTAAACTAAATAATGCATTTTTCAGCTCACTTACATTGTAGAGATCAACTTCACCGCTTACACTGATAATTTTATTGTCGCCATGTTCGCGGATAGATATGTCCATAAAATCCTCCAGTTGATTGACTGACATATTGACATTGTTAACTATTATGTAAAGTTTTTTTTAATTAACCTTGGTACAAATATGATGTTTTGTTCTAAATATTTAAAAATAATAAATATCAGACTACAATAATAGAATTATATACGAATAATTGAAAAATAACAAATAACACTATTTGAATAAAGCTAACTGACTTAACTAACGGCAAAAACTGTATTTTTTATAAAGAATTCTTTACTTTTATAATTAAATATCTGTTTTTCAGAATTTATTATTTATTGACCTTTTCTCAAAAATGGGTATAGTATTACTAAAAGTTAGCTAATTATGGCTCTTGGAACAAAGGTTTGGCATATGCTATATGGAATATCATGATATAATTAAAAAGTCAATTGAGAAGTTAAATCAAGATTTTGAGATTCGCAACTCGCTTTTCCTGAGTATAATTCATAGAAATATAGACGCCTTGATTAAAAATGCCCCATCCTGGTTTGGTGATAATCCGCCTCATGAATTTGTGGATGTGCTAAATTCTCTTGTTAATTTTTCTGTTTTAATAGCAGAGCAGGTAACGAATGTAAGCGAGTTGATTAATGAGAAGACTTATCAGACATTTTCTCCATACTCAATTTTAAAAGTCATACGTTATGATTTTTTAGAACTTGTCGTTTTTAAAAGGATGGTAATAAGCGGCGATAAAAACATCGAGATTTCCACATCAAAGGAGGTGTTTAAAGATTCACTTTATCATATATTTTTTTCTATTTCACAATTTATTACTGATAATACCTCAGTAGAAACCAGAATTAGCGAAGAGGGCTCTTCAGTGCTAATTTCTTTAATTTTTAGTGACCTGTCAGAAAAAATGCCAGATATAAAAACACTTTTGCGTTTGTTTATTACAGATGATAAAAGCGATATCGGAACCAAAGAATCCCATGGATTAAAAATCGGACTAAACACCGCAGTTGAAAATATAAGACGCATTGGCGGAATGATCCACATAGATAACCTTTCCGACTATAGTCGACTTCAAATTATTATCTCGTTTCCAACACTTTCCTTTTTGCAGACTATCAGTGATGTTCGAAAATATGACATTCCAGAACCCCTTGAAAAAAAAGAGGGAACCATTCTGGTCAGTTTTGCAGACAAGATAACAGAGCTCTTATTGTCTGAAAATTTCACCAAAAACGGTTATAATGTAATTGTTGGATCAATATCCAAACTGAATCTGCTAGAAAGCTATTCAAAAGTAACACATATTGTAGTTGATTACGATTCTATAGTAGATATTTATGAATCACCTGAAGATTTTTATGCGATTCATTCTTCTAAGAGACTTCTGGTAATACATAAAAAATCTGTTGACCCAGTAGATTTTGATAATGTAACTTATCTCTCGATTCCCCTCGAAATTGATAAGATACTGGAGAAACTCGACTGAATGAACTATCTAATAGGTGATATACACGGTGAGTTTTCCAAGTTATTGCAACTTATTAAAATAATTGAAAAAGATTTTGAACCGGAAAATGATGAACTGATTTTTTTAGGTGATTACATCGATCGTGGACCTGATTCTTATAAGGTTGTTGAGTATTTGTACAAATTATCCATAAAGTATAAAACGATCTTCATTATGGGGAATCATGAGCAGATGCTGTACGATACAATATATAAAAATGAATCGAAGGCCATTTATTATCAAAACGGTGGTCAGACGACTTACGATAGTTATATGGCCAATACAGGATCATTTGTAATACCCGAACACCATAAAAAAATCCTCTTTTCGGGTATTCACTATGTTGAAAGAACTGATTTTATAGCTGTTCACGCAGGAATAAACCCTAATTATGAAAATCCTGTAATGTGTGATGAATTTGATCTTATGTGGATACGTAAAGAGTTTTTTAATGACAAAAAAAAATGGAAGAAAACGGTAATCTTTGGTCATACTCCAACTTTTTTTATTACAAAAGAGAGGAATACTCCCTATATTGACGAAAATAAGAATATAATTGGTATTGATACCGGTGCGGTCTATTACGGATATCTAACCGCAATAAGAATGCCGGATCGCAAGATTTACCAGGTGGGATAATATGAAAAAAATTGCAATTTTACTCTTTTTACCAGTAATCCTCTTTTCGCAGCCGGAAAAAGTTTTTGTCGTTAAAAGCATTCTTGATCAAAACAGGTTTGTTTTTCAATCTGAAAAAAGACTGACCAATAGGCATTATAATATTCACCTGAATTCTGTTAACTCTGGAGAAGTTACAATTCAATCAGGTAGCAGAGTTAACAGTTTTACAAATTACAAGTATGAATATATCGCGATTACATCAGCGGTAGTATTAAAAAAGTTAAAAACCGGTGATACCTTTACTTTCCATTCAAAACCCGAAAAAAAAATTCCGGTTTATAATGACTCATTTACTAGTGAAAAAAAAAGTTATGATAAATCGATAGTTTCGGAAGTGGATAAAAGAGAGATGGTTCTTGTGAGTGGTGGTATTACTCTGATTGGTTCTGATCTAGGCCAACCCCATGAATCACCAGTACATAATAAAATTATAAAAAGTTTTTATATAGACAAATACGAAGTCAGTAATCGCGATTATCTTGTTTTTTGCAAAGAAAACGCAGTAAATGCACCCATATCATGGACTAATGGCGAGTTTCCACAAAAAATGGCCGATTTCCCGGTAATGGTTACCTATTATGAAGCTGAGGCTTATGCCAAGTGGGCTGGTAAAAGACTTCCCACAGAGTTTGAATGGGAAAGAGCTGCTAATGGTGTAGAGGCTACTCAAAAAACAGTTACCAATTTAGGGGTTATAGAAAAACCATTTAAAACAAGATATCCTTGGGGAAATGACCTGCATAATCATGTTAACTACAATGAATTTTGGGAAAATAATACCAACATTCCATTTGAAAGAGGTCTCCTTCCTGTTTATTATTATAAAGAGCGTAACGTTTCATTCTATGGAGTAGTTAATATGTGTGGTAACGCTGCCGAATGGACATCTTCATGGTATGAAAAATATCCTGGAGCAAATTGTAGTTCAATACGTTTTGGACAACAGGTTAAAGTCGTTCGTGGGGGTGATTACAAAAGTAGTGCTGATGAAATTACAATCAGTTCTCGAGCTTATGGAGGTTTGCCAGATCTTCACTCTGACAATAGATCTGGATTTAGATGTGTAAAAGATATAAACCGGAGGTAATGTTGTGTTAAAAAAGAAAAGCAATTACCTGTCTATTCTAAAACTTGAACTTGAAGATTTAAAAACTGATATTGAATTACTGATAAAGAAGTGTTGCGAAGACAAAGAGGAAGATAATATCTCAAATTATGTTTTCATGGAAAATCTTACTCTTTTTAATAATGAAATTCTGGGAGTCAATGTATTCCATGCAATTATTGATGATTTTGCTTCTAAAATTGATGAATATTCCGATCTTGAAGAAATGATAGACAAATTAAAAGATACATTTATGGACAAAATGAAAGAGTTTGGTGTTTCTAAAGCTATTTACTTGTCCATTTTAAGAAAAATGGACAAGGTTAAAAGCTATGTGATGCAGTAATTAAAGCATTCTCATGATAAACCAAATCAAAATAACTACAAGAATAATAAGCAAGATAGTTTCCATTGAGGATCTCCTTAAATTCAGACTTTTGATTAAAACAAACTTAAAAATAGTATAATGTCAAGAAAATAATTCAAGACCTGTATATAATTTTTTCACGGTTTAATAATAATTTTGAAATATAAAGGACTATTATAGAGGCTACTATATTCGTGAGTAATATAGCAAGGGGATTATTTATATCGTTATTCATCATAACTGTACGCATGGAAGTCATTATGTTTAATACAGGTATATAATCAAGTCTTGATGAAATATTGGTATCAGTTACTGAAAAAAAACTTTTATCCGAAAAATAATTGATAGCAGAGAAAATAACCGTAAGTGGCAAGATGTAGAGCTGTGCCTCTTTTACACTTTTTGCTGTTATACTTATACAAACTTCTATAGATGAAGTAACAAAAGAGAGTATAGCAACAAGAAACAGGCTGTAAGATATCTGCTTTGAAGTTATAATCAGTTCGGATATCCCTAAAAAAGTGCTATCAATAGACACTGAAATAAAAAAACCTGCAAGAAAACATAATACCCCCATAAATCCAAAGAGAAAAACAGTAAAATATTTTCCCAATACTACAGCAAATTTTGAAACAGGATTACAAAGCAACAATTCAAGAGAATTTCGCTCCTTTTCACCAGCAAAAACATCGGCGGCGACCGCAATTGGTGATGTTATAGAAATAATTATTATCAAAACAGGAAGAAGAGTATATAAAATAAACATACTTGCTCCTTCATATATATCATGAATCGGCATGAAGGTGACAATAAATCCAGTATGCTTTATATCAGGATTTTCGAGAATATTGTTCATCTGATATTCGGTCAGTTTTACTTTCAAATACTCTAAAGCTTCAATGGATCGCTTGTAGCTGTTATTATACTCAATTTCGATCGCTTTAAAATTAGCTTTATTATACATACTAAGTGATGCATCAATTCTATAATTGAAAAGTGAAGCATTTTTATCCGTAATCTCATTTTTTGAGACTAACAGCAAAGGATCGGCTTGTAAGTGGGCAATGATTGACTCATCTATACCACTAACGGAAATATTATAAATCGTATCCGTTTTACTCCCTGTTAATAAAATTACGGCGGGGAAAACTATTAATGGAAATATGAAAGTAATGATCAGTGATCTGACGTCACGTATGGCGTCAATAGACTCTTTTTTAAAAATAATAAAAATAGATTTAATCATTTTTCAAGAATCCTTAAATATGCCTTTTTAACAATATTATCTTTATTGGCACTGTATTTAATAAGGTCTATATCTGCCTTGATAACACCTTTATGCAGAATAATGACCCGTTGACATATGCTGGATAATTCACTTATATTATGACTTGAATAAAGTATAGTTTTAGATTCATTTTTTTGATGTTGTATGAAGTCGGCAACTGAAACAATTGACGGGAAATCCATTCCGGTAGTAGGTTCATCTAAAAGCATTAGAGGTGAATTTATTACGGCCATCCTTACCAGTGCGGTTTTTTGTTTCATTCCATGTGAGAATTGAAGAGTCTTCCGGTCAATATAATCATTCATATCAAGTAGATTTGAAAAATAATCTATTTTATTGTTCAGTACATCTCCATAAACTCCGTTTAAATTTGCAAAATATGTGATATTCTCTCTGGCGCTAAGTCTGGAATATAGACCTGAACTGCCACCAAAAAAAACAGATGGGTAACAAATCCTGTCTTCCTCAAGAGCCTGGCCATTGATATATACATTGCCTTCATCTGCTGAAATTAGTGAACAAATAATACGAAACAGCGTTGTTTTTCCTGCTCCATTCTCACCAAGCAAACCAACTACCTGTCCCTGTGGAATATGAAAGGAAACGCTCTGTAGAACTTTATTATCGCAGAAATTTTTTTTTATACAATCAACAGTAAGCATTTTTTTCCTAAAATATTAGTAATATAAAATCAAATTTTGAATTTATGGTGATTGTTTTACATTATTTATCTAATAACTGAATCCTCAAAACTGGTTAATTAATCAACATAAAAAAATTATTGCTATTATTTATTAATAATTCAGCTTTGTACTAAAGATTGAGAGGAATTTACGGTTGCGCGATTATCCGCTATTGCGGATGAAGTGAGGAAAGTCCGAACACCACAGAGCGGGATGCCTGATAACGTCAGGGCGCCGCGAGGCGACGGAAAGTGCAGCAGAAAATATACCGCCTTAAAAACATCTGCATGCAGATGTTTTTAGGTAAGGGTGAAAAGGCGAGGTAAGAGCTCACCGCACCGGCCGCAAGGTTCGGTGGCAGTGTAAACCCCATCCGGTGCAAGGCCAAATAGGTATTCATGAAGTTGCTCGCTTTTGAATACGGGTAGGCCGCAAAGACAGTAACAGCAATGTTAATGCAAGATAGATAACCGTACTTAGACAGAATTCGGCTTATTTTCCTCTCAATCTTTATATAAAAAGCCTTGCCAAGTACACCGTCTGTTAAATTCGTCAATTAACCTTTGTTGAACTGTTCCTTTTTCTAATCCCCATTTAGGTGCGACTAAAACATCTTCAAGAGCATCACCGGCTATACGGTGAATAGTTATATCTTTTCTTAATCTTTCGATAAAATCAGTTAAAATAGATATATAAGATTTAAACTCAAGGAGTTTCACCTCACCATTTGTGTACATACTGTAAAGAGGTGTATTCTTTAATACATGAAGATGATGAATTTTTACTCCAGCCACAGGCAAAGAAGATATTGTATCTGCAGTTTGCATCATATCAGCCCAGCTTTCACCGGGGATGCCAAGAATAATATGAACAGAGACCTGTATACCTCTATTGGAAAGAAGTATGATCGAATCACGCGTTTGGCTAAAACTGTGCATTCTGTTTAAATAGTCAAGGCTTCTATCGTGTGCCGATTGCATACCCAGTTCGACCCACAATTCAAAATCAGGAACATTGTATTCAGCTATAAGATCTGTAATTTCTGGATTAATCTCATCTGGACGTGTACCTATCATTAATCCCATCACATCTGGGAAGCTCAAAGCCTCATCGTAAAGCTTTTTCAATGTATTTATGTTACCAGCAGTATTTGTATATGCCTGGAAATAGGCAATATATCGGGTTTCAACAGATGTGCGATTAAATGATGTTTTCGCATTTTGCATCTGCTTATATATAGATTCGTGATTACCGATAGAAGGCGAGGCGGAACCTGATTCTGAACAGAAAATGCAACCATGACCGTTGATTCTGTTTGGGCAACCTAAAAACGCGTTTATAGGCAGTTTAAAGATTCGAAAGCCATACTTACTTCGAAGATAATCCCCAAAATAGTTGTATGGCTTCCCGTTATAAATATTACAGTGATCTGTCTTTGACAGCATTTGAAAGACAGGAATTTTTAAAGTATTCCTGATTTTGATATTTTGTTGGGTCAAAAGTAACTCTTTTTACTTCCTTCACAGAGATAACGTTAAATTTTTTATCCAATTTTACGACGTAGATACCTTCTTTAAAAGTTTTTTTAACCTTATATCTTTTTTTTACCCAAATATACTTCTTGTTCTTTTTAGAATAATTTCTAACCCACTTAACAGTTGTTACTTTTACATCTGAAAATGCGCTATAAACCTTTTTTTTATAATTATCTGAAGGTGCGATAGACTGATCTATCGCTTCTTTTAATGTTTGGCCAGGTTTTATTGTTAAAAGAAACGGAGTAGTTACAGAGTGTTTTTCGGTTTTAGTTGTAAGCGGTTTGGAATAGGGAAGTGATCTTCTGCCAGAGGCTACATAATGTCCGCCCTTTCTTCCTCTTTGCAATGCAATTATAGATTTACGAGTAGAAGAGAATATATGAGCGCCACCAACTGCTTTTCGAGCCTTTCTTAAATAGGAATTGAATAATTTTGTTTTTTTACGATTACGATAAGCATTGGCAATGTTTGTCTCAACTGAGCTTAAGCGGGTTGCAAGAAACTTGTAATAGTTAGAGACCTTTATATCTTTGTTTGTATTTTCTGCGATATAGTTACAAATTGGTATAGCTTTTTTCCTGTCATTTTTTTTGATATAGTATACAGCCAGTCGAGCAAGAATGATGTCGTTTACAAGATTGTCTGGCTGATCGAAGGCTTTTCGTAAACTGCCGTTGGATATATCTACTCCAAAAATATCCGCAACAGATGCAACAAGCGCCAGATATTGCTGTTGAGCTATCAATTTCTGATTTTCCGGTATCCTTAAAAATCTCTCTTCAACCGGATTAGAAATGAAACCTGATTCGTATATTACAGAGAAAGGATACTCAGAAAAATAGGAAAATCGGTCATCCGCAACTATACTGTCGTCCCAAGCGTTTGGATACATGTTAATCGATATATGATTCTCTTTTGTGCGTTCTGCTATTCTGCGGCTAAAACCCGTAGGGTCAAATTTATTATATAAAGTTAAAAACCCTCGTTGAACTGACGTAATATGAGAAATATATCTTGAACCATTACGATCCTTGGTAATATGTATACCATACATATTAACAAGCCCATCAGCCTTATGAATGGGCGATATATTATTAAGATGTGATGATACAATCAAAAAAGAGTTGGTTTTGTTTGCAAGATTAATCGTTTCGGTAAAGGATATATCATTATACGTATTTGACTCTTCTCTTAAAACTGACATATAGTCGCGTGTAGTGGCAACACGTATATATTTATTTGACACAAGAAGTTTATAAAGTTCACGGGAAAGGGGTATCGAGTAGAACTCTTCCGGTTTTTCGGTAGTACTCTGTCTAAAAGTCGCACCGCCTCCTTGCCATTGACCATTCGAAAGTTTACCATGAGCAGGGTCTATAAATATGGTGATTTTGTCCCCTTTTTCGAGTTTACTATAAAGATCTGAATAACGATATTTACAGGTTTTTACAATTTGCTCAATTTCGTAACGTGTATCCGCATTATCTTCGGCATCAAGTATTGCCTTGATTCTAGCCGATTTTGTTGTTTGAGAAAAAGCAATTGTTGCAAAGAAAAAAAGAAAACAAAACAGCATTGAACGGAAAATATCATTTTTTGGAAAATACATTTAAACCCACTCCGGTAATCAAGAATTAAAGCGAAAAGATTTTGCTGTTAATAGCAGTAAATAAATAACGATAACATCTTATTTAAAAATCGGTTTTTAACAGTGAAAAATTGAACATATTAAGTGTTTTACTGTCAATAGAGTGTCTTGTTGCAAAATTGTAATTTTCAAAACATCGTGAATCTCTGATAATAAGACATAATTTTTTTTTATTTCAGTTGATTTATCCATAATTATTAGTATTATTCAAAATGTATAATAATTGTCAAGAACTTCAAGGTTGCCATGAACAAGATGATATGTTTTAACAAGCTTTCTAATATAATTCAAAATGAGATAATTGAATATCATGAAAAGAAAGTACGTAGCGGTAATACAAAAGATTTAAATGATTCTGTAAAACAGTGGTTTGATAACTGTTTCGAACTATGGCTTCGCAATAAAGGATACGTTGGTGATAATGATAATAAGCGAATGTTTACCCGTATAGAGATCGAGATTCCATTAAAGGTTTCTCAAACCTTAATTGACGATGATGAAACAGATTCACCAGAAATTTTAACCAAGATACTCAATATTAGCCGGGGAGGAATGTTTTTCAAATCACCCGTTCCTTTTAAGGTATCGTCTATTATCAGAGTAGAGATTTGTCTTTCAGATGTAGAGGAGATTTGGTATAATATTGAAGCCTTGGCAATGATTACCAGATGTGTTAAAATCAGTGACAATGAATTTGGCGTCGGTGTAACCTTTAGTTCGATCTATAATGAATCTATGGATAGCTTGAGCTTGTTTATCTTCAAGCACCTTGTATATTACATTCAACTTGAAGAGTAGTGTGTAATAAACAAAAAGCTGAAATATAACGGTGTTAATATAGTTCAGCTTTTTGTCAGATAGCTCATTATTTGATTGAATCGATATTGCGTTTTAATCCGTCCTCTTCGACAACAAAGATATAAACTACACGTGATTTATCCTTATCCTGAATGCGTTTTAAGGATCCTTTTTCGTTAATAAGATTCAATAGCTTTGTGTTTGTATTGGAATCTATTCTTACACCACGTTCTCTTAGGTATTTTTGAAAAGAGACAAATGATCTTCTTTGAGCCTGTTCGGTAATCTCCTCAATAGTATCTTCATTTTCGATAGGTCTAACAATTATTACCGAATAACTGTTAAGATCGGCAAAACCTTCCTGTCTGTATTTCAAAAGAAGCTCTTTGTCTTCCCTTGACATTACAGAATCGATTGACTCTGTACGATTCGATAAACTTTTTGTTGAAGTTGCTCCAACACAACCTGTGAAAAATACAGAAAGAAGCAGTGAAAAAATAACTATACGCATCGGTAACTCCTTATTTAGATAATAGATCAATCAATTCGTGAATATTAGATGATTTGGGATGATCCGGTTTAATTGCAAGAACCTTTTTAAAATGATCAACTGCTTTGACATTGTTTTTCACATTTCTGTAATAGAGCATTCCTAGTTCATAATGTGATTTATAGTTTTTTGTGTCAAGACGTGTCGCTCTGTTAAAGGAGTCAATTGCCAGATCGTACTGACCACTATCCCTGTATACCATACCTTTTCTGAAGTATACTACAGGGTCACCAGGTTTTAATTCGGTCGCACTGTTATAAGAATCTATTGCATTACTGTACATCTTGGCTCCATGGTAAGTGTCAGCAAGATTCATATGCGCGTTATAAGATCTTGGATTATTGATTACTGCACTTCGGTATAAATCGATTGCTTTGTCGTACAAGCCATTTTTCTTGTAAAGAAGCCCCAGGTTTAAATAAGCTTTGAAATAATTAGGGTTTCTTTTAATAGCCTGCGTGTAATAATCTATTGCGGCTGGCTCATCTTTAAGCCCTTCATAAGCTTTACCCAGCTCGTAAAGAATTGCTGGATCCGCTGGTTTTAATGATTGAGCTTTTTTTAGATTCGTGACGGCAGTAGAAAATTCGCTTCTGGAGTTATAAAGAAGTCCAAGATTGAAGTAGGCTTGATAATAATTGGGATCAAATTTTATAGCTTTTTGATAAAAATCAACAGCCGTAGTCTTGTTTCCCATTTCATGATATGTTTCCCCAAGTTTAAAGTGAACTTCAGCACTAGAGGGGTTAAGTTTTGCATGATCAGAGAAGTATTTTAAAGCTTCAGGAAAATTTTTTGAATCCAGATATATATCTCCAAGATTAAAATGAACTCCAGGGGTATTCGCGTCTTGCGCAAGGGCTGCCTTGTAATTTTTTATCGCTTCGGCTTTATCTCCTAGTCGCAGGTAAGCAGTACCCCTAGCAGATAACGCTTTTGGAAATTCTGGTTGATTAGCAATTGCTTGGTTAAATGCTTTTATTGCGGCACTATATTTTTTCTCAAAGAAATAGATTTGTCCTAGTCTGTAATGAGCATCCGCATTTTTTGGATTTGCAAGTATGGCTTTTTGAAATGAGTTTTTTGCTTCTTCATCCATCTTGTTATGGTAATAAATTCTTCCAAGCCAATAATGTGAATGATCATCGAGATCATCTTCTTCTACTGCTTTTCTGTAAGCTTTTACTGCATCATCAAATTCTCTTTTTTTACGATGTTCATCACCGGTTTCGCGCCATTTTGAAGCCGCCCCTGCAACAGAGGCTGCTGCACCTGCTGAAGCACCTGTACCGCCTGTAATGGCAGAATCCATATCTGCATCACGACTTCCGGAGCCATCTGATTCACCCGATGTGCCGTAACCGGTTTCACTTTTTGCGGATACCCCACCTGAACCAGTTTCACCACCTGAACCAGTTCCGCCGCCTGAACCGTCTCCGGAACCGTCTCCAGTTCCCGAAGATTTATCAGCAACAATGGATGATGATGCTAATTTGGATTTAGCATCATCATATTTTTTTCTTAAAATTTCACTGTCATAATTGTATTTAAGAGCATGAGCGTAGCTTGCAACAGCGTCTTTATAATCTTTGCCTTCGTAGTTAATGTCACCGATTTTTTCAGCGGTTTTAAAATCTGTAGGGTCGATATCCATCGCTTTTTTATAAGCAGCAATTGCTCCTGCGCGGTTTCCGTTTTTGTGATACGCGTCGCCAAGAGCGCGGTAATATTTGGCATTAGAGGGGTCCAAAGCAATGGCTTTATTGTATGCTTCAATGGCCTTGTCATAATTGCCCGCTTTATAGTGTACTTCACCCAGATTAAAAAAGCCTTCAGCCGAATCCGGAGCTTTTTTCATACCATCTTCAATTTCCGAAAGGGCACCGGAAACATCGCCTTTTTTCAGTTTTTGCTTGGCAAGATTAAGATAGGCTTCCTGGTCTTCAGGTGCTACAGTCTTAGCCTTTGTATATTCATCTCTGGCAAGAAGCTCTTTTTCTTGGTCATCATAAACATTCCCGAGTTTATTATAAGCTTTTGGCTTATCTGGGCTATACTTCTGTGCTAATTTAAGATATTCTATTGCTTTATCATAATCGCCGATACGTGAATAAAGATAACCCAGTTCATGAAGAGCCTCGTAATTATCGTTTTCGATCTCTAAAACTTTTTCGTAATACTTAATCGCGTTTTTGTAATCTTCAATTTTTTTATAAAGCCTTGCAAGTTTTAACATCGTATCGACGTCATTAGGGTCTGTTTCAAGAAGTTTTTCAAACAGTTCTATTCGTTCTTTCTGAAGGTTCTCAATATCTTCTAAATCGTTATCACCTGCAACTGATACCGCAATAATAGCGGTTAATCCAACTGCCATAACCAAACCAGCAGCAATTGCAATTTGTGTCTTAAGGTCTTTTGGTAATCTTATCATATATTTTTCCCCCTACAGGTCATCGTCTCTTTCAATATCGGCTTTGTGGTCGACGGTTTTTTTTGTCTCATGTCCAGCTCCTTTGTCATCCTTGTCGCTTCTCTCCGTCTTGGTTAAAACTGAGCCCCCAAGATGCAATACCTCTTCAAGCGGAATATCGCTACCTACAGGAGGCAAAACAAAAGCTGGATCTTTCAGTAATTCAATTGCACGGCGGATCTTTTCATACTGAGGATCTTCCGGAGCAATAGAAAGGTAGAACATCCATGATTTTATAGTATTTTCTTTATCTCGCAAAAGCATAAGATGGGTTAACCCAATATGATAATGTGAATATTTGATTTGAGGGTTAAGATTGTATGCTTCTGTAAAATGGCTTATAGCAATATTGCCGATATTCTTGTAATAATATGCCTGTCCAAGCCGAAAGTGGTTTTCGGCATAATCGGGTCTAAGATCGAGAGCTCTTTTAAAAAGTGTAATGGCCTCATCGTATCTTTTTTTTATTAAAAATATGTCTCCAAGAAATGAGTAAGCGAAATAATTCTCAGGGTTTTCTTTTAATTCTTCCTGCAGATGATATTCAGCCATCTCGAATTTTTTTTGAAAATAGTAGGACATTCCTTTTTTAAAGTTTTTTCCGGTAAACTCTTTCATATGGTCAGCCATGGGAGAAGCTGTAGATTCTGAGCCTGAAACAGAAGAATCTGTACCAGCTGATTTAGCCTCAGTAGAAGTTTCTTCAAGTGGTGGATCAGAAACTGCTTCTGTTTCCTGGGCATTAATTGTAACACAAAAAAGTAAAAGTATCACCGCGATTATTTTCATAGTATAATCCTTTCGACTCCCGCTTCTTCCATAAGCTGTAACGCCAGTTCATCATTGTAGGGGTTTTTGTAATAAAAAGTTGTTATACCGCTATTGATTAGAAGTTTGGTACATATTGAACATGGTTGGGTTGTAACATAAATTGCGGCACCTTCTATCTTTATTCCGTGAAATGCTGCCTGGATAATCGCGTTTTGCTCAGCATGAACACCACGGCAAAGTTCGTGCATAGTACCTGAAGGAACTTTGTGAATAGTCCGAAGGCAAGTTTTTTCGGTGCAGTGGGGTATGCCTCGGGGAGCACCGTTATAGCCGGTTGTTAAAACCCTTTTATCTTTAACAATCACCGCTCCAACAGAACGCCGTATACAGGTTGATCGTGTTGCAACCAGTTCAGCTATCTGCATAAAATAAGTGTTCCAGTCAGGTCTACTCATGTTTTAAATTAACCTCTGTCACAATTTCAAGCTCTACGCGTTCACTATTCAAAAAATAACCGCGTATTAGAAATTTTTGACCCTGTTTTTTATTAAAAAAGGAACGTTTCACCGGTTCAGTTTCGATTCCTCTCTTTTTCATCTCATCAGAAATTTTAGAAACAGGAACTTTCACAAAAAAATTTCTTGCTTCATCTGATTCAAGCTCGACCGATTCAATTCCTATTCCGCAATACTCCTTTAGTACCGTTACACCCTTGTAAGATACAACAATATTCGCAACCGGGTTTTCAAACAAAATCTGTTTTTTTTCTCTGGAAGACAATGAGACGGTAATAATCATGTCATCTTTATTAACAAGCGAGCTGATACGATAATTAACTCCGTCAATAACCACCGAACCGTTAGAAAGAGATGTTTCGTCTTCACGTGAATTAAAATAAAAAAATATCGCAATAATCAGTATAATATCTGCAAGAAGAATTCCTCTTGAAAATCTTCTCTTTTTTTTGGTGTTCTTTGTCGGGGTTCCCGAACGAATCGATTCAAGCCTTTCTTCGATGGCTTTTGAATATTTTAGCAAAGGGCCTCCTGACAAAACAAATAATTATATTTGTAAAACTTTGAATTGCAACCTAAATTGAAATAATAATTGATGATTTTTTAAAAATCATTCCTACCAAAACAATATACATATTTATTATCGGTATATATGTTAAATGCTAAACAAACTAATAACCAATGTTACTCTCTGAAATATTGTAATTTTTCAAAGTTTCCTAATATTATTTCAAACAAAAAAAGCAAACGGTTGCATCAAATTTTAAATATTTTTGAATAATGGTTAAAAAGACAATAATTGGCTTTTCAACCGAGCTTGGATATGCAAGTAAATATTAAGACATTTTTAGACTTAACTTTCAAAATGTTTTAAGCTTTTAATTGACGTTAATAGAGTATCAATAATATTTGTATTAAATCGATTACTTTTTTTTCGAAAAATATAAAAATTCCTTTGATTATTAGCATGGTGATGTTTCTGTGTTCTTGGCTTTAGATCTATATTTAATTTAAAAAAACAATATTACTTTTTAAGGAGAACAATATGTTTATAGAAGATGTACATGGACGGGAGATAATCGATTCCCGTGGTAATCCGACTGTCGAGGTTGATGTAGTTCTTTCAACTGGAGAGTTGGGACGTGCTGCTGTTCCTTCAGGGGCGTCAACAGGTGTTCATGAAGCTGTTGAACTTAGAGACGGTGATGACCGTTATCTTGGAAAAGGTGTAGAAAAGGCTGTTGCAAATATTAATACCGAGATATATGAGCACATAACAGGATTTTCTGCTATTGATCAGATCGAAGTTGACCGTGCGATGATGGAGCTTGACGGCACAAAAAACAAGGGGCGATTGGGTGCAAATGCCATTCTTGGAGTTTCTCTTGCTCTTGCGAAGGCTGCTGCTGACGACTGCTCGCTTCCTCTTTACAGGTATATCGGGGGAGTTGCTGCTTGTGAACTTCCTGTTCCTATGGCTAATATACTTAATGGTGGCGCCCATTCGGATGCTCCTATCGATATTCAGGAGTATATGATTATGCCAGTTGGAGCCTCGTCTTTGAAAGAGGGTTTACGCATGGTTGCAGAAGTCTTCCATACCCTAAAAAAAATTCTTAAAGAGATGGGTCTTTCAACTGCCGTTGGGGATGAGGGCGGATACGCACCAAATCTTGATAATAACGAGCATCCTCTTCAGGTGATAATTCAGGCAATTGAAAAGGCCGGTTTTAAACCTGGTGTTGACAAGGATATAGCTATTGCGCTTGATCCAGCTTCTTCCGAGTTTTACGATGACAAAAAGAAAAAATATGTATTCGCTAAATCTGACAAACGTGAACTTTCTTCTGATGAGATGGTAGATTACTGGGAAGATCTTGTAAACAGATATCCCATTATTTCGATTGAAGACGGTATGGCAGAAGATGACTGGGACGGTTGGAAAAAGCTTACTGACCGAATCGGCGATCGTGTCCAGCTAGTAGGGGATGACCTTTTTGTTACTAACACAGAGCGTCTTAAAAAAGGTATCGAGATGGGAGTTGCCAACTCTATACTTATCAAGGTTAACCAGATAGGTACTTTGACAGAGACCCTTGAAGCAATCGAAATGGCTAAAAAAGCAGGTTATACTGCAGTTATCTCTCACCGTTCAGGCGAGACCGAAGATACAACAATAGCTGATATCGCGGTTGCAACAAATGCGGGTCAGATTAAGACAGGTTCGGCTTCAAGAACCGATCGTATCGCAAAATATAACCAATTGCTTAGAATCGAAGAGCAGTTAGGTGCAGCAGGTACATATAAAGGCAAAGAGGTCTTTTACAACCTTGCTAAACGAAAAAAATAAGGCCACTCTAATAATACTTGTTTCTGTTCTATTCGGGATTTACTGCTTTGTCTTCGGACAAAGCGGTCTTCTCGAAAGAATGTATCTTCATAACCAGAGAGATATTCTTTCTGAAGAGATAGCTCTGCTTGAAGCAGACAACGATATCCTGTTTGAGTATCTACTGTCAAATCGTGCAGGACGACAGTTTGACAAGGAAGCCGCACTTCAAGGATTTATCCGTGACGGACAGAAACGGGTAATAATTAATCAAAAAGACGAAAACATCGAAAAAAAATCAAAAATAACCCGCATAACACTGGAAAAAAGCCATTCCGAGACCGCGCAGCTAAGAATTTTGTGGATTATTCTCTCATTCTTTATTATATTCTTGTATGTCGTTAGGAAACAGTCGTTAGCTACAAAAAAGGGTCAGGAAAAGTGAATATCTGGGGAGACACCGCGACGGAAGAAGACCGGCGTGTTACTGGTTGTCAAATTAACCGCAAAAACGCGGATCCATACGGAATTATTCACAGATGTCCGTGGAATTTCCCGGTTGCTGTAAGTCAAAAGATTGTCGACGGTGAAGGTAATCTACACTACGGTAATCTTTCCAACCCGCTTTGGTTGACTTGCCCTTATCTTAATTATGAGATACACGAACTGGAAAATGAGGGTATGATCAGAGCTGTTAACGAATTTATCCTTACCGACAGAGAAGCAATGGAGAGGATGCAGGATGCGCATGCTCATTTTTATTACTATCGCAAACATCTGTACAGGCATCAAAGCGGCGGGGGAATATCTGATTCTCTTATAGAGAATTTTAACGTCGGTATTGGCGGTATTTCTGATACACGTTTTATTAAATGTCTGCATCTCCATTTTGCCCACTATCTTGTCTACAAACAAAATGTAGCCGGAAAGATTGTGGAAGAACTTTTAAACAAAAAAATATATTGTAAGGATGGAAGGTGTTTATGTCTAAAGGATTAGTTGTAGAGAAAACGGATAAGCACGGGAACATTGATACAATTGTTCTCTCTGATGTAAAGCAGTCTCTTCTGGCGGGAAAATTTGTAATTTTACCAGTTGATGGAATTTATTGCACCGCCTCCATTTTATCAGAAAAGAATTATTTTAAGTTAAGCGACCAGGGTTTTACGGATATTTTTGTAATGATAAAGGATTTTTCAGATCTTGAACGTTATTCACGAATTGAAAAAAAAGATTATGATTTTTTACATCGACTTTGGCCAGACGATGTTTACGTAAAATTGCACAGCACCTTCGAAGAATCATTTGATACCGATTTTTTTTATTATATCCCAAAAACAGGTTACTTGAACACTTTGCTAAATCAGGTTGACCAACCCATTATGTACAGCTTTAAAAACAACAGGAAAAGCAAACCTTACTACTCAATAACTGATCTAAAACGTGCCTATTCAAGAGTTGCCGACCGTATGCTTATAATTAATCAGTACTGTAAAGAACATCTGTCGCCAACATTCATAGATATTAGAAATAAAAGAATACAGATAGTTTCACCGGGACGGGTTGATGACGAGGATATAAAATCATTATATTATCTTTGATTAGTCAATCAGGCCGGGGTTAGGGTGTAGTACCTCTTACCTTTGTAACGGAATACACCCTTGTTACTGGAGTTTCGAACATTAGAGTAGGTCTTTATTATATCCGCTCCTTTCACCTGTATGCGTTGAAGAATAGTATCGGCCGCGAAACAGTGGTCACCATGCCTATCAGGAATGATAAAGAATGTGGGTGTGCTCCTGTCTGGAGTAGGGTAGTATATTTTATACTGTCTATTAAAGAAGTTTACATATCCATCTTTAACTTTACAACCTTTTACTATAAGATCATAGTATGATATTAGCTTAACCTCATCACGGACAAAGGTGACGTAAACCCACCTTTTACCATCGTTTATCTTTCCAAGAGAAACCCTTCTGTTTCGGTTATATCGTGAAGCGATCTGTTGAATAAGCAAATCGAGATTTTCCCTGACAATAAATTTATGATCACTATTAATATAATTATTTAATGCATATTTGAAATCAAGTATGGCTCCAATAACAAACGATGTATAATAGTGATGGTAAATGTCATGATAAAAATCGAGTTTATCAATTAATAACTCTGCCGCGTCAATAGAGGAGTAGCGGTATTTTACAGATTTGTAATAATCCATTATATCCGATAAAAAAACAGAGATGAAGTAATCATTATCATCTCTGAATTTTTGATAGGATTGATGATAGGTTATCTTGTCCATTAGGATTGAATTATTCTGACTGAACAACCCTTTCGGCCTGTATAGCGAGATATTTAACCAGAGACTGCTCGTTAAGGTATCCAAGGTTTACTAGAATTATTCCGATAAGTCCACCTTCTTTTTTTTGAATCGCAAGCGCTTCATCAAGCTGCTTTTGAGAAATTTCACCATTATCGACAAGAATGTCGCCTAAAAGTTGTTTTGCCATATCTCCTCCAGAAAAAACCAGTAAAGCATATCAGATAATATGCTTTTAATATTTTGTTTTCACTTTGCTTTAACAAAGCGGTTATTAACGGCCAACAGAGAGACCATGAAAAATCCACTGTTAGATAGTTACATAAGCTATTTTGGTAATAAAAAAGCAGAGTATAAACTGCCTGATTACAAAATAGTTATATTGCAAAAGTAATAAATAAACGAAAAAAGATCAATAATTAAGTCGCAAAAATACTTTTTATGCCGCGTATAACTGACCAATCGATTACAGAATACGTTTAACCGCCTTGTTCCAGGCAGTTATCTCTGATTCAGCCTGGTCGGAACTCATAACAGGTTCGAAAGAACGTGTTATAGTATTATTAACCGCTATTTCACTGACTTTTTTATAAATACCAGCGCCTACTCCGGCTAGATATGCAGCTCCTAGGGCTGTTGATTCGGTTATCATTGGTAAATGTACCGGATGTCGCAATATATCTGCCTGAAACTGCATTAAGTAATCATTTGCGGTAGCTCCGCCGTCTACACGTAAGGTGGTGAACTCCTTTCCCGAGTCATTTTTCATGGCAACTATTGCATCATAAGACTGAAATGCAATCGATTTTAAAGCCGCGCGCACAATTTGTTCGCGTGTTGTGTCTCTAGTAATGCCGAATATCGCCCCTCGCGCGTCCATATTCCAGTGAGGAGCCCCAAGACCTGTAAAAGCCGGAACAAAAACCAGATTATCATCATTAAGATTTTCGCACATTTTCGAGCTTTGCGATGCATTATCAAAAAAATGCATATAATCACGTAACCACTGGACAACAGCCCCACCAATAAACACAGAGCCCTCAAGCGCGTATGCAAGTTGCCCTTGGTCATCAGCTGCCAGGGTTGTGATTAATCCATGTCGAGAAGCGACCGGCATGGCACCTGTGTTTTGCAATATAAAGCAGCGGGTTCCGTAAGTATTTTTAATACTACCTGTATTAACACAGTTTTGTCCGGCAAGGGCTGCCTGTTGGTCACCTGCAATACCTGTTACGGGTATACCGTCAGGTAACACACCAAAATTTTTGGTTTTGCCAAAATTAGACGAAGATGGATGAACTTCAGGTAGTATTGTTGATGGTATGTCGAAAAGCGATAGAAGTTCAGTATCCCATTTTAACTCATGTATATTATAGATCATGGTACGGCTGGCATTTGTGTAATCGGTCTTATGAGAAATGCCTCCAGTCAGGTTCCACAGTATCCAGCTGTCAATGGTACCGAAAAGCAGATCGCCTCTTTTTGCTGTATCTTTAACCTGTTCAACATTATCAAATAGCCACTTAATCTTTGTAGCTGAAAAATAGGCATCAATAACAAGTCCGGTCTTTGCTCTTATCATGTCCTGATGGCCATCAGCTATTAGACTTTCACAATAGGGCGATGTACGACGGCATTGCCATACAATCGCATTATAAACAGGATTCCCGTTTTTTTTATCCCATAACAGCGTTGTCTCTCGCTGATTTGTTATTCCGATACAGCTAATATCTTTTTTATCTACGTCACTCGTCTTTAACAGAACATCCTTAACAAGATTTTTAACAGAGTCAAGAATCTCCATAGCGTCATGCTCTACATAGCCGGGTTTCGGGAAATACTGTTTAAATTCGGCATAAGAGCTTGTAACAGGTGTACCTTTATCGTTAAAAATAAATACCCTGTTGCCTGTTGTTCCAAGATCAATGGATAAGATATATTTTGCCATAAGACCACCTTGTTATGAATTATTATCCCTGTCTCAGTTTTGCAGGGAATCCGCCAGTTTTTTCCTATATTCATCCGGTGTTAATAACTGCCAACTGCCGTCCTCGCTCAATTGCAATACGGAGTCATGATAATAAGAAAGCTGAGGTCTGTGACCTATAGAGATATATGTAACAGTGGACTTGTTTAATATTGAATATAGATTCTTTTCGTTGTCAACATCAAGGGCGCTCGAAGCCTCATCAAGAATTGCAAAGTTTGGGTTAGCAATAATCAGTCTTGCGAAAGCGAGTCGCTGCTGCTCTCCAAGAGAAAGTATCTCTTCCCAATGCAGTTCGGCATCGAAAGGATCACTGTATTCAGGAGCCGCTTCGTGTATTCTGGACGGAAGATCAGCGAGATTAACGGTTTTTAGCGTTTCTGTGATCTGTTGATCCGTTATATCTTTTTCAAAAGTTGGGTAGAGCAGTTGCTCGCGAAGAGAACCGAGAAGAATATACGGTTTCTGTGGTACAAAGAATGTCTCTTTCTTTTCTGGAGTCTTGATAGTACCATCGCCTGATTCCCACAAGCCTGCAATAGTTCGTATCAAAGAACTTTTGCCAACCCCAGAAGGACCAACTATAAGAAGACTCTCTCCCTTATCTATACGGAAAGAGAGATTACGTGCAAGACTCTTGGAAAAATCAGGAGTCTTAAGTGTAAGATTGGAAACCTCAATTAGCGGTGCTTTTTCACGTTTTATTTTGTAAGATCCCTTTTGACCCTCAATTTTACGAATACCACGTGAATTGATGAGTACATCTTCAAAGGATGTTAGACGCTGAATTCCGGCAACATATCTGGTTATTGAATTGAAGTATGTGATAATTATGGAGAAGGCACCGATTATCATTGCAAAGGCAAAACTGGCCTGATACATTACTCCGAATTCGATCTCCTCTCGAAAGTAGGCCGGAGCCATGATTATATAGGGAATAAGTACCTGCATGTAGTGATAATATTTGGTAAAAAACTTTAGGTTTCTTTCCCAACCAATAAGCCGAATATAGTTCGAAACAACACTTTTAAAGCGTACAGCCAGATTTTTTTTCTCGGTTGATTCACCGCTGTAAAAGGCGATGGACTCGGTGTTGTCGCGAATATGCACAAGGCCGTAACGAAAGTTTGCCTCACGGCGAAGCTGTTCAAAGTTAAGACCGATAAGTTTTTTTCCAATGAAAATGGTGCAAGCTGTTCCAAAAAACGAGTATGCAATTAAAATGCCTGTCAATTTTTGGGAAATTGACCAGAGTATAAGGGTAAATGCTGTAAGGTCAATAATGGCGCCTAGTATTATAAGCAAATAGTCAAGACTTTCGACGGTAAAACGGTTAAGGTCTTCCGAAATACGCTGATCGGGATTATCAATCTCTTTATTATTGCTTATCTCGTAATAGGCTCTGTTTTTCATATACGATCCAACAAACTTGTCGGTAAGCCATTTACGCCATTTTATTCCAAGTATGCCCTGTATCCAGGGGTAAAACACAACTATCGGCATCGCAACAACATACATTCCCAAATGAACAAAAATAAAACGCCAGAAGCTTACGGTATCCCGCTGCTGCAGTGCTGTTTGCCAAAACCGACCGGTATAACTTAAAATTACGTTAACACCACTTACCATCATGGATAGTGTAAGCAATACGAAAAGAATAATCCAGGGCAGTTTGCGACCTTTTATCTTTTTACGGAAGAGCAGAAAAATCACAATAGCTACGACTGAGCTTGCAATAAAAAAGGTATTTAGATTTCCTCCTCTAATGCCTGCGAGCCACTCTGTAAGCCCTGGAGCGATTCTGGACAAGAAATCTTCGGGTACGGTTAATAATGGCACCGAAAAAACTGAAGATAGAAAACTAGTTAAACGGGGAATAAATTTTCCGGATGCTACAATAAGATTCAGAAAAAGATATAGCATAGAAGCGATAAAACATATCAAGGCAGTAAGAAGAAGGGTGAAAGAGGGAATGCTTAACTTGCCTGACGGAAACCAGTATTGATGTGTTAATTTAAGATAGTGAATAACATTGTGCATTTTTTTTTGTCTGTTTTTTTTCATTGTTTACCGTATATTTGGCAGCATAAAAAGTAATTCCTTTAATTCCCGATATAAAACGAATCAATTAGTCGATTATAATAGAAATTATTTAAAACAGAATTTTTTTTTGCCACAGTTATTTATTATTGCTAATACCTGTTATGTCACAAGAAAATTTATGGCAAGTAAAAAATAGTTGCTCTATAAATAGAAATTAGCTATTGTTATACACTAGAAATTATCCATATTATTAATTTGCATTTTTTATTTTCATCATGTTTTTTTTAAGATATCAACGGGCTTAACAGACACATAAATATATAATTTGGCAAAGGATCTTTATGTTTAAAATACTGCATATTGAAACCAGTACTCTTTATCAAAAGCTGATATCGGATATCTGCCATGAGCTTGATATCGATTATGTCAGCTGCTCTTCATCAAAAGATGCGCTTGCAGTATTGTCAACCGACAATATTTCATTAATAGTTACCGCAATGGAAATTCGCGAGGGCAGTATTGAACGTTTTATAGAACTTATAAACAGATCCTATTCAAAAGTACCTATTGTTGTAATAACCGGTAACGATACATTTGAAGACCGTAAAAAAATGTACGATCTTGGTATTGTCGATTATATTGTGAAAAAATCATCTCGAGACGAGATTCGTGACTACTTAAAGGCCTTTGCGGTTAAATCAAAAACCCAGTATCTTACTGATATGTATATTGCTGTTTGTGATGATTCAAAAGTTGACCGGAAAATTACTGAAAGAATTTTCAGAATAAATTCAATTAATCGTGTAGATTTTTATGAAGACCCTGAAGAGATGTTCGAAGCCGGAAGAACCTACGATATCTATCTTGTAGATCTTATACTCAAAGATTCATCGGGACATCAGGTTATAAAAAAATTAAGATCCGATGGATGCAAAAGTGTTATAATTGCCATTTCAGGCATTGATAACGTAAAAACCATTTCTCATGTCTTATCGCTTGGAGCTGATGATTATATTACAAAGCCATACAACAACGATATTTTTATGGCACGAATACGCACTTGCGCAAGGTCCTATTCATTATACAAAGAAGTTAAAGAGAAAACCCTGGAACTTGAAAAAATGGCCAAATCAGACGGATTAACAGGACTTCTGAACCACATGGAAATCTTCAGGCAACTTGATCTTGAAATTGAGAAAAAAGGCCGTTACGGAGATAAACTTTCTCTGATTATGCTTGATCTTGATTTTTTTAAAAATATTAATGATACCTATGGTCATCTTTTCGGAGATAAGGTGCTTAAATCGGTATCATCAATAATACAAAAAAATATCAGAAATGTTGATTTGGCGGGACGTTACGGCGGGGAAGAATTTATGATTATTTTACCAAAGGCATCGTTAAAACAGGCTGTAGAAACCGCCGAAAGAATTCGTGATTCTATAGAGAAACTTGCATTTGAAAACACGGATCTTAATGTAACTATAAGCGGCGGTGTGGCCGAATGTATTAAGGAAACATCAAAGGAGCTTGTTTCAATTGCCGATAATCTTCTTTACAAAGCCAAAGAAAGTGGACGTAACAATATTCAGTTTTAAAATGCTTTTCTAATAGACCGGCAATCTAATACCTGATATTCGCTGGTACAACTCGACAGCATAACGATCGGTCATTCCACAGATATAATCGGTAATGGATAAAATTCTTTCGTAAGTCGAAAGTCTTTCTATAAGCTGATTATGATTGTTCGACTGAATACTATTTTCATGCCGTTTGAAATATTGTGAAGGTATAAGCTGTCTGCTGATTTTTTCTTGTGCCACAGGCTTATCAGTCAAAACTGCATTAACAAACATATCAAAAAGGCCTCCAATTGTTTTGAATCCAGCACACTCTATTTCAAGTACACGGCTTGAATTATAAATTTTGTTAAAAGAAAAATTCTTTATTACACTGTAGCTGGATGAAAGATCAATTTTATTTATCAATGGAGTAGAAAAAGAATATTTTTCAAAAAGTTCAATATTATCTGTAAAAACATCTATGGTCTGATCTATCAATACACTTATCGCAGCTGAACGCATTCTGGCGACTCTGATATCCTTGTCGAACTCTTTGTTGTCCTTAAAACTTGAATTTGAACTGACAATCGGCATTAAAAGATCATAAACACTATCAAAACCGATAACACTCAAATGATAAGCATCTTCAAGATCGACTATTGCGTAACAGATATCATCTGCAGCCTCTGTTAAAAATGCAAATGGATGTCGAGTATACGCGTTAACGCAATTTTTTTGACGCGGAATATTAAATGAATCAAATACATCATCGAAACTTTCACGGTCGGCCTTGAAAAAACCAAATTTTTTTAATCCTGGGTTATTACTGTTTTTGTCTGTATCTATAGATGCGCAGGGGTATTTCATAAAGGCGGCAAGCGTACTAACCGTCGGTCGTAAGCCGCCTGGCCGCTGACAGCTTTCAAGTCGAGAGAGGATTCTGAAACCCTGCGCGTTACCTTCAAAATTCATTATATCGTTTTTTTCCCATTTATCTTTAAGCGCAAATTCAAGATTATTCGATATCCAGCTTTGAATAGCGTATTCACCGGAGTGACCAAATGGAGGATTGCCTATATCATGTGCTAGACAGGCCGACGCAACAATCATGCCAATATCGTAAGGTCTTATTTTTGCACCATTTTTAACAAGGTAGTGCCCCAAAAGGTTCCCGAGCGATCTTGCCACGCATGAAACTTCAAGTGAATGGGAAAGCCTTGACCGCGCCTGACCAGAATTTGAGAGCGGAGCGTATGGGAAAACCTGAGTTTTATCATGCATGCGTCTAAAAAAATTGGAATAGATTATTCTATCGTGATCCATGTCAAAAGGTGAACGAGATTCGTTATCAAAAGCTTTTTCGTTCGATAATAGTCTTTTTGTAACAACACAACTTTCCCAAAACTCGTTATTAATCATCATAAAACCTCTGTGAAACTGGAATTTGTAACCTTTACTACAACTTGCCCTTTCTAACTCTGGATTTTTGTATTTGGCATTAAATGCAGGCAATCTCTAATAATTAACTTTTTAACCAGGTTGCATCTGCTGGTCGTCCAGCACCATTTTTAAAGAAAATGGTGCTGGACGACCAGCAGAGGAGCTTGCCCTTGTAGGTTGTTTTTATCAGAACAATAAGCTTTTAGCACAAGATAAAAGACCCACGGGTAATACAAAAAATTACTTTAATAAAGCCATAAATATCGCTTACTAAGCTGAAATTTGAAGCTGTCTTTAAAGCTTAAAATTTCAGCGATTTTTTGAGCTTGCGAAAAAAATAATCAATAACAAGCGATATTTATGAGCGTTATTTCGAGTGACAACGAGAAAAATTGTCTTTAATTGGCTTCAATCGGCATAGCCGCTCCAGAAATGGTAATTTTTCGAAGTTCCCTGTAATCAATTTACGAACAACTTTAAGTAAACACTTAAACTTAAGTCAATTAAAACAACAGTAAATATAGTTATTCTGTCAATTGGTGATCCTTTTTTTTATTGACATTATTGTTCAAAGCAGATCAAAATTGTATGGTTATTATTTCCATAGATCATCAAGTAAATTAAAGCACCATAAGGCGGTTTTATGAAAAAAATTACTTTAAATGATCAGCCCTTTTCGTTAAAAAACGATGGAGCTCTTCAGTTGTTTTTTGTTGGTACCGGTAGTGCTTTTACAAAATTCAATTACCAGACAAATCTTCTTATAATTAAAGGGGATGATCATCTTCTTGTCGATTGCGGTACAAAATGCCCACAAGCATTTAATGATCTTGGTAGTTCCATTACAGAAGTTCAGAACTTTCTTATTACACATTCGCATGCTGATCATATAGGTGGCTTAGAGGAAGTTGCCTTGATGAATAAATATGTTACCAAAAAAAAACCTGTTATGACAATAAACGAGACCTATCAATATATTTTATGGGAAATGTCGCTAAGAGGCGGAGCTGCATATAACGAAGAAAACGCCGGTGACATTCTTACTTTTTCAGATTTTTTCGGGATAAACAGGCCAAAGGTTTTACAGGGATATCAGCGTGAAACACTTGAAGCTAACGTTGGCTCTATTAATCTGAAAATTTTCCGTACCAAACACATACCTGATAATTCAAGGGATTGGGAAAGCTCGTTCTGGAGTTGTGGAGTTATCATCGATGATAAAGTAATGTATACGAGTGATACACGTTTTGACAGAGAGCTAGTTGAGTATTTTGATTCACGTTTCGAGTTAGAAGCAATTTTTCATGACTGTCAGCTTTTTACAGGTGGAGTTCACGCATCAATTGATGAGCTTAATGGTTTTTCAGATAATATTAAACGAAAAATTAATCTTGTTCACTATGGTGATAACTACAAGGATTTTATTCAAAAGTCAGCAGATTATGGATTAAACGGATTTACCGAGCCTCACACTTATTATACATTTTAAAATCCAGGAAATATTATGAAAATTAAGCTACTAATTGTTATGTTTGTATTTTTTTGTGTTACAACTCTCAGTTCTGATGAAGGAAATATTTTTTTTGTATGTGATAATGTCAGGATTGTTATAAAAGAGTGGAGTGGAGATAATTTTAAAATTGGTGAAGACGAATATGGCTACGATATGTTTCTTTATCCAAGTAAAAAAGGTGATTATCAAATTACAACCACGCTTTATCCCTACAACTCTGACAAAACAAGTAATGAACAACTAAAAAGTATTATTACTAAACAGGGGCAAGAACTTTTACCAAGTGCTGTTGAAAAGGAGCTATCTATCGAAGAGTTGAATAAGAATGGTAAAATCAAAGGATATTTCTATTTTTTAACTGATAAAAACGATGTGTCTAACAAAGAAGGAGAATATGCTTATCTGATACAGGGGATAATTCGTTATAATTATCTATTGGGCTCCTTTACAATTTTGTCAAATGACAAGAAAGTTAAAACTGCTTTTCTATCTGATATTTACGATCTTGTTAATGATCGATTAGAAATAGGGGAGACCAAGAATTTTGAAAAAATAAAATTAAACCCTTCTGAAATAAAAAAGTATAATCTTTCACATATTAAAAACTTTTATAGCAATCATCAGGCTCTTTTTTATAATAACTCGAATAACTACAGACATATTTTACCCGTTATTTCAGAAAAATACACACAGAGCACGGATAACAACGGAGAGCAGGGCACTGTTTTTTACTACTATTTTGACGAGAAACTGGACGATGGTCATAAATCATTTTTGACCAAACTTTTTTTTGGGCAGGGGAAGCCAGGTTCAAAAGAGTACCCTGAGTTGATGTTAATTAAGGATAACTACCTGATTATTTTTTCGTTTCCTTATCAGAGCAAAGATGGCAAAGAGATATATGATATTGTTAAAAAGAAATTGTAAAATGACCTTCCAACCAAAAGCCCAATTGTGCTAAAATTAATAAATTATTTGACTCTCTGATGCTCTCTGGTTAAAATAGAGTCCTTTAATAATCTGCAAATCTATTGAATGCAATTTAAGCAAACTTAAACTGCATTCAATAGATTTTGCGAGCAATTGATGAGGCATATGGCTGATTATATACAACTAAAACGGGGTGGTTATCTTGTAGATACATGTCTTGGCCCCGTCCAGATAGGTGTTCCACCCGAGACCATAAAAGACACAATGATTATGGAAAGAGGCGTACCCTCTTTTTTTGTATTACCTGCAACTCTTTTTGACTGGATAAAAGGGATAAGTGTTGCTGAAATTGAATTTCCTCTCTATTTTAATTTTTTTGTTAGAAAACAGAAAACTCATGTAATATGCCGTAAAGAGCAGATAGTCCGAATGAGAGAGGTACTACAAGAGTCACTTTTCGGTCCCGAAAATCTTGATGTACATGTCGATTTTGAAACCGATTATCCGGGGAGTAAGAATCGTTATTTTGATCTTAAAAAAGAGATCGATTACTTCAGAAGCAGTTTTTCACTTGATGACCTGGTGACATTCCTTCCGTTTAAAAATAACAGTATCTCCATTGGTAAAAAGAAAAGCGGTAAAAATATTACAATAAACTATAACGA
>Ga0116151_10000358_pt1 | contig 41759 bp, 37 predicted proteins | sample AD_UKC117_MetaG_FD_89893 | JGI IMG/M metagenome (GOLD analysis project Ga0116151, IMG submission 89893) | Active sludge microbial communities of municipal wastewater-treating anaerobic digesters from Hong Kong - AD_UKC117_MetaG | ecosystem: Engineered > Bioreactor > Anaerobic > Digestate...
GAAGCGGTGGCCAACCTCGACGAGATCCTCGACGCCTCGGACGGCATCATGGTCGCGCGCGGCGACCTCGCGGTGGAGGTCGGCGACGCCGCGGTGCCCGCGCTGCAGAAGAAGATGATCCGCCGCGCGCGACCGCAACAAGCTCACCATCACCGCCACGCAGATGATGGAGTCCATGATCACCAGCCCGGTGCCCACCCGCGCCGAGGTCTCGGACGTGGCCAACGCGGTGCTCGACGGCACCGACGCGGTGATGCTGTCGGCCGAGACCGCCGCCGGCAAGTTCCCGGTGGAGGTCGTCGAGGCCATGAGCCGGGTCTGCCTGGAGGCGGAGAAGTCCTACGACACCGGGCTCGACCGCGAGATGCTCGACCGCGTGTTCACCCGCATCGACCAGTCGATCGCGATGGCGGCGATCTGGACCGCCTACCACCTCAAGGTCAAGGCGATCGCCTCGCTCACCCAGACCGGCTCGACCGCGCTGTGGATGAGCCGCCTGATCGCCGGCGTGCCGATCTACGCGCTCACCCCCGAGGTCTCGGCGCGCAACCAGATGACGCTCTACCGCGAGGTGCATCCGCTGCTGATGAGCCAGACCCACCAGGACCGCGACGTGCTGCTGTGGGAGGCCGAGCAGGTGCTGCTCGAGCAGGGCGTGGTCGACTACGGCGACCTCATCGTGCTCACCATCGGCGAGCCGATCGGCAGCTCGGGCGGCACCAACACGCTCAAGATCGTCCGGGTGGGAGAACACCACCGCCCCGGCACGCTCGACGACCCCGTCTGAATACGCTTCCGCGACGGGAGACACGGCCAGCGTCCCCACGCACACGCTAAAATAACGTTTTCGATCGTCCGGCCGCCCTGCACGGCAGCCATTTCCGGAGAGATTCCATGCCCCTCGTTTCCATGCGCCAGCTGCTCGACCACGCCGCCGAACACAGCTACGGCCTGCCCGCCTTCAACGTGAACAACCTCGAACAGGTGCAGGCGATCATGGAAGCGGCCGCCGAGTGCGACGCCCCGGTGATCATGCAGGCCTCGGCCGGCGCGCGTAAGTACGCCGGCGAAGCCTTCCTGCGCCACCTCATCGACGCCGCGATCGAGGCGTATCCGCACATCCCGGTGGTCATGCACCAGGACCATGGCCAGTCGCCGGCGATCTGCATGGGCGCGATCCGCTCGGGCTTCTCGAGCGTGATGATGGACGGCTCGCTGCTGGAAGACGGCAAGACGCCCTCGTCCTACGAGTACAACATCGCCGTCACCCGCGAGGTGGTGAAGTTCTCGCACGCCATCGGCGTCAGCGTCGAGGCCGAGCTCGGCTGCCTCGGCTCGCTCGAGACCGGCCAGGCCGGCGAGGAAGACGGCGTCGGCGCCGAGGGCACGCTGGATCACAGCCAGATGCTCACCGACCCCGACCAGGCCGCCGACTTCGTCAAGCAGACCGACTGCGACGCGCTCGCGATCGCGATCGGCACCAGCCACGGCGCCTACAAGTTCACCCGCAAGCCCACCGGCGACATCCTCGCCATCGAGCGTGTCAAGGCCATCCACGCCCGCATCCCCAACACCCACCTGGTGATGCACGGCTCCTCCTCGGTGCCGCAGGAGCTCCTCGAGATCATCCGCCAGTACGGCGGCGACATGAAGGAGACCTACGGCGTGCCGGTCGAGGAGATCGTCCAGGGCATCAAGTACGGCGTGCGCAAGATCAACATCGACACCGACATCCGCCTCGCCATGACCGGCGCGATCCGCAAGTTCATGTTCGAGAACCCGTCGAAGTTCGACCCGCGCGAGTTCAACAAGCCCGCGCGCGAGGCCGCCAAGCTGGTGTGCAAGGCGCGCTACGAGGCCTTCGGCTGCACCGGCATGGCCTCGAAGATCAAGCCCGTCTCGCTCGACAAGATCGCCGCGCGCTACAAGGCCGGCGAGCTGACGCAGATCGTGCGCTGAGCCCACCGTCGTTCGCGCCTGTACCGAGAAACGCGCCCATGAGGCGCGTTTTTCATTGGCTCGTCCTTTTCGCCCGCTTCAGCACTCCATCGCCCGCATCCGCGCCGCGCCCTCGGTCTGCAGGAAGTCCAGCAACGCGTCGAGCGCCGGCGTCATCGGGCGGTCGGTGCGCGAGACCACGTTCCACTCCCGGATGACCGGCGTATCCGCCACGTCCAGCCGCAGCAGGCGACCGCTCTCCACCTCCATCGCAAAAGTGTGGTGCGACAGGAAGGCGATGCCCATGCCCGCCATCACCGCCTGCTTCAACGTCTCGTTGCTGCCCAGTTCGTCCGCCGCGAGCGGCTTGACCCCATGCGCGCGCAGGAAGCGCTCGAGGTTGTCGCGCGTGCCCGAGCCCTGCTCGCGCAGCAGCAGGCGCTCGCCGGTGAGCGCGGCGGGCGGGATGCGCGTGCGCCCGGCGAGGCGGTGATCGGGCCGCGCCACGAATGACAGCCGGTGCGGCGCGAAGGGGATGCGGCGCAGATCCAGGCCGCGCGGCGGCTGGCCCATGATCGCGACATCGCAGCGCTGCTCCTGCAGCAGGGCGCGCACATGCTCGCGATTGGCCACGGTGAGCCGGAACGTGATGTCCGGAAAGCGGCGGCCGAATTCGGCCAGCAGGTAGGGCACGAAATACTCCGCCGTGGTGATCGCCACCACATCCAGCGTGCCCGCCGCCACGCCGATGCGCGCCTTCAGCTCCACCTCGGCCAGCTCCAGACTGTGCAGCACCTGCCGCGCCGCGCGCACCAGCACCTCACCCGCCGGCGTCAGCCGCACCTCACGCCGGCCATCCACCAGCACCTGGCCGACGATGCGCTCGGCGTCGCGGATCTGCATGGAGATCGCCGGCTGGGTCAGGTGCAGCAGCCGCGCCGCCTGGGTAAAGCTGGCGCTGTCAGCGACGGCGACCAGCGCACGAAGCTGCTTCAGGGTCAGGCGCTGGGCGAGTTTCATCAGAAAACGTGATCTCAAATAAACACAAAACGTCATTGGATCTTATTTTAGCGACCCCTTATTGTCCAGTCACCACTGCTTGACACACCACTCGCAGCACACAAACGGAAGGAGACAGGACATGGGCGCCGCAGACACCCCGCAGCAGATCATCGATCCCAGGAAGCGCTACCAGGCCGGCGTGCTCAAGTACGCGCAGATGGGCTACTGGAACGCCGACTACGCGCCGAAGGACACCGACGTGCTGGCTGTCTTCCGCATCACGCCCCAGGAGGGCGTGGATCCCATCGAGGCCGCCGCCGCGGTGGCCGGCGAATCGTCCACGGCGACCTGGACGGTGGTGTGGACCGACCGCCTGACCGCGAGCGACATGTACCGCGCCAAGGCCTATCGCATCGAGCCGGTGCCGGGCCAGGAGGGCCAGTACTTCTGCTGGGTGGCCTACGACCTCGACCTCTTCGAGGAAGGCTCGATCGCCAACCTCACCGCTTCGATCATCGGCAATGTGTTCAGCTTCAAGCCGCTCAAGGCCGCGCGCCTCGAGGACATGCGCCTGCCGGTGGCCTACGTGAAGACCTTCCGCGGCCCCCCGACCGGCATCGTGGTCGAGCGCGAGCGCCTGGAAAAATACGGCCGCCCGCTGCTGGGCGCGACGATGAAGCCCAAGCTCGGCCTCTCCGGCAAGAACTACGGCCGCGTCGTCTATGAGGCCCTGCGCGGCGGCCTGGACTTCACCAAGGACGACGAGAACATCAACTCGCAGCCCTTCATGCACTGGCGCGACCGCTTCCTGTACTGCATGGAAGGCGTCAATCAGGCCGCCGCGCAGACCGGCGAATCCAAGGGCCACTACCTCAACATCACCGCCGGCACCATGGAGGAGATGTACAAGCGCGCCGAATTCGCCCGCGACCTCGGCTCGTGCATCGTCATGATCGACCTCATCGTGGGCTGGACCGCGATCCAGTCGATCAGCAACTGGTGCCGCGACAACGACATGATCCTGCACATGCACCGCGCGGGCCATGGCACCTACACCCGGCAGAAGAACCACGGCGTGAGCTTCCGCGTGATCGCCAAGTGGCTGCGCCTGGCCGGCGTCGACCACCTGCACGCCGGCACCGCGGTGGGCAAGCTCGAAGGCGACCCGATGACGGTGCAGGGCTTCTACAACGTCTGCCGCGACACCTACACCAAGCAGGACCTGACCCGCGGCCTGTTCTTCGACCAGGACTGGGCCAGCACCAAGCGCGTGATGCCGGTGGCCTCGGGCGGCATCCATGCCGGCCAGATGCACCAGCTGCTGACCCTGTTCGGCGACGAGGTGGTGCTGCAGTTCGGCGGCGGCACCATCGGCCACCCGATGGGCATCCAGGCCGGCGCCACCGCGAACCGCGTCGCGCTCGAGGCCATGGTGCTCGCCCGCAACGAGGGCCGCGACATCGCCAACGAAGGCCCGCAGATCCTCGCCGACGCCGCCAGGTGGTGCCAGCCGCTGCGCGCCGCGCTCGATACCTGGGGCGAGATCACCTTCAACTACACCAGCACCGACACCGCGGACTTCGTGCCCACCGCCAGCGTGGCCTGAACCACCGCGCCCGAGGAGACACCATCATGCGCATCACCCAAGGCTGCTTTTCCTTCCTGCCCGACCTCTCCGACAAGCAGATCGCGGCGCAGATCAACTACTGCCTGGATCAGGACTGGGCGGTCGCCATCGAATTCACCGACGACCCGCACCCGCGCAACACCTACTGGAACATGTGGGGCCTGCCGATGTTCGACCTGCGCGACCCCGCGGGCGTCATGGGCGAGCTCGAGGCCTGCCGCGAGGCCAACCCCGAGACCTACATCCGCATCAACGCCTTCGACTCGACCAAGGGCTGGGAGACGGTGCGCATGTCCTTCATCGCGCAGCGCCCGAGCGTGGAGCCCGGGTTCCGCCTTGTCCGCCAGGAAACGCAGGGCCGCCAGCTGCGCTACACGATGGAGAGCTACGCCGTCGGCCGCAACCCGGAAGGCGCGCGCTACGCGGGCTGAGTGCGCTGCGACACGCCTGTCCGTGGGAGCGGACTCGCCCACGACCGATGCCCTCGAGCCCCGCATCCGCGGACAAGCCCGCTCCCGCAAGCTCACCCCCCCGTCAGGAGACGAGACCATGAACGCCCCCGAGCAAGCCACCGCCATCGACCTCGCCGCCGAGTTCCGCGACGCCGGCATCGGCGAAGTGCTCGAGGCCCTCGAGCGCGACCTCGTCGGCCTCGCCCCGGTCAAGCGCCGCGTGCGCGAGATCGCCGCCCTGCTGCTGGTCGACCGCGTGCGCCAGCGCCTCGGGCTGGCCACCGAGCCCCCCTCGCTGCACATGAGCTTCAGCGGCAACCCCGGCACCGGCAAGACCACGGTGGCGATGCGCATGGCCGAGATCCTGCACCGGCTGGGCTACTGCCGCCGCGGCCACGTGGTCGCCGTGACCCGCGACGACCTCGTCGGCCAGTACATCGGCCACACCGCGCCCAAGACCAAGGAAGTGCTCAAGCGCGCCATGGGCGGCGTGCTCTTCATCGACGAGGCCTACTACCTCTACCGCCCCGAGAACGAGAAGGACTACGGCCAGGAAGCGATCGAGATCCTCTTGCAGGTGATGGAGAACCAGCGCGACGACCTGGTGGTGATCCTCGCCGGCTACGCCGACCGCATGGAGCGCTTCTTCGAGTCCAACCCCGGCATGAAGTCGCGCATCGCCCACCACGTCGACTTCCCCGACTACAGCGACGCCGAGCTCGGCGAGATCGCCCGGCGCATGCTCGCCGGCTGGAACTACCGCTTCGACGACGCCGCGCGCCGCGCCTTCGACGAGTACATCGTGCTGCGCCGGACGCAGCCCCACTTCGCCAACGCGCGCAGCATCCGCAACGCGCTCGACCGCATGCGCCTGCGCCAGGCCCTGCGCCTGTTCGACTCCGGCGCCACGGTCGACGCTGGGGCGCTCACCACGATCACCGAGGCCGACGTGCGCGCCAGCCGCCACTTCCGGCCCGACGAGGCCGCCAGCCCCCAGTGACGTGCCGCTCGCCGGCCCGCCGCGACCGCGACCCCGACCGATAACGACAGACACCGAGCCGGCGCCACGCCGGGGGAGACCAGCATGTTCAGCCTCGACCGCAGCACACTCACCGAGTACCTCATCGAGCACCGCCGCCACAACCCCGAAGCCACCGGCGAGTTCAACGCCCTGATCCTGCAGGTCGCCCAGGCCTGCAAGGCGATCTCGCGCGCGGTCGCCCACGGCGCGCTCGCCGACGTGCTCGGCAGCCACGGCAGCGCCAACGTGCAGGGCGAGGAACAGAAGAAGCTCGACGTGCTCGCCGACGACATCTTCCTGCGCGCCACGCACTGGGGCGGCGACCTCGCCGGCATGGTCTCCGAGGAGAACGAGGCCCCCATCCCGCTGCCCGCCAGCGACCAGCGCGGCAAGTACCTGCTCGCCTTCGATCCGCTCGACGGATCAAGCAACATCGACGTCAACGTCGCCGTCGGCTCCATCTTCTCCATCCTGCGCGCGCCCACGCCGGGCGAAGACGCCACGGCGGAAGACTTCCTGCAGCCCGGCAACCGCCAGGTCGCCGCCGGCTACGCCATCTACGGCCCCTCCACCATGCTGGTGCTGTCGGTCGGCAGCGGCGTCGCCGGCTTCACCCTCGACCCGATCATCGGCGAGTTCTACCTCACCCACCCCGACATCCGCGTGCCGGCGACCACCCGCGAGTTCGCCATCAACACCTCGAACGCGCGCTTCTGGGAGCCCCCGGTGCGCCGCTACGTCGACGAATGCCTGGCCGGGCGCACCGGCCCGCGCGGCGTCGACTTCAACATGCGCTGGATCGCCTCGCTGGTCGCCGAGACCCACCGCATCCTGATGCGCGGCGGTGTGTTCCTCTACCCGCGCGACCGCAAGGACCCGACAAAGCCAGGCCGGCTGCGCCTGCTCTACGAGTGCAACCCGATCGGCTTCCTGATCGAGCAGGCCGGCGGACGCGCCAGCACCGGCGTACGCCCGGTACTCGAGGTCCGGCCCGAGGGCCTGCACCAGCGCATCGGCTTCGTGTTCGGCTCGAAGGATGAGGTCGAACGCATCGAGCGCTACCACAGCGAGCCGGTGATCGGCGGCGCCCAGGACGAGCTGCCGCTCTTCCAGCCCCGCTCCCTGTTCCGCGACACCGAATTCACTCAATAGCCTGCGGGGAACACCATGTCCGAACGTCATCCGATCGTCGCCATCACCGGCTCGTCCGGCGCCGGCACCAGCACCGTGCAGCGCACCTTCGAGGAGATCTTCCGCCGCGAGGGGGTCACCGCCGCGGTCATCGAGGGCGACAGCTTCCACGCCTACGACCGCAAGACCATGCGCGAGAAGCTCGCCGCCTGCGACCTCGACGGCAACTGCCAGCTGAGCCACTTCGGCCCCGAGGCCAACCTGTTCGGCGAAATCGAGAACCTGTTCCGCAGCTACGCCGAGTCCGGAACGGGCAAGCGCCGCAAATACCTGCACAGCCCCGAGGAGGCCGAGCCCTGGAAGCAGGAACCCGGCACCTTCACCCCGTGGGAGGAGCTGCCCACCGGCACCGACCTGATGTTCTACGAGGGTCTGCACGGCGCCGTTCAACACGAGAACATCGACGTCGCGCGCTTCGTCGATCTGCTCATCGGCGTGGTGCCGGTGATCAACCTCGAGTGGATCCAGAAGCTCAACCGCGACAAGAGCATGCGCGGCTACTCCACCGAGGCGGTCACCGACACCATCCTGCGCCGCATGCACGACTACGTGCATTACATCTGCCCGCAGTTCGCGCGCACGCATGTGAACTTCCAGCGCGTGCCGATGGTGGACACCTCCAACCCCTTCATCGCGCGCGCCATCCCCACCGCCGACGAATCCATGGTGGTGATCCGCTTCGCCAACCCCAAGGGCATCGACTTCCCCTACCTGCTCAACATGATCAACGACAGCTTCATGAGCCGCGCCAACACCATCGTGGTGCCGGGCGGAAAGATGGAGCTGGCGATGCAGCTGATCTTCACCCCCTTCATCTGGCGCCTGATGGACCGCCGCCGCAAGGCGCTGGCGCAATGAGAACCAAACGCCTGCCGCCGCGCCCCAGGAACGTCCGGCAGCAGAAAGGTCTTTCACGGCCGTTGTGCACCACCCACGTCCAGCGGAGAGCAGGCGGTGTTCCTTAAGCAGCCTGCGGAACTCGCCCTGCGGGCTCGGACAGTCCTCGGCTGCTCCAGAAACGCCCCATACGCCACGCTGGCCGTGCCGACTGGCCGACGGCCATAAGCAGTTTCATTTGTGATTGGAGAGGTTCCGATGAACATGCGACTCACCCAGGCGCCGATCGACACCCTGTGCGCCAACGCGCTGCGCTTTCTCGCCATTGACGCCGTCGAGGCCGCCAAGTCCGGCCACCCCGGCATGCCCATGGGCATGGCCGAGATTGCCGTCGCGCTGTGGACGCGGCACCTGAAGCACGACCCGGCGGACCCTGCCTGGGCCGACCGCGACCGCTTCGTGCTCTCCAACGGCCACGGCTCGATGCTGCTCTACGCCCTGCTCCACCTCAGCGGCTACGAGCTGCCGCTCGACGAGCTCAAACGCTTCCGCCAGCTCGACAGCCGCACCCCCGGCCACCCCGAGGTCGGCCACACGCCCGGCGTCGAGACCACCACCGGCCCGCTCGGCCAGGGCCTGACCAACGCCGTGGGCATGGCGCTCGCCGAGAAGCTGCTCGCTGCCGAGTTCAATCGCCCCGGCCACCCCCTCGTCGATCACCGCACCTGGGTCTTCCTCGGCGACGGCTGCCTGATGGAAGGCATCAGCCACGAGGCCGCGAGCTTCGCCGGCGTGCAGCGGCTCTCCAAATTGATCTGCTTCTGGGACGACAACGGCATCTCGATCGACGGCGACGTCTCCGGCTGGTTCGCCGACGACACGCCGGCACGCTTCCGCGCCTATGGCTGGAACGTGGTCGAGGCGGTGGACGGCCACGACGTCGCCGCCGTCGATCGCGCCATCCAGATGGCCCTGGGCAACGCCGAGGCCGACACCGGCCCGACGCTGATCTGCTGCCGCACCGACATCGGCCATGGCAGCCCCGGGCGCGCGGGCACGGCCGATGTGCACGGCGCCCCCCTCGGTGCCGGCGAGATCACCGCCACGCGCGGCGCACTCGACTGGCCACACCTACCCTTCGAGATCCCCGGCGAGGTCCGCGCCGCCTTCGACGCGCGCGCCCGCGGCGCGGCGCAGCACGACGAATGGCGTGCCCGGCTCGACGCCTACACCCAGGCCTTCCCGGAAGAGGCCGAGGAGTTTTGCCGCCGCATGGCCGGCGCGCTGCCGGTGAGCTTCCCGGTACTGTCCAACGCCATCCTGCGCGGCGTGGACAAGGAGGCCGCCGAGCTCGCCACCCGCAAGGCCAGCCAGCAGGCCATCGGCCGCCTGGCGCGCGCGCTGCCCGAGCTGCTCGGCGGCTCGGCCGACCTCACCCACTCCAACCTCACCGACTGGCCGGGCTGCGGCGCGGTGCGCGCGGATGCCCCCGGGCGCCACATCAACTGGGGCGTGCGCGAATTCGGCATGGCCGCGGCCTTGAACGGCATCGCGCTGCACGGCGGCTTCATCCCCTTCGGCGCCACCTTCCTGGTGTTCTCGGACTACGCCCGCAACGCCATCCGCATGAGCGCGCTGATGAAGCAGCGCGTGGTGTACGTGATGACGCACGACTCGATCGGCCTCGGTGAGGACGGCCCCACCCACCAGCCGGTCGAGCACATCCCCAGCCTGCGCCTGATCCCCGGGCTGGACGTGTGGCGGCCGTGCGATGCGGTCGAGACCCAGGCCGCCTGGAACGCCGCGGTCGCGCGCCGCGACGGCCCCACCCTGCTCGCCCTGTCGCGCCAGAACCTGCCGCACCAGGCGCGCGACGAGGTGCAGATCCAGGCCATCCTGCGCGGCGGCTATGTGCTCGCCGATGCCGACGCGCCTGCGCTCGTCATCATCGCCACCGGCTCGGAGGTGGCGCTGGCGATGGCGGCGCGCGCGGCGCTGGCCGCCGAGGGGGTCGGCGTGCGCGTGGTTTCCATGCCCTGCACCACGCTCTTCGACCGCCAGACCGACGAATGGCGGCGCAGCGTGCTGCCGGCCGGCGTACCCCGCCTGGTGATCGAGGCCGCACGCGGCGACGCCTGGTGGCGAACCATCGCCAGCGACGGCGGCCGCGGCGGCGACGTGATCGGCATGGAGTGCTTCGGCGAATCCGCTCCCGCCGGCGCCCTGCTGGCGCGCTTCGGCTTCACCCCGGCAGCGGTGCTCGAGCGCGCCCGTGCGCTCCTCGCCGCCACGAACCAGCCTGGTCCCGCGGCGATGCACGGCACCGCACCCTTGCCCGAAACCCGCAAGATCTCGAACGGGAGCTGAACCCATGAACTTCCTGCGCCTCGCCGAACTCGACCTCGCCGGAAAACGCGTCTTCATCCGCGCCGACTTCAATGTCCCCTTCAACGCCGACGGCACGCTGTCGGACGACACCCGCATCCGCGCCACGCTGCCGGCGATCCACCACTGCCTGGAGGCCGGCGCGGCGGTGATGGTCACCTCGCACCTGGGCCGCCCCACCGAGGGCGCGCTCACCGCAGCCGACTCGCTGGCACCGGTCGCCGCGACCCTGTCCGACCTCCTCGGCCGCCCGGTGCCGCTGATCCGCGACTGGACGGGGGGCGGCTTCACGGTACGCCCGGGCGAGGTCGTGCTGCTCGAGAATTGCCGCGGCAACGTCGGCGAGAAGGTCGACGATCCCCGCCTCGCCGCCCGCATCGCGAGCTTCATCGACGTGTATGTGAACGACGCCTTCGGCACCGCCCACCGCAGCGAATGCACGCTGCACGCGCTCGCGCTCGCCGCCCCGGTCGCCTGCGCCGGCCCGCTGATGACCGCCGAGCTCGACGCGCTGGGCCGCGCGCTCGCCCAGCCCGCGCGCCCGCTCGCCGCCATCGTCGCCGGCTCCAAGGTGTCGACCAAGCTCACCATCCTCGAGAGCCTGGCCGACAAGGTCGATGTGCTCGTCGTGGGCGGCGGCATCGCCAACACCTTCCTCGCCGCGCGCGGCTGCGAGGTCGGCGCCTCGCTGCACGAGCCCGACCTGCTCGAGGCCGCCCGCCGCGTCGAGCGCCGGCTGGCCGAGCGCGGCGGCGTGGTGTGGCTGCCCGAGGACGTGGTGGTGGCCGACCGCTTCGCCGCCGACGCCGACACCCGCATCTGCGACGCCGAATCCGTGCCGCCGGGCTGGATGATCCTCGACATCGGCCCGAACAGCCGCGACTCGCTCGCCGGCGTGCTCGCGCGCGCCGGCACCATCGTATGGAACGGCCCGGTGGGCGTGTTCGAGATGGACGCCTTCGCCGCCGGCACGCGTGCGCTCGCCGAGGCCATCGCCGCCAGCCCCGCCTACAGCATCGCCGGCGGCGGCGACACGCTGGCCGCGATCGCGCGCTTCGGCGTGGGCGGGCGCATCGACTACATCTCCACCGGCGGCGGCGCCTTCCTCGAATTCCTCGAAGGCCGCGAGCTGCCGGCGGTCACCGCCCTGCGCGCCCGCGCCCGCCCGGCAAGCCGACGTGTCGAGCCGGTGCCGCAGTTCGAGCACGAACCCGAACTCACCTGACCTTCCTGCGGAGACCTCCCATGGCCATGATCGCCCTGCGCCAGCTGCTCGACCACGCCGCCGAGCACGACTACGGCGTGCCCGCCTTCAACATCAACAACATGGAGCAGATCCAGGCGATCATGCTCGCCGCCGAGGCCACGGACAGCCCGGTCATCCTGCAGGCCTCGGCCGGCGCGCGCGGCTACGCCGGCGAGGCCTTCCTGAAGAAGATGGTCGAGGCTGCGGTCGAGCAGTGGCCCGACCTCCCGATCTGCCTGCACCAGGACCACGGCGCCAGCCCGGCGGTGTGCCAGCAGTCGATCCGCAGCGGCTTCACCAGCGTGATGATGGACGGGTCGCTGCGCGAGGACATGAAGACGCCGGCGAGCTACGACTACAACGTGGACGTCACCCGCCGCGTGGTCGAGATGGCGCACGCGGTGGGCGTGTCGGTGGAGGGCGAGCTCGGCTGCCTGGGCTCGCTCGAGACCGGCCAGGCCGGCGAGGAGGACGGCGTCGGCGCCGAAGGCACGCTGGACCACAGCCAGATGCTGACCGACCCGGCGGAGGCCGCCGACTTCGTCGCCGCCACCGGGGTCGACGCGCTCGCGGTGGCGATCGGCACCAGCCACGGCGCCTACAAGTTCACCCGCCCGCCCACCGGCGACATCCTCGCCATCGAGCGCATCGCCGCCATCCACGCGCGCATCCCGAAAACGCACCTCGTCATGCACGGCTCGAGCAGCGTGCCGCAGGAGTGGCTCGCCATCATCCGCGAGCACGGCGGCGAGATCGGCGAGACCTACGGCGTGCCGGTCGAGGCCATCGTGCAGGGCATCCGCAGCGGCGTGCGCAAGGTCAACATCGACACCGACCTGCGCCTGGCGATGAGCGGTGCGATGCGCCGGCTGATGGCGACCGATCGCAAGGAGTTCGACCCGCGCAAGTTCTTCAAGGCCGCCCGCGACGCCGCGCGCGACATCTGCCGCGAGCGCTTCGAGGCCTTCGGCTGCGCCGGCCGGGCCAGCCGCATCAAGCCGCTGGCACTGGAGAAGCTCGCCCGGCGCTACGCCGCGCATCGCGGCTGAGCGCACGCTCTACAAGAGCGCTGCCAATCCGCCTGCCGCTCGAGCACTCCCTGCCCTCGGGCATTCGGCTCGCTCCCCCTCGGGGAAGCGGGCCTTTTTTCGACGCGCCCCCGCGGCCGGCGGCTTGCCGCTTGTCAGTGCGTGAGGACGTGGGCAAGAATGGTCCCGGAAAGCCAGCCTCCGGGCGCATGCGCCCGCCCTCGACCACGCCCCCCGCCATCATGTCCTCCCTGTTCGAACAGCATCCCCTGCGCCAGGTCCTCAACGACGAGGTGCATGCGCGCCCGCCGGTGCCGCTGGACACCCCGGAATTCGTCACCTACCTGGCCTTCCTGCACCATGAAGGCAGCGCCGGGCGCGAGGCGGACCACCTCGCCGCGCTGGCCGGGCAGCTCGGCCAGCCGGCACCGAACATCGAATCCGGCCACGTGCTGCTCGAGGCCGAGGGCTTCCGGCTGAAGTGGGAGCGCCACAACGAGTTCTCCAGCTACTGCTTCTTCCGCCGCATCGAACCCGGCGACAGCCCCGACGACTACGCCCTGCTCCACGTTCCCGCGGCGTGGCGCAAGGCCATCCCCGGCCTGCTGATCGCCGCCACCCACATCGAGCTGCGCAGCATTGCCGAGGTGCCGCTCGAATCGGTGCTGCACCAGCAGTCGCGCCATGGCCAGGCCCTGGTGGCCTCGGGCGTGTCGGACGGTGCCGGCTGGGTGCTCACCGACTTCCACCTGCACGACGGCTTCTCGCACTTCCTGCTGCTCGACAACGGCTTCACCCCGCGCCAGGCCGGCCGCATCGCCCAGCGCCTGGTCGAGATCGAGACCTACCGCGTGATGGCGCTGCTCGCCTTCCCGGTGGCCAAGGACACCGGCCGCCTCGTCTCGCGCGCCGAGGACGAGCTCGCCGACCTCATGGACGGCATGGGCCAGTCGCGCAGCGCCGAGGACGACCGCGCCGTGCTCGCCCGCCTGTCGCGCCTGGCCGCCGAGGTCGAGCGCTCGGTCGCACGCACCACCTTCCGCTTCGGCGCCGCCGGCGCCTACTACCGCCTCGTGCGCCAGCGCATCGACGACCTGCGCGAAGATCGCCTGCCCGGCTTCTCGCCGATCGGCGAGTTCATGGACCGCCGCCTCGTCCCCGCGATCGACACCTGCACCTCGATCGCGCGCCGCCAGGACGACCTCTCCGGCCGCATCGCGCGCAACTCGCAGCTGCTGCGCACCCGCGTCGACATCGAGATCGAGCGCCAGAACCAGGAGCTGCTCGCGCAGATGAACCGCCGCGCCAAGATCCAGCTCCACCTGCAGGAGACGGTCGAGGGCCTGTCGGTGGTGGCGATCACCTACTACGCTTCGCAGCTGGTGAATTACGTCTCCAAGGGCGCCAAGCACCTGATCGAGCCGCTCACGCCCGAGGTGCTGACCGCGGTCTCCATCCCGGTCATCGCCGGCGTCGTCTACATGGGGCTGCGGCGGATGCGCAAGCTGCTGGGCGCGGAAGAGGACGGCCAGGCGCACCCCTGACGGAGCCGGCGCCCGCGCCCCCGCGGCGGACGGGCCGATGCTCAAGTCAGCACGGCGTCGAGCGGACGGCGCAGCGATCGGGGCATCGCCGGCCCTCTCCCGAACCGGATCACCAGATCCGGCCGGCCGTACGCGATACCGAGGAAGGCGCCGAAGGCGGGGCGCAGCGCGGCGAGTTCGACGGGCTGGTTGAGATGTGCGCTGCGGACGCCCAGCGCGCTCGCCTGCAGCGCGAAGCGCTGGAAGCAACGCCCCGCCTCGATCCAGTGCGCGCGGTCGTCGCGCTCGGAGACGAACACGGCGATCCCGGCGGCGCTGCGGACGTGCCGCGCATACTTGTCGTTCTCGGCCTGCTCGGTGAAGAAGGCATCGAACAGCAGGCTGCCGAGCCAGGCTGGGGCGGTGGGGTTTCCGGACGCGCCTGCGAACAGGCCGTCGCCCAGGCGCGCGGCGTCGCCGCCGTTGAAGCGGATCCACGCCTTGAGCTCGCGCACGAATGCGGGATCGCGCATCTGCGCCGTGTTGCCGGCGACGACGAACTCGAGCACGCGCTCCAGGTCCGGCGCCGCGGTGAGCAGGCGCACACGCACGCCCCTGCCCGTGCCGGCCGCCTCGAGCAGCCGCAGCTCCGCGTTCGAGAGCGGCCGTGAGTCGAACTCGCCCCGGGTCGACTGGCGCAGCGGGATGGCCTCGAACAAGGCGCTTCGCCGACTCGCCGCAGGCGCCAGCGCGCAGAGCACGGGGCCGCCTCCCTCGCCGGCCGGGGCGGTCTCATCGGCCTCGGTGACGAGCGCGGGCTCGCAGTGCAATCCCATCGCCGGCGCCGCCTGCACGAGGTTCTCTGCGGCGCAGCCCAGGCTGACGAAGAGGTGGTGGTCGTCCGGATCCACGACCGGGCAGCGCCGCGCGTAGTCGGGAAAGATGGAAACCGCCCGCTCGGCCAGCGCGAACTTCCAGCACTGCGTGTTGTGGCTGGACGGCGCGAGGGTGGCGTAGCGCACGAGCTCGCGCAGCACCGCGCGCGCGTCCCCCTGCAAGGGCTCGCCATGGCGCCAGGTCGAATCCGCCGCCGCCTCGTACGCCGCTGCGCCGCGGACTTGGGACAGGTAGCCGGCCCCGCCCGCCACCCCCAGCCCGGCGAGCGCCGCAGCGCCGATGAATCGTCTTCTCTCCATGCCCCGCCTCCGTCCTACCACCCGGTCTCCAGGGCAGTCTAGACGCGCCTGCGGGCTGGCGCGAGGCGGCCCGCGCCGCGTCGGACGCGAAGCCGTGCACGCCCGTGCGCGCCTGCGTGGAACCGCACCCCAGCGCCGCGGTCTCCACTGCATGCCCACCGCCGGAGCCGCAAGCATGTCCTCCCATTCCGGACTCCGCCGCCGTCTCGTCCTCGGCGGCAGCGCCACGCTGCTCTCCGCGCCGCTCGCGGCGGCGCAGCGCGCGCTGACGCCGAGCCAGATGCTCGGCCCCTTCTACCCGGTCACGCCGCCGCTGCACCAGGACAACGACCTCACCCGGGTCGAAGGCCGCAGCGGTCGCGCCGCCGGACAGATCGTCGACCTCTCGGGCCGCGTGCTCGACTTCGACGGCCGCCCGCTGGCCGGCGTGCGCGTGGAGATCTGGCAGTGCGACGCCAACGGCCGCTACCGCCACCCGCGCGACCCCGGCGACGTCGAGGAAGACCCGAACTTCCAGGGCTTCGGCCACACCGTCACCGACGCCGACGGGCACTATCGCTTCCGCACCATCCGCCCGGTGCCCTACCCGGGGCGCACGCCGCACATCCACGCCGCGGTGATCCAGGAAGGCGCCCGCCCCTTCGTCACTCAGATCTACGTCGCCGGCGAGCCGCTCAACCTGCGCGACGGACTATTCATGCGTGTCCCCGAGGCGCTGCGTCCGCTGCTGCTCGCCGACTTCGTCCCGGCGAACGACCCGGTCGCGACGCTCTCGGCCTCGTTCGACTTCGTGCTGGCGCCGGTGCTGGCGGGGCTATTCGAGGCCCACACGGTCTGAATCCGCGCGAAATAGGGGACAGACCACGATTTCGCGGCGGCTCAGCCGCTGCAGCGCGGCATGGCCCCAAAATCGTGGTCTGTCCTCTATTACCAGACGGCGCATCGCTCCAGGCTGAGGTAGGCCTCGACCTCATCCAGTCCCCCGAGGGAGACGAATTCGGAGGCCGAAAGAATGTCCTCGAACCTTGCGGTCACCATGATTTTTCCTCGCTCCGTGCTCCGGACCTGGGACCGATTTAAATCCGCCCCGTTCTCCCGTCCTGCACTCTGGCAAGGCCGCCGCAGGCATGGCCGGGAGTGGAAGCAAGGCGGTACGCGTAAACCGGTGCGTCGCAACCCGCCTCCCCTATAATCCCGGCTTTGCCAGCAACCCGAGGCCCCACCGTGGCGACGCCCATCTTCGAGACTTCCATCCAGAGCCTGCCGCTGCTCGGCCGCGGCAAGGTGCGCGACATCTACGCCGTCGATGCCGACAAGCTGCTGATCGTGACCAGCGATCGCCTGTCGGCCTTCGACGTGATCCTGCCCGACCCGATCCCCGACAAGGGCCGCGTGCTGGTGGCGCTGGCGAACTTCTGGTTCGACCGGCTCGGCCACATCCTGCCCAACCAGCTCACCGGCATCGATCCCGAGACCGTGGTCGCCGCCGACGAGCGCGAGCAGGTGCGCGGCCGCGCGCTGGTGGTCAAGCGCCTCAAGCCGCTGCCGATCGAGGCGGTGGTGCGCGGCTACGTGATCGGCTCGGGCTGGAAGGACTACCAGGCCACCGGCGCCATCTGCGGCATCGCGCTGCCGGCGGGCCTGCAGCAGGCCGCCAAGCTGCCGGCGCCGATCTTCACGCCTTCGTCCAAGGCCGACATGGGCGAGCACGACGAGAACATCTCGTTCGAGCAGGCGCAGGCGCGCTGCGAGGCGCTGATGAAGGACGCGCTCGCCGGCACCGGCAAGACCGGCGCCCAGCTCGCCGAAGAGGCGCGCGCCGCGGCGATCGCGCTGTATTCCGAGGCGGCCGAGTTCGCCGCGACCCGCGGCATCCTCATCGCCGACACCAAGTTCGAGTTCGGCATCGACGCCGCCGGCACGCTGCACCTGATCGACGAGGCGCTGACCCCCGACTCCTCGCGCTTCTGGCCGGCGGACGGCTACCGCGAGGGCATCAGCCCGCCGTCCTTCGACAAGCAGTACGTGCGCGACTACCTGGAGACGCTGGACTGGAACAAGACCGCGCCCGGCCCGAAGCTGCCGGCCCACGTCATCGAGCACACCGCCGCCAAGTACCGTGAGGCCTACGAGCGCCTGACCGGCCGCAAGCTGGACTGATCGCGCCTCTCGCCGCATCCCCAGACAAGGGGCGCCCCACCGGCGCCCCTTTTTTCCGCCTCCAGCCTCCCGCCCCATTGCCAATCCCTATCGACCAATTCCAATTCTCATCGACGAACCATTCCCATCCTCTTCGATCATAGATCGCGTGACACCTGCATCCTGCCCGGCTCGGCCCCGCGGTCCCCGGAGCCCGCAGGCGTCCTTCCCGATCCGCAACGAGGAGTGAAAGATGGACAAGCCCTACGGTTCGCTCGAGCAGCACTTCGACCTGCCCAAGATCCGCACGGTCGGCCACGACCGTCCGCTGCAGTGGCTACGCGCCGGCTGGCGCGACCTGCGCGAGAACCTCGGCGCCAGCCTGGCCTACGGCATCCTCCTGTCGGCGATCGGCTACGCGATCCTGGCCTATGCCGCGGATCGGCCCTATCTCTTCATCGCCGCGATCTCCGGCTTCATGCTGATCGGCCCGCTCGCCGCCGCCGGCCTCTACGAGCTCTCGCGCCGCAGTGAAGAAGGCGAGCGCATCGGTTTCCTCGGCTCGCTGCGCGGGCTGGCGCGCAACGCCGACAGCCTGGCTTTCTTCGGCGCCTTCCTGGCGATCGCGCTGCTCGCCTGGGAGCGCCTGTCGGCGATCCTGTTCGCGCTGTTCTACCGCGGCGACGTGGACAACGTGACCAACTTCGTCGCCGGCGTCCTCGCCGCCAACGACAACCTGTACTTCGTCTTCGCCTACCTGATGGTGGGCGCGGTGCTCGCGCTGGTGGTGTTCTCGCTGTCGGCGATCGCGATTCCGATGCTGCTCGACCGCGACACCGACGCCTTTACCGCGGCAATGACCAGCCTGCGCGCGGTTCAGGTCAACTTCGACACCATGGCGCTGTGGGCGCTGCTGCTGGTGGCGATGATCGGCATCGGCTTCGCCACCATGATGATCGGCATGGTGATCCTGCTGCCACTCGCCGGCCACGCCACCTGGCACGCCTATCGCGAGCTGGTGCGCTGAGGGCCTGGAGCCCCCTCGAAGCGGCGGGTGCAGACGCCCGCCGCGCGCTTTTGCGGCAGAATAGCCGCCTCTCGTCCGGCCGCGCCGGACCGCAACGACAAGGTCGAACATGCAACAAGGCACCCGCCCCTCCCCCGCCAATCCCCTGCTCGACTTCGCCGGCATGCCGCGCTTCGCTGACATCCGGCCCGAGCACGTCGAGCCCGCGATCCGCGGCCTCATCGACGAGAACCGCGCGCTCATCGAGCGCCTCACCGCCGACCCCGCCACCCCGAGCTGGGACCGCTTCGTGGCGCCGATGGAAGAGGCCGGCGAGCGCCTCGGCCGCGCCTGGGGCGTGGTCGGCCACCTGCACAGCGTGTTCGACGTGCCCGAGTGGCGCGAGGCCTACAACGCCATGCTGCCCGAGATCTCGCGCTTCTACGCCGAGGTCGGGCAGAACCTGACGCTGTTCGAGAAATACAAGGCGCTGCACGACAGCCCCGAGTTCGCCACCCTGTCGGCGGTGCGCCAGCGCATCCTCGACCACGCCCTGCGCGACTTCCGCCTCTCCGGCGCCGAGCTGCCCGACGAACAGAAGCCGCGCTTCCAGGCCATCCAGGAAGAGCAGTCCCAGCTCGCCGCCAAGTTCTCCGAGAACCTGCTCGACGCCACCAACGCGCACGCCGAGTGGATCGCCGACGAGGCCGGCCTTTCGGGGATTCCCGAGGATGCACGCGAGGCCGCCCGCGCCGCCGCCGAAGCCGAAGGCAAGCCGGGCTGGAAGTTCACCCTGCAGATGCCCTCCTACCTGCCGGTGCTGCAGTACGCCGATGACCGCGAGCTGCGTGCACGCATGTACCGCGCCTACGCCACCCGCGCCTCCGAGCTCGGCGACCCGGAGCTCGACAACGGCCCGCTGATCGGCCGCATCCTCGCGCTGCGCCATGAAGAGGCGCGCATGCTCGGCTACCGCAACTTCGCCGAGGTCTCGCTGGTGCCCAAGATGGCCGACACGCCGGAGCAGGTGCTCGGCTTCCTGCACGACCTCGCCGCCAAGGCCAAGCCCTTCGCCGAGAAGGACCTGCAGGAGCTGAAGGTCTTCGCCAAGGCCGAGCTGGGGCTGGACACGCTTGAGCCCTGGGACGTGGCCTACGCCTCGGAGAAGCTGCGCGAACAGCGCTACGCCTACTCCGACCAGGAGGTGAAGCAGTACTTCCCCGAGCCCAAGGTGCTCGACGGCCTGTTCGGCGTGATCCGCGCGCTGTATCGCGTCGACATCCTCCCCGACGAGGCGCCGAGCTGGGACCCCGATGTGCGCTTCTTCCGCATCGAGAAGGACAGCGCGAACGGCCCGGAACTCGTCGGCCACTTCTACCTCGACCTGCACGCGCGCAGCACCAAGCGCGGCGGCGCGTGGATGGACTCGGCGCGCAGCCGCCACCGCAACACCTGGGGTAGCGACACGCCGGTGGCCTACCTGGTGTGCAACTTCCCCGGCCCGGTCGGCGAGGGTACGAAGAAGCGGCCCGCCACCTTCACCCACGACGACGTGCTCACCCTGTTCCACGAGTGCGGCCACGGCCTGCACCACCTGCTCACCCAGGTGGACGAGCTCGCGGTGTCGGGCATCCACGGCGTGGAGTGGGACGCGGTCGAGCTGCCCAGCCAGTTCATGGAGAACTTCTGCTGGGAGTGGGACGTGCTGCAGGGCATGACCGCGCATGTCGACACCGGCGAGCCGCTGCCGCGCGCGCTCTACGACAAGATGATCGCCGCGAAGAACTTCCAGAGCGGCATGCAGACCGTACGCCAGCTCGAGTTCTCGATGTTCGACCTGCGTCTGCACGGCGAGGTGGACGCGTCCTCGGGTCCCGTCCCGATCGAGCGCGTGATGGCCCTGCTCGACGAGGTCCGCAAGGAGGTCGCGGTGATGATCCCGCCCGCCTGGCACCGCTTCCCGCACAGCTTCTCGCACATCTTCGCCGGCGGCTACGCGGCCGGCTACTACAGCTACAAGTGGGCCGAGGTGCTGTCGGCCGACGCCTTCGAGGCCTTCGAGGAAGCCGGCGCGGGCAAGGGCAGCCTGCTCGACCCCGAGACCGGGGAGCGCTTCTGGCGCGAGATCCTGGCAGTGGGCGGCAGCCGCCCGGCGCTGGATTCGTTCAAGGCCTTCCGCGGCCGCGAACCTAAAGTAGATGCGCTGCTGCGCCACAGCGGGATGGTGGCGCAGGCCTGAAGTTCGGAATCGAAGGCCGAGCACACCGATCCGATAAAGGCAGGCTCTTATCGCAATTTGCTATTAATCGCAAATTGCGATAACGTTGCCCCGATGAAGCTGATCTCGAACAAGGCGCTGCGAGACTTCTCTGCGTGCCATGCTGACGCCGAGTGCCCACTGCAGGCCTTTCGGCAGCTGATCGAGAAAGGCCACTATCCGCACTTCGCTGCCCTGCGCGCCACGTTGCGTGGTGTCGACAAGGTCGGCGAGCGCTATGTGTTCAACATCGGCGGCAACAAGTATCGCCTGATCGCGGCCATCGCCTTTACCCCGCAGCTGCTCTGGGTGAAGGCCGTGCTCACGCACGCAGACTACGACGAAGGAGACTGGAAATGAGCGTCACGGACGTCCTCGCCCCTTGGGCCGCCATCAATGACGCGCTTGGCTTGTCCGCGCCGATCCGCGACGAGGCGCATTACGCCGAATTGCTGGCCTTCGTCGACGAAGCCTTCGAACAGTTCGGCGGAAACGACGAGCACCCGATCTTCGGCCTGGTCTCGATCGTGGCCGACCGGATCCGCGAGTACGAGGCGCGCGTCCACCCCTGGCCGGAACTGCCGCCGTCCGAGTTGCTGCGCGAGTTGATGGCCGAGCACGGCATCCGCCAGAGCGACCTGCCCGAGGTCGGTACGCAGTCGGTCGTGTCCGAGGTCCTGGCGGGCAAGCGCGGGCTCAATCTGCGTCAGGTCAAGGCCTTGTCGGTACGCTTCAGGGTTCCGATGGAAGTGTTCGCAGCCTGATGCGGATGGCTTCGAGGATGCTCGGGGCGCCATTTTTCTCCATTGCCCTTCGGCATGCCCCTCGGGTCTGGTGACCAGATCGCCCCCTCCCGTTCGATAACAAAAGGCTTGCATGAAAATCGCCACCTGGAACGTCAACTCCCTGAAGGTCCGCCTGCCCCACGTCCTCGACTGGCTGGCCGCCAACAAGCCCGACGCGCTCTGCCTGCAGGAGCTCAAGCTCGAGGACAAGGCCTTCCCGGTCGCCGATCTCGAGGCCGCCGGCTACCACGCCGTCTTCATCGGCCAGAAGACCTACAACGGCGTCGCCATCCTGAGCCCACAGCCGATCGACGAGGCCAGCGTGGTGCGCAACATCCCCGGCTTCGAGGACGAGCAGAAGCGCATCATCGCCGCCACCATCGATAGCGTGCGCGTGGTGTGCGGCTACTTTCCCAACGGCCAGGCGGTGGGCTCGGACAAGTTCGAGTACAAGCTGCGCTGGCTCGCCGCGCTGACCGAATGGCTGCGCGAGGAACTCAAGACGCACGAGCGCCTGGTGCTGGCCGGTGACTTCAACATCGCCCCCGAAGACCGCGACGCCCACCCCGACTGGAAGGACGAGATCCACGTGTCGGCGCCCGAGCGCGCCGCCTTCCGCGCGCTGCAGGAACTCGGCCTGATCGACGCCTTCCGCCTCTTCGAGCAGCCCGAGCGCGCGTTCTCGTGGTGGGACTACCGGATGATGGCCTTCCGACGCAACTTCGGCCTGCGCATCGACCACCTGCTGGTGTCGCCCGCGCTGCGCGAGGCCTGCCGCAGCTGCAGCGTCGACAAGGAGCCGCGCCGGCTGGAGCGCCCCTCGGACCACGCACCGGTGGTGCTGGAACTGGCCTGAAACGATGAGCCCGAGCCTTTCCCCGACCGACACGACGCAGCTGGATGCCCGCTACCCGGTGCTGGCCGACCTTTCGGCGCCGGCGCGCACCCGCCTGCTGCACAGCGCGCAGTGGATGCGCGTGCCTGCGGGCGCGATGCTCTTCGACGACCGCCAGGCCTGCGAGGGCTTCCCCTTCGTGGTCGAGGGCTCGGTACGGGTGAGCAAGTGCGCGCCGAGCGGGCGCGAGCTGCCGCTCTACCGTGTCGGCCCGGGCGAGACCTGCATCATCTCCTCGTCCTGCCTGCTCGGCCACGAGGACTACAACGCACGCGGCGTCACCGAGTCCGACACCCTGCTGATGCTGCTGCCGAAGGCCGTGTTCGACGAGATGATGGGCGAGCGCCCCTTCCGCGACTTCGTCTTCCACCTCTTCGCCGAGCGTATCGCCGACCTGATGCAACTGATCGAGGATGTCGCCTTCCGCAAGCTCGACCAGCGCCTCGCGGCCCTGCTGCTGGGGAAGGGCCGGGTACTCCACGTCACCCACCAGCAACTCGCCGACGAGCTCGGCAGCGTGCGCGAGATCGTCAGCCGCCTGCTCAAGAGCTTCGCCGAGCAAGGCCTGGTGAAGCTCGCACGCGAGCAGGTCGAGATCATCGACCCCTCCGGGCTGCGCCGCATGGCCTCCGAGGGCAAGGGCGCGGCCTGAGACACCGGCTCCCGGGGCGCCCGCTCGGGCACGGATGAGCGTAGCATTTCGGGCCGGACGCGGGCTGTGTAACCTCGGTTACAGACCGCAGCCGGCCGCGCGTGCTCCAATGCGGCCACTCACCTCATCCGATCCAAGGAGAACAGACATGAAAACGAACGTTGGTGGCGCCGACAAGATCCTTCGCATCGTGGCCGGTATCGCGCTGCTCGCCTGGGCGGTGTTCGGCGGCCCGGTGTGGGCCTGGATCGGCATCGTCCCGCTCGCCACCGGCCTGCTCGGCTGGTGCCCGGCCTACACGATGCTCGGCATGAACACCTGCCCGCTCAGCAAGAAGTAAGCGAGCCCCCACGAAAAAGCCGGCACCCGCCGGCTTTTTCACGCCTCACGCCTCACGCCCCGCGCACTCGTTCGCGATCGCGACGTACTGCTCCACCGACAGCTTCTCGCCACGCAGCCCGGGGTCGATCCCCAGCGCCTGCAGCCCGGTCTCGTCGATGAACTCGCGCAAGGTGTTGCGCAGGGTCTTGCGGCGCTGGCCGAAGGCGGCGGCGACGATGCGCCCGAGCAAGGCCTCGTCGCGGGCGCCGAGCTGATCGGCCGGCAGCGGGGCCATGCGCACGATGCTCGACATGACCTTGGGCGCCGGGCGGAAGGCGCCCGGCGGCACGTCGAACAGCCGCCCCATGCGGAAGCGGTACTGCAGCATCACCGAAAGCCGCCCATACTCCTCGGTGCCCGGCTCGGCCACCATGCGCATCACCACCTCCTTCTGCAGCATGAAGGTCATGTCCCTGACCTGGTCGGCGAAGCCGGCGAGGTGGAACAGGATGGGGGTGGAGATGTTGTAGGGCAGGTTGCCGACGATGCGCAGGCTGCGCTCACCGCCCCCCTCGACACCGGCGCAAAGGCTGGCGAAGTCGAACTTCAGCGCATCGCCCTCATGCACCGTCAGTTGCTCGGCGGTGTAGCGCTCGTGCAGGCGGGCGATGAGGTCGCGGTCGATCTCGACCACGTGCAGGTGGCCGAGGCGCTCGATCAGGGGGTCGGTCATCGCCCCCAGGCCGGGGCCGATCTCGACCATGAGTTCGCCCGGCTGGGGGCGGATGCCGTCGATGATCTTGCGGATGATGTTGGGGTCGGAGAGGAAATTCTGGCCGAAGCGCTTGCGCGCGCGATGGCCGTCGGTGTCGAAGTCGTGCATGGGAGTCCTTTCGCCGGGGGCGGCCCGGCCTGGCTTCGCCGCGCTCAGGCGGCGGCGCGCGCCTGCGTCATCGCGATCGCGAGCTCGAGCGCGGCGAACAGGCTGCCCGGGTCGGCGCGGCCGCTGCCGGCGAGGTCGAGCGCGGTGCCGTGATCTACTGAGGTGCGGATGATGGGCAGGCCGAGCGTGACATTGACGCCGCCGCCGAAGCTGGCGTGCTTGAGCACCGGCAGGCCCTGGTCGTGGTACATGGCCAGCACCGCGTCGCCCTGCGCCAGCGTGTGCGGCACGAACAGGGTGTCGGCGGGCAGCGGGCCGACCAGCTGCATGCCCTCGGCACGCAGGCGCTCGAGCACCGGGATGATGACGTCGATCTCCTCGCGCCCCATGTGCCCGCCCTCGCCCGCGTGCGGGTTGAGGCCGGCGACCAGGATGCGCGGCGCAGCCAGGCCGAAGTGGCGGCGCAGGTCGGCGTGCAGGATGCGGAGGGTGTCCTCCAGCACCTGCGGCGTGATCGCCGCCGGCACCGCGGCGAGCGGCAGGTGGGTGGTCGCCAGCGCGACGCGCAGGCCGCCGCCCACCAGCATCATCACTACCCGCGACGTCCCGGTGTGCTCGGCGAGGTATTCGGTGTGGCCGGTGAAGGGCATGGTCTCACGGGCACCGAGGCCCTCGCAGATCACGCCCTTGTGCACCGGCGCGGTGACCATGGCGGCGAATTCGCCCTGCACGCAGCCGGCGATCGCGCGGTCGAGCAGTCGCAGCACGTAGGCGCCGTTGGCCGCGTCGAGCACCCCCGGCCGGGACGGCGCGGCGAGCGGCAGGTGCAGCACCTCGACCGTACCCGCGGGCGCAGGCCGCACGGGGTCGAACTCGACCACGCCCATGGCGCTGCCGAGCGCGGCGGCGCGCGCACGCATGAGCCCGAGGTCGGCGAGCACCACCGGGCGTAGCGGCCAGGCACGCTCGGCCAGGCGCAGACACAGCTCGGGGCCGACTCCCGCGGGTTCGCCGCTGGTGATGGCGACGAGCCCACACCCTGCGTGCGCGGCCGCGCTCAATGCCCCTCCGTCCCGTCGTTTCCCTTCCGGCAGCCGTGCGGGCGCGCTCATTCGCGCTCGATGCGGTAGTCGACGTAGGTGCTGTCGCGCAGCTGGCGCACCCAGTCCTCGTAGGCCTGCTCGGCCTTGCGTTCACGCAGGGCCTGGCGCGCGGCGGCGCGCTTGCGCTCGTCGGTGACGTCCTGCACGCGGCGTTCCATCACCTGGATCAGGTGCCAGCCGAAGGGCGAACGCACCGGCGCGCTGACCGCACCCGGCTGCAGCGCGTTCATGGCACGCTCGAACTCGGGCACGGTGTCGCCCGGGTTGAGCCAGCCGAGATCGCCGCCGCGGGCGGCGGAGAGGTCGGCCGAGCTCGCCTTGGCCAGCTCGGCGAAGTCGGCGCCATTGATCACGCGCTCGCGGATGCCCAGCAGGCGGGCCTCGGCGTCAGCGTCGGAGAGCACCTCGGAGGTCTTGATCAGGATGTGGCGGGCGCGCGTCTGCTCGAGCTGCTGCACCGCGGCCGCGCCGCCGCCGCGCACGTCAACCAGGCGCACGATGTGCAGCCCGGCGGCGCTGCGCAGCACCGGCGAGGTCTCGCCCGGGCGCATGCGGCGCACCGCGTCGGCGAACAGCGCCGGCAGACGGTCGAGCGGGCGCCAGCCCAGGCCGCCGCCCTGCAGGCCGTCGGGCGCGTCGGAGACTTCGGCAGCGACGCGGGCGAAGTCCTCGCCCGATCGCAGCCGCGCCATCACCTGCTCGGCACGCCTGGCCACCGCCTCGACCTGCTGCGGCGAGGCGCCCTCGGGCGTGCGCAGCAGGATGTGGGCGACGGCGAACTCCTGGCCGGAGAAGGCGTCTGGGTTGTTGGCGATGAAGTTGTCGATCTCGGCGTCGGTGACCACGATGCGGCTGTCCACCTCGCGCTCGCGCAGGCGGGTGAGCAGGATCTCGCTGCGGATCTCGTCGCGGAAGCGGCTCCAGGTGACGCCGTCCTTTTCCAGCGTCGCACGCAGCTGCTCGATCGAGAGCTTGTTGTTCGAGGCGATGCGCTCGATCGCACGGTCGAGCGTGGCGTCGTCCACCCGCAGCGAGGACTCGCGCGCGAGCTGTAGCTGGGCGCGCTCGACGATCAGGCGCTCGAGCAGCTGGCGCTGCAGCACGTCCTCGGGGGGCAGCTCGACGCCCTGGCGGGCGAGCTGGCGGCGGGTCTGCTCGATGCGCGAGCGCAGCTCGAGGCCGGTGATCACTTCGTTGTTGACGACCGCGACGATGCGGTCGACCTCGACCGCGCGTGGCGCAGCGTGTCCAGGCAGCGCGAGCGTGGCGGCCGCCAGGCCGATAGCGATGGCGACGCGGGTGCGGGAGAGGAGTTGTTTCATGTCGTTGGGAGATGAATGCGCGGGATCAGCCTCAGTCTTCACCGAAGACGCGGTTGGCCGAGGAGTCGTTGATCTTGCCATAGCCGGGAACGCTGCGCTTGATGAGGCTGAGCGGGTTCGAGCCGATCCCGGCGAGGTCGTTCAGTTCCAGTTGCACGAAGATGGCGTTGGTGACGTCGTCCTCGTCGATCGCGAAGCGATGCACCGCGGTCCGGAACACCCAGCAGCCGCCGTCGTACTCGATGCCGGCGACCGCCTCGGTGATGCGGTCGTCCTTGAGCGAGTGGGTGACGCGACCGACACCGTACCAGTTGCGCGCGAGCGGCCACTGCCCGGAGACGTCGATGTCCTTGAGGCCCACGATGTCGTCGTCGACGCGCAGGTTGGGCGCATAGCGGTAGCTCAGGTTGAGCGTGCGCGCGAAGCCGGGCTGGTAGCGCACGCTGGCGTTGAGGCGCTCGGTGCGGCTGGTCTCGGTGTTGTACTGCGCGTAGGAGTCCACCGTCACCGTGCTGGTGACGCGTCCGCCGAGGCCGGCGAGAATCTCGTTGCCGGTGCCGGCACGGCGCAGCTCGTCCTCGTTGTAGAGATAGACTTCCTGGTCCGAGAAGTAGTAGCGCTGGCCGATCAGCGCGCGCAGGCGCTCGACCCCGGTCTCGGCATCGATGAAGCGCGTGGTGACCGCCGCGGTGAGGTCGTTGGCGTCGCCGATGCGGTCGCTGCCCGAATACCGGTTCTCGGCGAAGATCTGCGCGAAGCCGACGTCGAAGCGGTTGCTGTCGAAGAGGGGGATGTCGTCTTGGTTACGGCTCGGGACGCGCAGGTAGAAGAGCCGTGGCTCCAGCGTCTGCAGGTAGTCCTTGCCGAAGTAGTGCGACTCGCGCTCGAAGAACAGGCCGGAGTCGAGCGAGACGATCGGGACCGAGCGTGTGATCGAATCGGGCTTGCCCGCCTTGGGCACGGCACGGTCGATGTCGTAGCTGGTGTAATGCACGCCCGCCTTGGGCGTCACGAACCAGGCCGCGCCCTGCATCGGCAACGAGAGCTGAGGGTAGGCGACGAAGCGCGAGGCCTCGTCGCGGTCCGTCTCGCGATGGGCAAAGCGCACGAACTCGGTCTCGAGCAGTCCGGCCATCCCGCCGGCAAGGTCGGCGCGTGCGGCATCGAGGCGCAGCTGCGGCAGGCGGCGATAAGGCTCGACGTTGCGCACATCCGGATCCGGATTCAGGGTCTGGTAGCGCTGCGCCAGCGCGGAGGCGGTCCACCATCCGCCCGCGTAGATCAAGCGTCCCTCGCGCAGCAGGTTCACCCGCGAGGCCACGCCGATGCTCGACGAGAGATCCTCGAAGTAGGCATCGTCGGAGACCGCATTGAGGTCTAGCGTGCCATAGAAGTTGGGCGCGAAGCGATGCTGGTGCTGGATCGAGCCGAGCCTGCGCTCCTCGCCGGTGACCTTGTCGTTCGGCATCCACTCGAGGCGGGTCGTGCCCTGGTAGTCCTCGCCTAGATAGCGCAGCTCGCCGCCGAACTGGACGCCGCGGCGGGTCATGATGCGTGGCGCCAGGGTGGCGTCGTAGTTGGGTGCGATGTTCCAGTAATAAGGCTGGGTGAAGTCCACCCCGGTCTTGTTCGACGAGCCGAAGGTGGGCGGCAGCAGGCCGGACTGGCGCTGTCCGCTGAGCGGGAACTCGGCCCAGGGCATCCAGAAGATCGGCGTATCCATGAACACGATCGAGCTGCCGCGCGCGGTGCCGACCTCGCGGTCGTAGTCGAGCTCGAGCTCGCGCGCCCTGATGTACCAGTCCGGATCCTGCGGGCTGCAGGTGGTCCACGTCGCGTTGGCGAGGCGGTACTGGTTCTCGCCCTCCAGGCGCAGCAGGTCTGCCTCGCCGCTGCCGGCCACAGTGCGCGGGGCGTCGCCGGCGAGCGCGGGCGGACGCGCCCGCGAGAGCTCGTAGGTCGGTGTCTCGAAGCTGCCGACACGGTCGCCCACCACCAGCGTGGCCTTCGGCCCGCGGATCGTGTCGCCACCCCGGCTCAGCACCACGTCACCCTCGGCGAGCACCTCGTCGGTCGGCTCGCGGTAGGTGACGCGCTCCGCGGTCAGCACGGTGTCGTCGCGCTGGAGCTCGGCCTCACCCTCGGCGACCAGCTCGACCCCGCGCTCGCCATGGATGCGCAGCGCGCTGACCGCGGTCTCGCCCGGCGCGAGCGCGGGGCGCTCGGCCGCGGGCGGGGCGGCAGGCGGAGCGGCAGTGGCCCGTGCGACGTCCTTGGTGGCGGTGGCGGTCACGGGCGGCGTCGGCGTCGCGGCAGGCTGTGGCGTCGGCGCAGCCACCGGCGCCGGACCGGGAGCGGGAACTGGAGCGAGAGCGGGAACGGACATGGGCTCCGGAGCGGGCGCCTTCGAGGCCGGCGCAGCGGAGGCCGGGGTCACGGCGCGCGCAGGCGTGGCCGTCGGGGCCGGACGCAGCAGATCGGGCGCCACCTGGAGCGTCGGCAGGGATTGCGCGAAAGCGGCACCCGACAGGCCCAGCAGAAGCAGCGGAATCAGACGAATGCGCGTAGTCGGAAGCATGCGGATCGAGCCCTTGCCGTCGTTCGCGATGCGCGTGCGCCCACCCGAACCACCGTATTGATAAACTCGCGGATTCTACACGAACCCCTGCGGAGATCCGGTTTGCATCGCCTAGAACAACTCAGGACCTGGCTCGCCGCCACCCTGCCCGGCCAGTCCTTCGAACTCGCCCCGGCCTCGGCGGACGCCAGCTTCCGCCGCTACTTCCGCGCCACCTTCGCCGACGGCAGCCCCTCGCGCGTGGTCATGGACGCCCCGCCCGAAAAGGAGGACGTACGCCCCTGGCTGCACGTGGCCGGGCTCTTCGGCGCCGCCGGCGCCCATGTGCCCGAGGTGCTCGCGCAGGACCTCGACCAAGGCTTCCTGCTGCTCTCCGACCTCGGCTCGACGACCTACCTGCAAGCGCTGAAGGCGCACGACGATCCGCAGCAAGCCGCCCGGACCGCACATCACCTGTACGCGGACGCGCTCGGCGCGCTCGCCGCCATCCAGTGCGCCAGCCGCCCCAGCGTGCTGCCCGAGTACGATCGCGCGCTGCTGCTGCGCGAGCTGCAGCTCTTCCCCGAGTGGTACATCGCCCGCCACAAGGGCGTCACCCTCACCGAGGCCGAGACCGCGATGCTGAACACCGCGTTCGAGCGCATCCTCGCGGTGAACCTCGCCGAGCCGCAGGTCTTCGTGCATCGCGACTACCACTCGCGCAACCTGATGCTGCTCGAGCCCGCCGAGGGCCGCGGCGCCAACCCCGGCATCATCGACTTCCAGGACGCCGTCTACGGCCCGATCAGCTACGACCTCGTGTCGCTGTTCAAGGACGCCTACATCCGCTGGGACGAGGAGTTCATCCTCGACCTGCTGATCCGCTACTGGGAGACCGCGAAGAAGCTCGGCCTGCCGGTGCGCGCGGAGTTCGCCGACTTCCATCGCGACTTCGAGTGGATGGGCGTGCAGCGCCACATCAAGGTGCTCGGCATCTTCGCCCGCCTGTACCACCGCGACGGCAAGGACGGCTACCTCGCCGACATGCCGCTGGTGATGGACTACCTGCGCCGGGCCTGCAAGCGCTGGCGCGACCTCGGCCCGCTGCTCAAGCTGCTCGATCGCCTCGAGCCCGAGAACGTCCAGGTCGGCTACACCTTCTGATGGCACAGATCCGCGCGATGATCCTCGCCGCCGGTCGTGGCGAGCGCATGCGCCCGCTCACCGACCACACCCCCAAGCCGCTGCTGTCGGTGGGCGGCAAGCCCCTGATCGTATGGCACATCGAGCGCCTGCGCGCGTCCGGCTTCCGCGAGCTCGTGATCAACCACGCCCACCTCGGCCACCGGCTCGAAGAAGCGCTCGGCGACGGCACGGCCTTCGGCGTCCGCATCGCGTGGTCGCCCGAGGCCAGCGCACTGGAGACCGCCGGCGGCATCCGCCACGCCCTGCCGCTGCTCGGCGACCAGCCCTTCGTCGTGGTCAACGGCGATGTGTTCTGCGACGCCGACTTCACGTCCCTGCGCGCCGCCGCCGAAGGCCTGCACGCCGACGGCCCGCTCGCCCACCTGCTGCTGGTGGACAACCCCGAGCACCACCCGGAAGGTGACTTCCACCTCGATGCCGCCGGCCTGCTCCACGCCGAAGGCGCCCCACGGCTCACCTTCTCCGGGCTCGGCGCCTACCATCCCGCCCTGTTCGCCGCCCTCGCCGACGACACCCCCGCCAAACTCGCCCCCCTGCTGCGCGCGGCGATGAACGCGGGCCAGGTCACCGGCCGGCACCACGCCGGGCGCTGGATCGACGTTGGCACCCCGCGGCGCCTGGCGGACCTCGACTGCGAGCTCCAACACAAGAGGCCCTCTTGAACACCGATAAAGCCAAGCGCCTGATCGAGACCGTGCTCGATCAAGCCAGACGCATCCGCCCGGCCGTGGTCCCCGCCCTGGCCGTGCTCGTCCTCGCGCTCGCTTGGACGGCCGTCAGCCACCTCGTCGGCGAGGTGTCGTATGCCGAGGTCGCGGCGGCACTCGCCGCGACGCCGGACCGGGCGCTCGCCATCGCGCTCGGCTGCACCCTGCTCAGCTTCGTCGCCCTGATGGTGTACGACCTCGGCGCGCTCGACTTCATCGACCGCAAGGTCCCGCGCAACGTCGTTGCGCTGACCTCGTTCTGCGCCTACTCGGTGGGCAACACGGTCGGCTTCGGGCCGCTGACCGCCGGCGCGATCCGCTACCGCTTCTACACGCCCTACGGCCTAGAGCCCGACGAGGTCGCCCGCATCGTCGCCTTCGTCACCGCCGCCTTCGCGATCGGGCTGGCGGCGACGGCGGCCATCGGCCTGCTCGTCGCCGCCGATGAACTGGCCATGCTGTCGGTCGCGCCGTTCGTGCTGCAGCTGATCGGCGGCGGCATGCTGGCCGCCTTCGTGGCGCTCTGCCTGGCCGCTGGAGAGGGCAGGACGGTGAGCCTGTTCGGCTCTCCTGCGCGCCTGCCCTCGTGGCGCCAGATGGTCCGCCAGCTGGTCGCGACCATCGTCGACATCGGCGCCTCGGCCACCGTGCTGTGGGTGCTGCTGCCCGCCGGCAGCATCGACCTGCCGGCCTTCGTCGCGATCTACGCGGTCGCCGTCGGCCTCGGCGTGGTGAGCCACGTGCCGGCCGGCCTGGGGGTGTTCGAGACGGTGATCGTCGCCGCGCTGAGCGGACGCCTGCCGATCGACCAGATCCTGAGCGCACTCATCCTCTACCGCGTGATCTACCACCTGGTGCCGCTGATCCTGGCGGTGCTGCTGATCACTGGGCTGGAGCTGCGCAAGGCGGCCCGGACGCCGCTGATGGCCGCGGCCCTGAAGGCCGGGCACCGCCTGGCGCCCCCCTTGATCGGCGCATTCACCCTGGTGCTCGGCGCGGTGCTGGTGTTCTCGGGGGTCACCCCGGCGAGCGAGGAGGCCCTGGACGTGCTGAGCGACGTCGTGCCGCTGCCGCTGCTCGAAGGCGCCCACTTCCTCGGCAGCGTGCTCGGCATGGCCTTGCTGATCATAGCGCGCGGGCTGGTGTACCGCCTCGACGGCGCCTGGTGGCTGGCGGTGATCGTCGTTCCGCTGTCGGCCATCCTGGCCTTCTTCAAGGGCCTGGCCCTCGGCGAGGCCCTCATGTTGACGGCCCTGTTCGCGGCCCTGCTCGCCTCGCGGCGCGCCTTCTCGCGCCACGCCTCGCTACTCCATCAGGCGATGGCGCCGGGCTGGCTCGCCGCGATGGGCGTGCTGCTGGTGACGGCGGTCGCGATCCTGCTGTTCGTCTACAAGGACGTGGATTACAGCCACTCGCTGTGGTGGCAGTTCGAGTTCTACAGCGAGGCACCGCGCAGCCTGCGGGCGCTGATCGGCATCACGCTCACCGCCGGCCTGGGCGCATGGTGGACGCTGATGAAGCCGGTCGGGGTGCGCTCGGCCCTGCCGGACGAAGAAGCGCTCGAGCGCGCCCGCCGGATCGTCGCCGCCCAAGCCCACGTCGACGCGGGCCTGGTCGCCATGGGCGACAAGCGTCTGCTGTTTTCCGAGGATGGCCGCGCCTTCATCATGTACGCGATCCAGGGGCGTTCCTGGGTCGCCCTGTCCGATCCGGTCGGCCCGCGCGAGACCTGGCCGGAGCTGGTGTGGAACTTCGCCGAACTGGCCCGTCATGCCGGCGGTCGTGCGGTCTTCTACCAGGTCGCCCCCGAATCGCTCGGCCTCTACGCGGATGCCGGCCTGATGGCGTTCAAGCTCGGCGAGGAGGCGCGCGTCCGACTCTCCGAGTTCGACCTCAAGGGCGGCAAGCGCGCCAGCCTGCGACAATCGCTCAACCGCGCCGAGCGCATGGGCCTGAGCTTCGAGATCCTTGCCGGACCGGCGCTGGACGCCTGCATGGACGAGCTCTCCGCACTCTCGGGCGCGTGGCTCGCGCAGCACAAGGCGCGCGAGAAGCGCTTCTCGCTCGGCGCCTTCGACCCGGCCTACGTGCGCCGCCAGCCCGTCGCCCTGCTGCGCCAGGCAGGGCGCGTCGTGGCCTTCGCCAACGTGCTGCTCACCGACCTCAAGCAGGAGGCCACCGTCGACATGATGCGCTTTTCCGCCGACGCGCCCAACGGCGCGATGGAGGCGCTGCTGCTGCACCTGATCCTGCACTTCCAGCGCGAAGGCTACGAATGGTTCCTGCTCGGCATGGCACCGCTGTCCGGCCTGTCGGCGAGCGCGGCCGCGCCGATCTGGCACCGCGTCGGCAGGACGGTGTTCGAGCACGGCGAACGCTTCTACAACTTCAGCGGCCTGCGCGCCTTCAAGGCCAAGTTCCTGCCCGAGTGGCAGCCCCGCTATCTTGCGGTGGCGGGTGGCATCAACCCCATGCTCGCGCTGGCGGACATCACCGTGCTGATCAGCGGCGGGCTCAAGGGAGTGATCGGCAAATGACCCTGCCCCATCGATTCCTCGCGTCCCTCGCCCTGGCCGCCATGCTGTCCGCAGGCGCGCCGGGCACGTCCGCCGCGGATCCCGAGATGACGATCGGCGCGCCGCTGAAGATCCTCCCCGCCACGCCGCCCACCGGCGCCGTGGTGCTGTTCTCGGACGCGGACGGCTGGGACGGCCCCGAGCGCGGCGCGGCGGAGGCGCTGGCGAAGCAGGGCCTCGTGGTGATCGGCATCGACCTGGAAGGCGTGATGCGACGCATGCGGGCGCGCCACGACGACTGCAGCATCCTGATCGGCGAGATCGAGGCGGTCAGCCACGAACTCCAGCGCCAGACGGGCGCCCATGCCTACCATTTCCCGGTGCTGGCGGGGGTCGGCGAAGGCGGGACGATGGCGCTCGCGGTCGCCGACCAGGCTGCGGCCGCGACCCTCGCCGGAGCGGTCGCGGTCGACCCGCTGCCCGCAGCCGCACTGCGCCGGGCACTGTGCGGCCACGACGGCCGGCCGACCGACGGCACCGCAAGGCTGATGCCGCCGCCCCTGCCCTTCTCGGTGGAATTGATCGCCAGCACGGACGCGGGCCAAGCCGCACACACGCTCGTCGCCCGGCTCGCGGCGGGGCGGCACGACGTGCAGGTCACCGACAGCCCCGAAAAGCCCGCCGCCGCGCTGCTGGCCGGAGTCGGTCGCGCCGGGCATCCACGCCAGGACGACGCGCTCGGCGACCTGCCGCTGATCGAACTCCCCGCACTCGGCCCGGGCACGGGCGCCTTCGCCATCCTCTACTCGGGCGACGGCGGCTGGCGGGACCTCGACAAGGACGTCGCCGCGCTGCTGCAACGCGAGGGCTTGCCGGTGGTAGGCGTGGACGTGCTGCGCTACTTCTGGTCGCAGCGCTCGCCCGAACAGGGCGCGCGCGATCTCGCCCGCATCATCGACGCCTACGCCAGGCGGTGGAAGGCCACGCGCGTCGTGCTGATCGGCTACTCCTTCGGCGCGGACGTCCTTCCCGCGCTCTACAACCGCCTGCCGGCCGACATGAAGGGTCGCGTCGCGCAGATCTCGCTGCTCGGGTTCGCAACCCGCGCGAGCTTCGAGGTCACGGTCTCCGAATGGCTCGGCCACGCGCGCGAGGACAGCGTGCCGACCCTGCCCGAAGCGCTGCGCATCGATCAGCGCCTGCTGCAGTGCTTCCAGGGCGACGAAGACGACGAGGCCGCTTGCACGGGCCTGGGCGCCGGGGCGGAGATCATCCGCACCAGCGGCGGACACCATTTCGACGGCGACTACGAAGCCCTCGCCCGCCGCATCCTGCACGGCGTGGAGCGGCGTTCGCCGCATTAGGCGCAAGCGGCCCGCGGCGTCGCCGCGTGACATAATTCCGCCCATGAACGCACCCGGCACCGCCCCCATGGACACCCCCCCCTTCCGCGCCCGCCGCGCCCGCCTGCTGCAGCGCATGCAGGCCGCCGGCGGCGGCGTCGCCATCCTGCCCACCGCCCCCGAGCGCGTGCGCAACCGCGACGCCCACTACGCCTACCGCCACGACAGCTACTTCTACTACCTCACCGCCTTCCGCGAACCCGAGGCCGTGGTCGTGCTGGTGGCGGGCAAGGAGACGAAGCAGATCCTCTTCTGCCGCGAGAAGAACGAGGAACGCGAGATCTGGGACGGCTACCGCTGGGGCCCCGACGCGGCGCGCGAGGCCTTCGGCTTCGACGAGGCGTGGACCATCGGCGACCTCGAGAAGCGCCTCCCCGACACCCTCGCCGACCAGCCCCTGCTGTGGACCAGCCTCGGCTACGACAACGACTGGGACGCGAAGGTACTCGGCGCGCTCAACGCCGTGCGCGACAAGGCCCGCACCGGCCTCACCCCGCCGCACTCGGTGCGCGACCTGCGCGCCGAACTCGACGAGATGCGTCTCGTCAAGGACGCTTCCGAGCTCGCCACCATGCGCCGCGCCGCCCGCATCTCGGCCGACGCCCACGGCCGCGCCATGCGCGCCACCCGCCCGGGGCGCTTCGAATACGAGATCGAGGCCGAGCTGCTGCACGCCTTCCGCGCCGCTGGCAGCCAGGCCCCCGCCTACACCAGCATCGTCGCCGGCGGCGCCAACGCCTGCGTGCTGCACTACGTCGACAACGACCAGCGCCTGAAGGACGGCGACCTGCTGCTGATCGACGCCGGCTGCGAGCTCGACGGCTACGCGTCCGACATCACCCGCAGCTTCCCGGTGAACGGCCGCTTCTCCGGCGCGCAGCGCGACGTGTATGAGCTCGTGCTCGCCGCCCAGGTCGCCGCGCGCGAGGCCACCCGCCCCGGCGCGCACTGGAACCAGCCGCACGACGCCGCGGTGAAGGTGCTCGCCCAGGGCATGCTCGACCTCGGCCTCCTCCAGGGCAGCCTCGACGGCGTGCTCGAGAGCGGCGACTACCGCCGCTTCTACATGCACCGCACCGGCCACTGGCTGGGCATGGACGTGCACGACGCCGGCGAATACAAGCTCGGTGGCGAGTGGCGGCCGCTCGTCGAGGGCATGGTGCTGACCATCGAGCCGGGCTGCTACATCCGCCCCGCCGACGACGTGCCCGAGGCCTTCTGGAACATCGGCATCCGCATCGAGGACGACGCGGTGGTCACGGCCGGAGGCTGCGAGCTGATCACCGAGGACGTGCCCAAGGCGATCACGGAGATCGAGGCCCTGATGCGAGACACGCGCCATGCCTGAGAACGCTCCCGAGCGCGTCCATGACCTGCTGATCGTCGGCGCCGGCCCGGTCGGCCTCGCGCTGGCGCTCGCGCTCAAGGACGCCGGCCTCGACATCGTGCTCGCCGACGCGCGCGCCCGTGAAGCGGTGACGAAGGACCCGCGCGACCTCGCGCTCGCCCACGGCACCCGGCTCACGCTGCAGCGCCTCGGCGTCTGGAACACGCTGCCGCGCACCGCGATCGAGCACATCCATATCTCGCATCAGGGCGGGCTCGGCCGCACCCTGATCGACGCCGCCGAACACGGTCTGCCCGCGCTCGGCTACGTCGCCTCCGCCGGCGCGCTCGCCGCGGCCCTGCGCGAGGCGGTCGATGCAGCGGGCATCCCCGTGTTCGACGAGACCGAGATCACCAACCTGGCCGCGGGCGAGGAAGACGTGATCGCCAGCCTCGCCGGCGCCGGCCGCCCCGCGCCGACGCTGCGCGCGCGGCTCGCCGCCTGCGCCGAGGGCGGCCTGCGCGCGGGCGACCCCAACGTGGTCGAGCACGACTACGGCCAGCACGCACTGATCGCCGACGTGCAGGTCGCCGGCGGCCACCGCCACACCGCCTTCGAGCGCTTCACCCCGCAGGGCCCGGTGGCGCTGCTGCCCAAGGGCGACGGCTACGCGCTGGTGCATGTCGCCCATCCCGACACCGCCGACGAGTTGCTTGCGCTCGACGATGCCGCCTACCTCGCCCGCCTGCAGGCCCACATCGGCGGCCGCGCGCGGCTCACCGGCGTCGGCCCGCGCCTGCGCTATCCGCTGGTGCTGCGCTACCGGCGCTCGACCATCGCGCAGCGCACAGTGTGGCTCGGCAATGCGGCGCAGACCCTGCATCCGGTCGCCGGCCAGGGCTTCAACCTGGCGCTGCGCGATGTGTGGGCGCTGGCCGACGCGCTGCTGCGTGCGCGCGAGGCGGCTCGGCGGGGTGCGGCCGACACTGCACCGGGCCCCTTCGACGCCGGCGCCGCTACCGTCCTCGCACGCTATGCGAACGCCCGCGGCCTGGACCGCCTCGGCACGATCCGCTTCACCGACACCCTGGTGCGGGTGTTCAGCAACGACTTCGCCCCGCTGCGCCACGCGCGCGGCGCCGCGCTGCTCGCGCTCGACCTGATCCCGCCGCTGCGCAACTTCCTCGCGCGCCGCATGATGTTCGGCGCCCGCGCGTGGCCCTGAGCCGCCGGCGTGGCGCACGTCGGCCGACGGTCTAGACTGAGAGCGTGAGGCGCAGGTTGCGCCAAACCCGGGAGGGGGCATGGAGTCGAATCGACCGCGGCGGCGCGGGCGAGTTCACCCAGGCGCAGCAGTCGCAATGCGCGAACAAGCGGCTTGATTCGAGGCCGCAATGGACACGTCCGCCTCCACCGGTAACTCCGACGACCTGCGTGACAAGTTCCGTCAAGGCCTGCGCGAGCTCTCGCCCGCCTATTTCGGCATGGCGATGGCGACCGGCATCGTTTCCCTTTCCGCGCACATGCAGGGCTGGAAGTGGCTCGCGACCACGCTGTTCTGGATCAATGCCAGCCTCTATGGCGTACTCTGGCTCCTGCTGCTGCTGCGGATCGCCTGGCATCCAGGCGCGGTGCGCACCGATCTGCTCGATCATCTGCGCGCGCCCGGCTTCTTCACCACGGTGGCGGCCAGCGGTGTGCTCGGCACGCAATGCCTGGTGGTTGCGGACAGCCTGGGGGGCGCGATCACGCTCTGGTGCGTGGCGCTGGTGCTCTGGCTGCTGCTGACCTACACGATCTTCACCATGCTGGTGGTCAAGGCGGAAAAACCTCCTCTCGACCAAGGCATCAACGGCGGCTGGCTGCTCGCGGTCGTCGCGACGCAGGCGGTCGCGGTGCTGGGCACCCTGATCGCGACCCGCATCCCGCAGCCCTATCGGCTCGAACTCAATTTCTTCGCGCTGTCGATGTGGCTGTGGGGCGGCATGCTCTACATCTGGATGATGTCGCTGATCTTCTACCGCTACACCTTCTTCCGCTTCTCGCCCGCCGATCTGTCGCCGCCCTACTGGATCAACATGGGCGCGATGGCGATCTCGACGCTGGCCGGCAGTCAGCTGATCCTGAACGCCCCGCACGCCCCCTTCCTCGAGTCGCTGCTGCCCTTCATCAAGGGCTTCACGGTGTTCTACTGGGCGACCGGAAGCTGGTGGATCCCGATGCTGATCGTGCTCGCGGCATGGCGCCACGGCGTGATGCGCTTCCCGCTGCGCTACGACCCCCTGTACTGGGGTGCCGTGTTCCCGATCGGCATGTACTCGGCGTGCACACTGCGCCTGCACGAGGCGATGGCCCTGCCCTTCCTCGACCGTATTCCGCCGGTCTTCCTCGTCATCGCCCTGTGCGCGTGGGCACTCGCATTCACCGGGCTCGTACTCGACCTGCTCGCCCGCGTGCGCGCCCCGGCACGCGCGACGCGGGCTTGAGACACGACGATCAGAACGCCGGCACCACCGCGCCCTGGTACTTGTCGGCGAGGAACTGCTTCACCTCCGGCGAGTTCAGCGCGGCGGCGAGCTTCCTGATCGCCGGACTGTTCGCGTTGTCGTCGCGCGCCACCAGCAGGTTGGCGTAGGGCGAGCTGGCGTCCTCGATGAAGAGCGAGTCCTTCAGCGGGTTCAGCTTGGCCTCGATCGCGTAGTTGGTGTTGATCACCGCCAGGTCGACCTGGTTCAGCACGCGCGGCAGGGTCGCGGCCTCGAGCTCGCGGATCCTGAGCTTCCTCGGGTTCTCGGCGATGTCCTTCTGGGTGGCCGAGATGTTGTTCAGATCCTTGAGCTTCAGCAGCCCGTTCTTCGCCATCAGCAGCAGCGCGCGGCCGGAGTTGGACGGGTCGTTCGGGATCGCCACGGTCGCGCCCTCGGGGATGTCCGCCACCGCCTTGTGCTTGCCGGAGTAGGCACCCAGCGGCTCGACGTGCACCTTGGTCACCACGGTCTGGATGTCGTTCTTCTGCTTCTGCTTGAACGCGTCGAGGTAGGGCTGGTGCAGGAAGAAGTTGCCGTCGACGCGCTTCTCGTTGGTCTGCATCGAGGGCTGCACATAGTCGGTGAACACCTTCACCTCGAGCTCCACGCCTTCCTTGGCCAGCATCGGCTTGACGAACTCGAGGATCTCGGCGTGCGGCACCGGGGTGGCGGCGATGACCAGGCGGTCGGCGGCGACCGCGGCGTTGCCGGCAGCGAGGGCGAGCGTGCCGAAAGCGGCGGCGAACAGTTTGCGCAGGGTAAACGACATCGTTGAAGTCTCCTTCGTGGGGATCACTTGCGGGTGAAATACAGCACCAGGCGGTCGCCCGAGTACTGGATGATCTGGACGAGCACGACCAGCAGGGCGACGGTGATCACCATCACCTCGGTCTGGAAGCGCTGATAGCCGAAACGGATCGCGAGGTCGCCGAGGCCACCGCCGCCGATCACGCCGGACATCGCAGCATAGGACATCAAGGTGATCGCCGTCACCGTGACCGCGGCGATCAGCCCGGGCAGGGCCTCGGGCAGCAGCGCGCCGAAGATGATGCGCGAGGTGCGGATGCCCATCGCCTGGCAGGCCTCGATCACGCCGCGGTCGACCTCGCGCAGCACGTTCTCGACCAGGCGCGCGAAGAAGGGCGCGGTGCCCACCACCAGCGGCGGGATCGCGCCCTCGACGCCGAGCGAGGTGCCGATCAGGATCACCGTGACCGGGATCATCACGATCAGCAGGATCAGGAAGGGCACCGAGCGCAGCACGTTGACCACGAACGAGAGCACCGTATAGACGAGGCCCTGCTCGAGCAGCTGGCGCTTGGCGGTGACGAACAGCAGGATTCCCAGCGGCAGGCCGAGCAGGATGGTGAAGAACAGCGACACCCCGGTCATGACCAGGGTCTCCCAGGTCGCGATCCAGATGTCGCTCCAGTCGATGACGGACAGGTCCATTACTGCAGCACCTCGTGGTGGATCTGGTGGCGGTCGAGCTCGGCGAACACCGCGCGGATGTCGTCCTCGCCGCCCTCGAGCTCGAGCAGCAGCTGGCCGAAGGGCACGTCCTTGATGCTGGAGACCTCGCCCTGCAGGATCGTGACCTGCACCCTGGCGCCGGCCATGATGCGGCTGAGGATGGGCTGGTAGGTCACGTCGCCGATGTAGGTCAGCCGCACCAGCGTGCCGCGCAGCTTGTCCTTCATGTAGGCGTGCGCCGGATCGAAGCTCGCCGCGGCGAGCGCGTCGCTCTGCGCCACCATGCTGCGGGTGACCGGGTGCTGCGGGTGCAGGAACACGTCGGCCACCCGGCCAGACTCGACGATGCGCCCGCCGTCGATCACCGCGACGCGGTCGCAGATGGTGCGGATGACCTGCATCTCGTGGGTAATGAGCACGATGGTGAGGCCGAGCTGGCGGTTGATGTCGAGCAGCAGGCGCAGGATGGACTGCGTGGTCTCGGGGTCGAGCGCCGAGGTGGCCTCGTCGCACAGCAGGATCTGCGGCCGGTTCGCGAGCGCGCGCGCGATGCCCACGCGCTGCTTCTGCCCGCCCGAGAGCTGCGACGGGTACTTGTGGCCGTGCTCGGACAGCCCGACCAGGTCCAGCAACTCCCTGACCCGCGCCGCGCGCTCGGCGGCGTTGCCGTGCCCGGTGGCCTTGAGCGGCCAGTCGATGTTGTCGGCGACGGTCTTGGCGTTGAGCAGGTTGAAATGCTGGAAGATCATGCCGACGCGGCGGCGCAGCGCGTACAGGCCCTCGCTGTTGAGTTGCGTGATGTCCTCGCCGTCGATCAGCACGCGCCCGGCCGAGGGGCGCTCGAGCAGGTTCAGGGTGCGGATCAGCGTGCTCTTGCCGGCACCCGAGCGGCCGATGATGCCGAACACTTCGCCGGCGCCAATCTCGAGGTCGATGTCGGCGAGCGCCTCCACCTCGCGGCCGTCGGCGGCACGGTAGGTCTTGCGCAGGTTTTCGATGCGGATCAAGGCGGCTTTCCGGGCTGGAAAAAAACCCGTGATTTTACCCGCAGGCCGGACTCGACACCACTACGGGGAACTTGTAGGCTCGCCGGCACCCTGGCAGCCGCCCCCTCATCCTCACCGCTCCGTCCGAAGGACCGCGCCTCATGCAGCACGACGACACGCTCTCCCCCGCCACCCTCGCCGCCCAGGGCCTGGGCACCATCCCGATGCCGCACCGCGACATCGTGCC
>Ga0116151_10000361_pt1 | contig 41644 bp, 34 predicted proteins | sample AD_UKC117_MetaG_FD_89893 | JGI IMG/M metagenome (GOLD analysis project Ga0116151, IMG submission 89893) | Active sludge microbial communities of municipal wastewater-treating anaerobic digesters from Hong Kong - AD_UKC117_MetaG | ecosystem: Engineered > Bioreactor > Anaerobic > Digestate...
AAGACGGTAAAAAATGTTACAATGTCGGTTAACGGCGACTGCAGGGAAGGCGACATCAGGATCAAGATCACCATGCCCAATGGTAAAACCTATTCCGACATAGTTATCGATGAATATGGTAACCTGAACTGGAGAAAGTCGTTCACCATATCAGAAACAGAGAACAAGGACAAGACAGGAGCATGGAAATTTGAGATCAGTTCCTCGAAAGCCACAGGCTTTTTCAAAATATCTCTTCAAACCTATTAGTTTTTTGTCAGCGTCTACGGACGGTTAATTTTCATTCCTTGAGATAAGGCCGGCAGCTTTGCAGCCGGCCTTATTTCTTATTCTGCCACCGCACTGGCTCTTCCGCCCTTTACACTTTCCACGCTTATAGTGTATCTGCTGCCTCCTTTTACGATCCACTTCAGATCGACATTCTGGTAACCCTGCAGACTGCCTATCTCCATCTTTTGCGGGTTGTCCTTCTGTTCAACAGTCCGGTTGAGGTCCTTGTTTATGACTCTCATACCTGCAATTACCTTACCTCCTTCGATATTTACATACACCGGAGGATCGATATTGTACCTCAGATTTGTTGCCGAATGGGTGGGCATCATCCTGAGGTTGCTAACTCTTGCTGTAACTTCCTTTAAGCCTCCTGCAATCTTTCTGACCTGCACGTTCGATACATCCAGTTTTGGTGTCTGCCATGCATTATAGATACAGAATGCTGCATTCCGGTGTGCATCTGTTTCCAGAAGGAATCCGGGGTGGAGCCTCCCAAGCATTTTTGAAAAGCCTCCAATTTCAACTTCCCCGTAAACGGGATGATTAACTTTGGTCCACGGTATGAAAGCATCCTCAAAAAGCAACAGTCTGTCGAATTCATACTGGTCGGTGAAGGCTGTGTCATAGAACATCAGATAGGAATTCCACAGTTCATTGGAATATACAAAGCATCCCATTGCTCCGTGCCACCAGTCGATCTCTCCCCCATACACTGTGTAGAGATCACTCCAGATAGTGAGCAGTTTATATCCGGGGATCATTTTCTCACCTGTCTTTCCTATAGTATTAATAACGGCATCATCAGACCGGCTGTAGGCTTCTGCTCCTCCTCCCTGGATTGAAGGTCCGCGAAGTATCATACCTCCCGAATTATGGAACGACTGAGCTCCGGTGATGTTTCTGTGCTTTACTATGAAATCCCGGACTGCCCTGTTTTCGGGTTGTGAAAAAGGATAGCGGTGGGCTCCGCTCTGTACATAATTGGGTTCCCAGTTGAATCCCCAGTCGCGGTTCCCGTCATAGCCGCCTATGCCATCTTCGTTCACCAGTCCGTCATTGTCGTTATCGATTCCTTCTGACCCGAGGTACTCATACTCTCCCTTCTGGCCGGGTTCCACACGGATCATCCTCCTTGGATCTTTCGGGTCAGGAATAAGGGTTCCGTCAGGATTCTTCCTTCTCATCTGGCTGATGTTCTTATCTCCGTTCATGTCGTCGGCTCCATCTTCATCAAATAACCCGTCGCGGTCGTTATCGAACGGCATCAGTCCTGACCTGGGTGGCATTCCCTCATTTGCGAAATAATCGCGTGCGTCAGGATTAATCGTAGGAGCTATGTAGAAGGTTTTGTCTTTCAGCAGCTCATTAATAAATTTGTTGTTTTCGAACATCTCACACAGATACCATGCCGTGTAAAGAGCCATTTCGGTACCCTGTAGTTCAATTGAATGAATGTTGCCGTCGATCCAGTATCCGGGTTTGAGACCCGGGTCCCCGGTCTTTTTGTCGGAGATGATCATTACCCACATTTCCCTTCCCTGGTACGATTTTCCCATCGATTCGAGTGTGACCAGCGAAGGATACGCTGCAGCTAATTTTTTAACAACGTCGGTCACACCGGCATGAGTATAATACCTGTTCCATGAAACCTGAACTTTAGGGTTTCCGGGAGTCCCTGCTGCCTGAAGAAACAGCATTTGATCCTGCGACATTAAGGGCAGAGAGATAAGGAAGGCTGTTATTGCCAGTAATGATCTTATTATTGATTTTTTCATCATAAAATAATTTTATTTCAATTCAACTGAGGTATTAATGAAACCGGTATTTGCTGCTCCGGCAGTGATCTTCAGAGTTCCTTTCCCTGATATCAGCCAGCTGAATTCTTCCACACCGTCACCTGTTATCCGGGGAATTCGCTGCACCTGCTGTCCGCTCAGAAGAGATTGTCCCTTTGAAGTTTCAAGGCTGAGTCTCATAAGCCTTGTAAATATGTTGTTCTGACCGGCTTCAGCACAGGTGGCAAAGATGCCGCTGTTGTGAATTTTGATGGTGACCCTGAATATCCCTTCTCCTTCATCTTCCACATTGACATCGCTGAACTCTAGTTCCGGATGAGCTTCAGCCATGGTTACAATGAACTTGTAGTGGGTTTCGGCCAGACTGTCGATATTATCAGCGGGAGGATTATTCATTACAAAGGGCTTAATGCCTCCCACTTCTACTTTTTTACCGGGAAAATCAGGATGTTCGATTTCGGTCCATGGCACAAATACGTCTTTCATACCCTGCTCTTCAGCGAATTTAAGAAAGGCAAGCCCCGGGTCAGTGTTCCTTTCAACGGGGAACCACCAGCCGGGAGTACTGAAACTGTACCTTCCATAGTGGTAATAGGCCCAGTCGGCAAAGTTACCAGCCTCGGATACCGACCGGGGAGATCCTTTCAATCCTGTAATTTCGCGGTATTTCTCTGAAGCATATTTCATTACAACTTCATCTGTCCGCTGGATGCTTGTGATTTTCCTGCTTCCCATGCGTCTGACCTGACCCTCTGCTTCAGTCTGTGACGACTGTGCCTGCAGACCCTGAGCCTGGGGGGCGCGCTCACCTCCCCTGGCAGTCTGGGTGAGATTGTCCTGTGGCCCGAAGGTGAAAGTCGCGAAAATGTTATAATGGTCAAACAAAAAATCAACAAGTGCCATTGTTTCCGGCTCAGATACGGGATGAAGACCTGCGTTTGCACCGAATTCCTCGTAGTTGTAACTAAGATTTCTGTTGAAATTTACACCTCCTTCCCCGTCTTCATTGAATTTACCGTCTTTGTCGTTATCGATGCCTTCGGTATAAATGAAGTAGGTTCCTTTCTCGCCTTTCGACAGGTCGGCGGTGACCATAATTCTCTTATCTTCTTTGCTTTCGATATAAGTGCCCGCCGGATCTGATACCCTCATCAAAGTTATGTATCCGTCTTTATTGAGATCTTCGGCGGGATCCTCTTCCAGTCTGAAATCCCTGTCATCATCTACCTTGCGGGCATTACCATACCTTTCATACTTTATATCCAGAAAATATTGCTCTGCGGCGTCGGGTGTCAGATCAGGTATGACATAAAAGGTCACCTTGCCCAGAAGTGATTTAATTTCATCCGCGGTAGCGTTTTCAAGGAGATTAGAAGCAAATCCGAGAGCCAGCTGCCTGCCTGCGGGATGACTTCCCGACACACCGCCGATAACGGCAATTCCTGGTTTGTTGTCCTTGTCTCCGCTTCCTATGGTTAGCGCCAGGATTTCTTTTCCCCCTTCAGTCTTTACAAGAGTTGTAGCACTGCATATTGAAGGATGCTTCGCAGCCAGCGACCTTATGTTGCTGATAATCTCTTTGTGATTGTTGTACTGTCCTTTTATGGCAGAGGTTCCGGAGATAATTAACCCGGAAGCAGCCAGGATCAACACTTTTAATGGTAATTTCATTTTGAATCGGTTAATGTTACTTATTAAACATCAGGTTTTACAGGCCTTTTTGCCGGTTTTCTGACCAGAGAATTGTCAAAACCAGGGTCCCAGTTACTGTTTCGAATAAATTCGGAGGTTTTTATACTGAAATATCCCAGAACATGACGTGGAGAGATCACGTACATAAGTTCATCATTGTCGCCTGTCCAGGGGTCGGTTGTTGTTATCACCTCTTCAATGCCGGTATTGAACATTTCCGACATTGCAGTGTATTTTTCATAAACCTCCTTCGGAATGGCTATCACAATGGTATACTGTCCGTATTCTTTTCGCTGGAAAAGAAAATATGTTATCTCAATAGGTTCATTAGGATTTACCCTGTCGGTGGAGTGAGGAATCTGGTTCTCGAACATGAATCCTTCATTCATGATCTTCTCCACTGTTTTGAATTCTTTTGTATTATGAAGGAAGAAATAGCAATAATTGTAATCTCTGAGGATTGATGCAAGTATCTCTCCTTTATTCTTCATCCTTCATGCGCTTAATTGTCACTTTCAAAAATAGCTGATATTATTTTATTTCCAACATCCAAACCTTTTGTTCTCTTATGTGTTAAATTTGCAGCTTGCAGGCTAACTTTAAAGCAATGAAAAAGACACTTCTTCTGATTTTGACTATCCTCACCGGTTCATGCGGCCTGAATGAGCCTGCTAAAACAGAACGCATTATTTCCGTGAGTATAGCACCGTTTGAGTATTTCGTGAAAACAATAGGAGCAGGCGATTTTCAGGTTAATGTAATGGTACCTGCAGGTGCAAGCCCCCATGTCTATGAGCCCTCCCCCGGACAGATAAACATGCTTCGCAAATCTTCAGCCTATGTCAGTAACGGATTCCTGGGCTTTGAAATGTCGTGGCTTCCAAAATTTTATGATGTCAATAAAACGATGGAAAAATTGTCACTGGGGGACTATATAAACTTAATTGAGGCTGAGCATGCCCATGAGGGTGAACACGCCGAGAAGGCAGATCCTCATTTCTGGGTGTCGCCGAAAAATGCCTCAGTAATTGCCTTGAAAATCAAAGACCTTCTATGCAGACTCAATCCGGGAGAGGCAGAAAAATATGGTGCGAACTATGATTCCCTGGTAATTAAGATAAAAGATCTGGAAAGAAAAGCCGAAGACTTGTTTGCAGATCATAAAGGGAACATTTTTATAACTTACCATCCTACACTTGCATATCTTGCCCGGGATTACGGACTTGAGGAGCTGACTCTTGAGCATGACGGAAAGGAACCCTCACCGGCGAGGGTTAAAGAGCTTATCGACATCGCCAGGAGCAATAACATAAAAAAGGTTTTCCTTACCCGTGAATATGATAAACGTCAGGTTGAGGCGCTCTCATCAGAGACAGGAGCTGAGATTGTGGTCATCGATCCTCTATCACCAGACTGGTTTCAGTCAGTTCAGCTCATCATCATGGAGCTGCATGAAAGTTTTATTCAAAGCCCGGAAAAATGAACATTAAGGACAGTCTTCTTGAATTGGATTCGGTTTCCGTTACCTATGACCGGGAAATCGTTCTAGAGGATATTGACTTCAGAGTCCGTGAAAATGATTTCATTGGCGTTATCGGTCCCAACGGAGGTGGCAAAACCACGCTGCTGAAGGTTATCCTTGGCGTTCTTCCTGTACTGAAAGGGAAGATACGTTTCAGGGACGACATGTTGAATATGAACAGCATAGGCTACCTGCCGCAGGTACATACAGGTGATGCAGGCTTCCCTGTCAGCGTAACTGATGTCGTAATGTCGGGAATGATGATAAGAAAAAAGATAATTTCCCGGATGTCTTCACGCGACAGGGAAAAGGCACATCAGATAATAGGGGAACTGGGTCTTGCCGGAATGGAAAACTCATCACTTGATGAACTTTCAGGTGGACAGCTTCAGAGGGTTTTTCTCGGCAGGGCAATAATCGGCGACCCGAAGTTACTTCTTCTTGACGAACCGGGCAATTTTGTCGATTCCACCTTTGAAAATGATTTTTACGGGAAGCTGAGAGACCTTAACAAAAGAATGGCAATCCTGATGGTTTCTCACGATATCGGTATCATTTCATCCTATGTAAAATCATATGCCTGCGTTAACAGGAAGCTTCACTATCATCCCGAAGCAGAGATAACAAATGAGCAGCTTCTGGCATACGGCTGCCCTATTAAGCTTATTACACACGGAGATGTGCCTCATACAGTTCTCAAAGCCCATTCCTGATGCAAGCAGATCTTCTTCAATATGATTTCATTGTCAAAGGATTTCTCGGAGCTCTCTTTGCCAGTATAACTGCCGGGATTGCAGGAACATATATTGTTACGAGGAAAATGGTCTTTCTGAGCGGCGGGATCACCCATGCTTCTTTCGGAGGCATAGGGATAGGTTATTTTGCAGGAATGAACCCTGTGGCAGGAGCTGCTCTTTTCGGGATTCTCTCGGCATTCGGGATAGAATACCTGTCGATGAACCATAAAATAAGGGAAGATTCTGCCATAGGCATCCTGTGGGCATTCGGTATGGCCACAGGAATCATCTTCATCTATCTTACTCCTGGATATGCCCCAAACCTTATGAGCTATCTCTTTGGAAGTATCCTTACCGTTACTGATGCTGATGTAGCAGCACTGGGAATTATGTCATTGGTCCTTATTGTATACTTCGCCGCCTTTTACAGGACAATCCTGTATATCTCTTTTGATGAAAGCTTCGCCCGTACCTATTCGCCTCTGGTAAATGCTTTCAAGTATGTGACTACAGCCCTGGTGGCTCTTACCATTGTTTTGAATATACGGATGGCCGGAGTTGTACTTGTACTTTCACTGTTTACTATACCCCCGAATATTGCCATGTTATTCACCAGGGTTTATTCCCGTATAATTGTGTGGTCGGTGATTTCGGGATTTGCAGGTACAGCGGCAGGATACATTATTTCATATTATGCCGGGATTCCTGTAGGTGCGACAATAATTTTCACCCTCGTGATAATCTGGTTAACTGCCAGAATGATTTCCAGACTTTCCGGTTCTTTACGGAGGAAAGCACATCTGATAAAAAAAAGTAACTTACCAATTAATTGACATAAATATGGATTACGACGTAATAATAATAGGAAGCGGCCCGGGAGGTTATGTGGCAGCCATCAGGGCAGCGCAGCTGAAAATGAAAGTGGCAGTTGTTGAAAGGGCTGAACCCGGAGGCATATGCCTGAACTGGGGATGCATTCCCACCAAGGCTCTTCTGAAAAGCGCCCAGGTATTTGACTACCTGAAACACGCACAGGAATACGGCATTACTGTTTCAGGAGAGGTAAAACCCGATTTCAGCTCAATGGTGGCCCGAAGCAGGACTGTGGCGGAAGGCATGAGCAAGGGGATACAGTTCCTCTTCAGGAAGAACAACATAGAATATTTAAAAGGGTTCGGGCGCCTTAAAGGAACCGGAAATGTTGAAGTTCAGGACAGTGAAGGAAATACCAGGACATATACCACACCCAATATTATAATCGCAACCGGAGCGCGCTCAAAAGAACTTCCAAACCTGAAACAGGACGGCAGAAAAATCATCGGATACAGAGAGGCCATGACTCTTCCTGAACTTCCCGGATCAATGGTTGTGGTAGGATCAGGTGCAATTGGAAGTGAGTTTGCGAACTTCTATCAGATGCTGGGTACAAAGGTGACCCTGGTGGAGTTTCTTCCACGAATTGTACCGAATGAAGATGAAGAGGTTTCAAAACAGCTCGAAAGGTCATTTAAAAAATCCGGCATGCAGATTATGACAGGCTCATCGGTTGAATCGGCTGATGTCTCAGGTGGGAAGGTCATGGTTTCGGTGAAGACCCCCGGTGGTAACCAGCTTATTGAAACCGATATTGTATTATCGGCAGTGGGGGTGACAACAAATCTGGAAGGAACAGGACTTGAAGAAGCAGGCGTTAAAACTGAAAAGGGCAAAGTTATAGTTGACGATTTCTATCGCACCTCTGTGAAGGGTGTCTATGCTATCGGCGACATTGTTCATGGTCCTGCTCTGGCCCATGTGGCATCAGCTGAAGGTATTATATGTGTTGAGAAAATAGCAGGGAAGGAAGTTACACCGCTCGATTACGGAAATATTCCTGCCTGTACATATACCAGTCCCGAAATCGCCTCTGTCGGCCTTACGGAAACGGCAGCCAGGGAGGCAGGTTATGATATCAAAGTAGGTAAATTTCCTTTTACTGCATCCGGAAAGGCAAGCGCTTCCGGTTCGAAGGATGGATTCGTGAAGCTTATATTCGATTCAGCCTATGGAGAACTGCTGGGAGCACATCTGATAGGAGCAAATGTGACCGAGATGATTGCTGAACTTGTTGTGGCAAGGAAACTGGAGACCACTGCCCATGAAATAATAAAATCAGTGCATCCGCATCCGACGATGTCGGAAGCTGTCATGGAAGCTGCTGCAGCTGCCTATGATGAGGTGATACATCTTTAAATTTATGGCATTCTGGCAAATCAGCCTTTTTTACGCAACCATTTGACTGATTTTTCCATCATTCTATTACCGGATGAGGCTTTTGTATGATAATTTTTTTATAACTTTATACTCTTTAGAGGTTTATAGCCTTGCCGGAGATAAAAGATATAATAAAAGGTTGTCTGAAGGGTAACAGGAGGGATCAGGAACTTCTGTACAGGCGGTTTGCATCAAGGATGTATGCCGTTTGCCTTCAGTATTCCGGTAATGATGAGGAGGCGAGGGATATACTTCAGGAAGGATTTATAAAGATCTTCGAGAATCTCGCCAACTACAAGCATGAAGGTTCTTTCGAAGGATGGATCCGGCGTATTATGGTCAACACCTCACTTGAGAAGTACAGGAGTAAAAACCTGCTTCACAGGGTGGATGATATCGACCAGATACAGGAGCCCGATGCCGAGCCATACAACGATGACTATGCGGGGCTCCAGGCTGTCGACCTGATGGGGATAATCAGAGAGCTTCCTCCAAAATACAGGATGGTTTTCAATCTTTTTGCAATAGAAGGCTATTCACATAAAGAGATAAGCGCTATGATGAACATCTCCGAAGGCACCTCAAAATCAAACCTGTCGAGAGCAAGGGTGATCCTCCAGAGAAAAGTCATTTCTTATACTGAAATTGGCAAGAAGGTGTTGAATGGATAAGGAAGAAGCAAATATTGATCTTTTGTTCCGTAACGGTCTGAAGGATTATGAAGTACTCCCCCCGGCTGACGTGTGGAACAATATCGTTCCGGTTATCAGAAAAAGGAGCAGATCTTTTATTATCCTCAGAGCAGCTGCAACCATTGCGGTACTCGTTACCCTCGGTCTTCTGGCTTATACATGGAACGAACAGGCTTCACAACAGATTCTGACATCATCATGGGAAGATCTTGTTCCTGAATTGCAGGTAGCTTATACACCCGAACCTTTGTTCCTCGCCGATGCAGGTCCCCGGCCGGCTGTCCCTCATGCCGTTCTGCCTTCTTCATCGCAGGAGTATGTCGCTGATATTTCTTCACAAATAAATGCTGAACCGGATGCCCAGGAAACAACACCGGAATATCCGTTGGTGAGGAGGTCAGGTTACGGGCCGGATATTGCTTTCGAAGATCAGACACAACTGATATCTCTGTCGGGAAGGTCCCGGGCAAGCCTGGAGATCAGTGATCTTCCTCCTGTATTAAAATCCGATGAAATAGCATCTGATAAAACAGACAGATGGACAGTGGCAGCACTTATGTCACCTACCTACCTGTCGAGTTTCGGAACGGTATCGGGCGAAGCCGCAAAACAAATCAGATCTGCAGAACAACCCATTGTCTCGTATGCCGGAGGTATAGCCCTTTCCTACAGACTTGGCAAAAGAGTAAGCGTACAGTCAGGCCTATATTATTCTTCCTATGAAAATCAGCTGTCAGGGATTTCCACCTTCGGCGGTTTCAGACAATATGATCAGGCAAAAGGCAATACCAACTTCATCCTCCAGACTTCAAACGGGATGGTATCCATCAGTAATCCCGATGTCTATCTTATCGACAACATGTCGCATAACAGGCTGCAAAGCCTCTACGACAAATCTACATTCGACTTTGTTAAATCAAGTCTCGAGTATTTGGGGAACTCACTGCAGCAAAGCATGAGCTACCTCGAACTTCCCGTGTTTGTAAGGTATAAGCTCGTCGACAGAGCCCTCGATTTCAACATCGTGGGGGGTATATCTTCCAACCTGCTTGTAAACAATTCTGTTTATGCTTCCCTCGAAGGAGGCAAATTACAGGTGGCTGAAACTGAAGACCTCCGGTACCTAACTTTCAGCAGTTCCATCGGAATGGGATTTGAATACAACCTGGGAAGAGGAGTTTCCTTTAACCTCGAACCAACCTTCAGATATTATATTAATCCATATTACGGATCCGGAAGCCTGAATGTACATCCCTATTCCATAGGTGTCTTCTCAGGCCTTTCATACAAGTTCTGACACTCTCACCTGATAGTTTATTTCCCGATTTAACCGTTTTTAGGTTACCTGCAAATTTTTTTAAGGTATAAAAGTGTTACCTTTGCATTTTGTTTTTTTACCAGTTGTTTGGCTATGAAATTTTCCGACAGAAAGACCATATTTTCAATATTTATTTTAACCGGGGTGTTACTGATCTTTTTTGCAGACTCACCGCAACTTAAAGGATTTGGCAGCCTCCGGACTGAACTGAATATTCCCGACACCGGATATGTAAACCGTACCTACAAGCTTCCCGAAGATGTTACTTTTGCAGGAGAAAGAATGCCCCTGGAGAATTTTGATACCAGGGAAAGCCTTGAACGTGAGATAATTACAAGTGCATACAGACACTCATCCACCATCCTGATCATCAAAAAGGCTAACAGATATTTCCCGATCATCGAAAAAATACTCAGGGAGAATAATATCCCCGACGACTTCAAGTACCTCGTGGCTGCAGAGAGTGAATTCAGCAATGTCGTTTCACCTGCCGGCGCAACGGGCTTCTGGCAGATTATGACGGCTACAGGAAGGGAGCAGGGACTGGAGATCAATGATATTGTGGACGAACGCTATCATATTGAAAAGGCTACCGGTTTTGCCTGCGACTACCTCAGGAAATCATATGAAAAATTTGGCAGCTGGACCCTTGCCGCGGCATCGTATAACGGAGGAAGGGCTGCAATAGATGAACAGATTAGGATACAGAAGCAGACCAACTATTATGACCTGCTGCTTACAGAGGAAACAGCCCGCTATATATTCAGGGTAGTGGCTTATAAGCTTGTGATATCGGACCCGAAAGCTTACGGTTTTGCCATAGAACCGGATGAACTATATTCTCCTTTGAAATATTTTGAAGTGAAGGTCGACACCGCAATAAGCGACTTTTCTGCTTTTGCCGGTCATTTCGGAACAAATTACAAGCTCCTGAAATTCCTTAATCCATGGTTGCGGAAACCGTATCTCAGACCGCGTCAGGGTAAGGTATATACCATTAAGATACCAGAAGAAGGCATGAGAAACCAGGATCCTTCCGAAGCTGAAAACTGACATATTTCATTCGTGCCGGGAGATGAGTGAAGAAATAAAAGTGCTTGGCGCACGTGTCCATAACCTGAAGAATATAGATGTCAGTATTCCCAGGAACAAACTTGTCGTTATAACCGGCCTGAGCGGAAGCGGTAAATCCTCTCTGGCTTTCGATACCATATATGCAGAAGGACAGAGGCGTTATATGGAAACTCTTTCATCCTATGCAAGGCAGTTCCTGGGTGGAATGGAACGCCCTGAAGTAGACAAGATAACCGGACTCAGCCCTGTTATTTCAATCGAACAGAAAACCACGAACAAAAACCCGCGGTCTACTGTAGGCACAATCACGGAAATATATGATTTCCTGAGACTCCTGTATGCACGCGCAGCAGACGCTTATTCCTATACTTCGGGCGAAAAAATGGTAAGGTTTACCGACGATCAGATCATCGGACTCCTGAAAACTGGTTTTACCGGCAGGAAAGTTTATTTTCTCGCTCCCCTGGTGAAGGGACGAAAAGGTCATTACAAGGAATTATTCGAGCAGTTAAGAAGGAAAGGATTTCTGAATGTGAGGATCAACAATGAGATCCGTGAGCTTGTTCCGGGACTTAAACTCGACAGGTACAAGACTCACTTCATCGAGCTGGTGGTGGATAAATTCAGGGTGGGCGAAATAACCGACAAGAGACTTCGTGATTCGGTCGAAATGTCGCTCGATCAGGGTGATGGTGTAATGATGATACTCGATCCTGACAGCTCCGAGCTGCGATATTTCAGCCGACATCTCATGTGCCCGGTCACAGGGCTTTCATATAACGAACCTGCTCCTCATACATTTTCATTCAACTCTCCACAGGGAGCCTGTCCCCGTTGCAACGGACTGGGCCAGATATCGAGTATAGACGAGAGGAAGCTGATCCCAGATCCGGAACTGAGCATCAGAAAAGGCGGGATAGAACCTCTGGGGAAATACCGGAACGTCTGGATATTCTGGCAGATAGAAGCTATAGCCGAAAAAAACGGCTTCACACTCGACACCCCTGTCAGGGATATTCCTCCCGATGCCCTGAACAAGGTGCTGTACGGTTCAGATGAGGTGCTAAAGTTATCGAACACTCCTCTTGGAATGACTTCTAACTATTTCCTGACTTTTGAAGGCGTGGTAAGTTATGTGGGAAGCCTCGAGGCCATGAACGGTAAAAGAAATGGCTCAAAATTACGTGATCAGTATGTTCAGTACAGTGTGTGTCCTGAATGTAACGGGACCAGGCTTAAAAAGGAATCGCTGTACTTCAGGATTGCAGGTAAGAACATTGGCGAGTTGTCCTCAATGGATATCAGGGAATTGTCGGATTTTATCTCCGGTGTGGAGGGAAAACTATCTGACAGGCAAAGATATATAGCTGCCGGAATACTTAAGGAGATAAAAGCGCGCCTTGAGTTTCTCACAGGGGTGGGTCTTGACTATCTGTCACTTAACCGCGGAGCCGCAACACTGTCGGGCGGGGAGAGCCAGAGAATAAGACTGGCCACCCAGATAGGATCCAGACTCGTGAATGTGCTGTACATCCTCGACGAACCGAGCATCGGACTTCACCAGCGCGACAACAGGCGTCTGATAAGAGCTCTTAAGCAGCTCAGAGATAGCGGTAATTCAGTGATCGTTGTTGAACACGACAGGGAAATGATCCTATCGGCCGATCATATAATCGACATGGGACCGGGAGCCGGTTTGCACGGCGGACTTGTTGTTGCAGAAGGCCGCCCCGATGAAATAGTCAAATTCCATACCCTCACCTCAGGATATCTCAGCGATGAATGCAGGATAGACATCCCTGAAAAAAGGAGGGCTGGCAATGGTAAATTTCTTATTCTCAGGGGAGCATCTGGTCACAACCTGAAAAATGTCAATCTGAATCTTCCACTGGGTACATTTATCTGTGTGACAGGTGTTTCGGGAAGCGGCAAATCGACGCTTATTAACCAGACACTTCATCCGGTTCTGGCTCAAAGATTTCATCATTCCGGAAAGATGCCTCTTCCCTACCATGATGTGGAAGGAGCAGCGAATCTTGATAAAGTCATTGAGGTTAGCCAGGCGCCCATTGGAAAAACGCCACGTTCAAATCCGGCAACATATACAGGAGTCTTTACCGATATACGGAAGCTTTTTGAACAGACCACCGATGCAAAGGTAAGAGGTTTCAGCGCAGGACGTTTCTCTTTTAACGTGAAGGGAGGACGTTGTGAAAGTTGTGAGGGTGCGGGAGTAAAGACAATTGAAATGAACTTCCTTCCCGACGTATATGTACACTGTACCGACTGCAATGGAAAAAGGTATAATCGTGAGACGCTGGAAGTAAAATACAAAGGTAAGAATATCAGTGATGTTCTGGAGATGACAGTTAACGATGCCGTGGTGTTCTTTGCCAATATCCCTTCCATATTTCACAAGATAAAAACACTGCAGGATGTCGGCTTAGGATATATCCGGCTCGGACAACAGTCGACGACACTTTCAGGAGGAGAGGCTCAGCGGGTGAAGCTCGCCACCGAGCTTGCCAGACGTGATACGGGACGGACCCTTTACATACTTGATGAGCCGACCACAGGACTGCATTTCGAGGATGTGAGAGTGCTCCTCGATGTTCTCAGCAAGCTTGTTGACAAGGGTAACACAGTCATAGTTATTGAACATAACATGGATGTGATAAAGATGGCTGATTATATTGTCGATATGGGTCCTGAAGGCGGAAGTGAGGGAGGGGATATAGTATTTTCCGGAGTGCCGGAGGATCTGGCACGGCGTTCAGACAGCCACACCGGGATCTTCCTTCGCAGGGAAATAAACCTTTAAGAACAAGCCGCAAGCCTGAAGACCACTTTTGAAACTTAAATTTTTTATATTTGAAATCCTAATTATTCAAGCAATGGGCAAATTAAATAAACCTTCCCAGATAGAACTGACAAAAGAAGCATTTCTGGAAAAAACATGGAATGAAATCCACACTACAGATTCGTGGAGGGTTTTCAAGATATTGTCGGAACTGGTTGAGGGTTTTGAGAAACTTTCAAGAATAGGCCCCTGTGTCTCGATATTCGGTTCTGCAAGAACCCATCATAACGACAAATATTACAGGCTCGCTGAGGAGATAGCCTTCGAACTTACCCAGAAGGGATATGGTGTAATAACAGGCGGCGGCCCCGGCATAATGGAAGCAGCAAACAAAGGCGCAGCAAGAGGAAAAGGAAAATCAGTGGGTATAAATATCGATCTTCCCTTCGAACAGAGACCCAACGCTTACATTGATGCTGATAAACTCATTACCTTCGACCATTTCTTCGTCAGAAAGGTGATGTTCATGAAATACGCCCAGGGTTTTATCGTCCTGCCCGGAGGCTTCGGTACCTTCGACGAACTGTTCGAAGCAATAACACTTATCCAGACCCGGAAGATCGGTAAATTTCCTATCATCCTCGTCGGACATAAATACTGGAAAGGTCTTATCCACTGGATAAAGGAAGAAATGCTTGCCGAGGAACACAATATCTCACCCGAGGATCTCGACCTGTTCACAGTTGTCGATACCGCTAAAGATGCTGTAAACGTGATCGTGAAATTTTACTCGAGATACCTGCTCAGCCCGAACTTCTAAGCCACAGGTAAAATTTATCTTTTCCTGAAACGGTCCATCTCCCTGTCAATATCTTTTTTCTTGATGGTCTGACGTTTATCGTATTCTTTTTTACCTCTCGAAACCGCTATTTCAACTTTGGCAAGACCCCGTTCGTTTATAAAAACCTTTAGTGCCACTATCGTATTGCCTGTTTCTTTGACCTTCCTTTCAATCTTCCTCAGTTCTCTCTTTGTGAGAAGAAGTTTCCTTTCACGGGAAGGATCATGGTTGTTCAGATTGCCCCAGAAATACTCTGCGATGTGCATTCCCCTGAGATACAGCTCCCCTTCACGGAAAAGGCAGTAGGTATCAGTGATAGCTGCCTTGCCAAGTCTTATAGATTTTATTTCGGTACCTGTAAGCTTTATGCCTGCCACATATTTTTCCAGGAACTCAAAATCGTGAGAAGCCTTTTTATTTCTTATTACTATGTCGCCGGAGCTCCTTTTCATTTCTGTGAAGATAATGGCCTTGCGGATGACCGCCAAAATTAACTATTTTTACCATAATAACTGCGAATGAACCATAGTGAAGCTGATACCCGAAAACGGATGAAGTTGATGCCGGAATACGATCTTGTTGTGATCACAGGTCCGACAGCCTCAGGCAAAACCTCCCTGGCTGTTGCTGTGGCAGCAGCTACAGGTGGTGAAATTATCAGCGCCGATTCGCGACAAGTATACCGCGGGATGGATCTCGGAACTGGCAAGGACTATGATGATTATCTGGCGGGAGAAAGAAGAATCCCATATCATCTTATTGACATTGCTGACCCGGGATATAAATATAACGTATTCGAATATCAGCGCGATTTCATTCGTATTTATGATGAGTTGACTTCGAGGAAAGTATTCCCTGTTGTCTGCGGAGGTTCAGGTATGTATATCGACAGCATAGTATCAGGATACAGGATGTTTGAGGTGCCGCCCGATCAGGATCTTCGTTCGGAACTCGAAGAAAAAACCATGGATGAACTGATCAGTATCCTGTCGGGATACAGGAAGCTGCATAATGTAACAGATTTCGACACAAAAAAACGTGCCATCAGGGCAATAGAAATTGAAGAATTCCACAGGCTGAGGGACGAGAGGCAGAATGATTTCCCTCGTCTTCGGTCTCTCCTTTTTGCACTGAAGACCGACAGAGAAATAAGAAGGCAAAGGATCACTGAAAGACTTCAGAAACGTCTTGAAGCCGGTATGGTGGATGAGGTTAAAAAATTGCTGGATAAAGGTGTTGATGAGGCTGTGCTTATTTATTATGGCCTTGAGTATAAGTATATTACATTATATCTCAAAGGCATTCTTTCATATGATACAATGGTAAAAGACCTTGAAACGGCAATTCATCAGTTTGCGAAACGGCAGATGACCTGGTTTCGCGGTATGGAAAGGCGGGGTGTGAAAATCAACTGGATTGACAGAGAACTGCCAATGGAAGCAAAGGTTGAAAAAATCCTTGCCCTCCTGACCCAGCCCTTAACCCCTTAAACCTTTAAACCTTCTACCTCAGATAAGTCTCAAGCCATTCAAAAAATTCTCTCTGCCAGATTATTGCGTTATGCGGTTTAACGACGAAGTGTGTTTCATCTTCGAAGAAGAGAAGCCTGCTCGGCACGTTATTCAGCTGAGCTGCCTGAAAAGCCTCAAGGCTTTGGGTGTAAGGGATACGGAAGTCGTTCGCTCCTGTAATTATCAGTATCGGAGTGTCCCAGTTGCCTGCCATCAGGTGAGGAGAATACTGGTAGCTTTTTGGCAGATCCCAGTAAGGCCCTTCATAATCCTTGTCGACAAACCATAGTTCTTCCGTACTCCCGTACATACTAATGAAGTTGAAGATGCCGCAGTGGGAGATCAGGGCTTTAAATCTTCCGCCATGAACTCCGGCAAGATAGAATACGGAAAAACCGCCGTAGCTGGCTCCCACGGCTCCCATTCTTTCACTGTCTACGAAAGGCTCAAGGGCCATGGCGTCGGTGGCATCAAGATAGTCCTGGATATTCTTTCCTCCGTAATCGCCTGAGATCTGCTCTTTCCATTCCTGACCGAAACCTGCCACTCCGCGCCTGTTTGGAGCATATACTATGTATCCGTTTGCAGCCATCATCTGCATGTTCCATCGGTACGACCAGAATGGCCCGAGAGTGCTTTGGGGTCCTCCGTTGCAGAAAAGTAAAGCGGGATATTTTTTTGAAGGATCAAAGTCGGGCGGAAATATTACCCACATCTGCAGGTCTTTGCCGTCGATGGTCCTGATGATTTTCTTACTGAAATTGCCCATCCTGATAAAATCGTAGATGTCTTTGTTGATCGAGGTGATCTGTTTTACCTCTCCTGAACTAATGTCGACCGATACCACCTCGGGAGCCAGAGAAAATGACATCAGCGATGCAGTCATCTTACCTGATTCAAGTTGCATTGTGCCAATCTCATGATTTCCCGATGTCACTTTTGTCACTCCCTTCCCGTTGATATTTGTCCTGAAAACCTGAGATGTTCCCATGTAGGCACAAATAAAATAAATGTTCTCATTATCGGCCCATTTGATATTCTGGACATCAAATTCCCATCCCCTCGTTATCCATGTCCGGGTTTTAATGGCAATGTCATAGATGAAAAGCCTGTCGAGATCCGATTCATACCCGTCTCTCTGCATGCTCTGGAAGGCAATTTTTGAACCGTCGGGTGAGAAAACCGGGTATTTGTCATATCCCCTGTTCCCTTGCGATATGTTCACTTCCTTCCCAGTTGCTATTTCATATAGCATTATATCGGAGTTTGTGCTTCTTGCATCCTCTTTCCCGTTCATTCTTTTGGTAGTATAGGCGATATATCTGCTGTCGGGGCTCCAGGTTATCTCTGCATCATCGAAATATGGTGATAGTGGTGACTCAAATTTCTGACCTTCCATGATATCTTTTTCGTCCGACACCCTGCTCCCGTTAAAGTCGGCGACGAAGATGTGGCTGTATGAATAATCGCTCCATCTGTTCCAATGCCTGTACATGAGGTCGTTAATGATCCTTACCCTGGCATTCGGGAGCCCGTGTTTTTCGTTAGCCGTCTGATCAAGTTTCACTCTTCTGGTGAAGAAAATCTTCTTACCATCGGGAGATATTCTGAAGGCATCGAATCCGCTCAGTCCTTCCACAGTTTTAATTTCTTCACCGGCGGGGTCCATCACCGCAAGGTTTCCTTCTTCATCAGCAAAAGCTATTTTATTGCCGTTTTCAATCCATTGCGGTGAACTTCCTCCGGCCTGTGTGAGCTGGGTGCTCTCGCCTCCGTCAGCGGGGATGCTGAAAATGTTTGTTCTGGCAGCTTCGGTTGGAATATCCCTGTCGGTCACGGTATATAGGGCCGTTGATCCGTCAGGGGAGAGGGCTATACTCCCGAGTCGTCTGAATTTCCAGAGAATTTCGGGTGTCATCAGTCCACCTGACTTTTCCTCTTCTGTAAGCTGGATGCTGAATTGAGGAAGTTCCACGGAGCTTTTTTCATCCTTGCGGCTGCAGGTGATTGTAATTAAAAGCAATGCAGGAATTAGCAGTATCAGATACTTTTTCATGCAAAAAGAATTTTTATATAGTTAATTAATTGTTTTTCAGAGATTCCTGGACTTTCTGTTTCAGTTCGTCGTAAAGTTCAGGATTATCTTTAAGGATTTGTTTGACGGAATCACGTCCCTGTCCTATACGGGTTTCTCCATAGCTGAACCATGAGCCACTTTTTTTGATAATGTTGAAATCGGTCCCCAGATCAATGATCTCCCCGACCTGAGAAATGCCTTCACCGTACATTATGTCGAAATCGGCTTTTCTGAAAGGTGGTGCCAGTTTATTCTTAACTATTTTCACTCTTGTCCGGCTTCCGACTATATCCTCGCCATCCTTTATCTGGTTTGTTTTTCTTATGTCGAGCCTTACCGATGCGTAAAATTTCAGAGCGTTACCTCCTGTTGTGGTCTCGGGGTTGCCAAACATCACTCCAATTTTCTCACGGAGCTGGTTGATGAAGATGCACGAAGTGTTTGTTTTGCTGATGTTGGCTGTCAGCTTCCTTAGTGCCTGCGACATGAGGCGGGCCTGAAGACCCATTCTGGAATCTCCCATTTCGCCTTCTATCTCTGCCTTCGGGGTGAGTGCCGCAACTGAATCGATAACGATGACGTCGAGAGCGCCTGACCTGATAAGGTTATCGGTTATCTCAAGGGCCTGCTCACCGTTGTCGGGCTGCGATATCAGAAGGTTTTCTATATCGACACCCAGCTTCTCGGCATAGTTTCTGTCGAATGTGTGTTCGGCATCAATTATGGCGGCAATTCCACCGTTTTTCTGTGCTTCGGCGATGGCATGAATGGCCAGTGTCGTTTTTCCTGAAGCTTCAGGTCCGTATATCTCGATCACTCTCCCGCGTGGCAGTCCTCCGATCCCGAGAGCCGCATCGAGGCCTATGGAGCCTGTGGAGATAACCTGAATATTCTCGATGGCATGATCTCCAAGTTTCATTATTGTTCCCTTGCCGAAATCCTTTTCGATTTTTCCAAGAGTAACTTCAAGGGCTTTAAGCTTTTCCTTGTTTATTTCTGTTCTTTCCTTGCTCATATTAATGGTTTATTTAAGTATTTTGAATATCTGACCTGCATGGGCTGAGGTTTCAACCTTTGAGATGATTTTAAGGATAATGCCTTTTTCATCGATGATAAAGGTTGTTCGCACTGTACCCATGAATTTTTTGCCGTAGAGACTTTTTTCTTTCCATACGCCGTAATCGGTTAGTATCTTTTTTGAAGTGTCGGCTAAAAGAGGGAAGGGCAGGGAATATTTTTCCGAGAAATTCCTGTGAGATTTTTCACTGTCGGCGCTAACTCCCATTACTGCAAATCCTTCTTTTAAAAATTCGTCATAATTATCCCGCAGATTGCATGCTTCGGCGGTGCAGCCAGGGGTGTTGTCTTTAGGATAAAAATATAAAACCAGTTTTTTCCCGGCAAAATCCTTAAGACTGACCTTTTTCCCGTTCTGATCGACGCCCTCGAACATCGGGGCTTTCATACCTTCAGTTAGTTGTGCCATGTTTGTGCCGATTTTGTTATTACGGGTAAATTTACGAAGTTTGAACTGTATTCTGACTAAAAAGTAATTTTAAATTATTAACAATACCAGGCTCAGGCCTTAAGTGGTATGATTGTTGTAAATAGCATATAAACAATGATTTATATTTATGGTTTTCTCCTGTTTTCATAGTTCTTTTCTGAGTTCGGCTCTTTATCGTTTCATTGGCACAGGACTGATCCAGGCACTTTTAATACTCTCTCTTTCTGCACAGCAGAAGCCTACCCGTCAGTCGGCCCTTGATGCATTTTCGAACGGTGATTTTGAAAATGCTTATGCCGATTTCAGCCAGTTGTTGATCACATATCCCAAAGATCCTCTTTACAAATATTTTTCAGGTGTATGTCTGGTAAACCTTAACCGGGATCCGGAGGAGGCCGTGAGGCTGTTGCATGAAGCACAGCAGGGCAGCGTGGTTGTCAGGAATGTCCCTGCCGATGTACTTTTCTGGCTTGGACGGGCGCAACAGATGTCAGGGCTTTTCAGCGAGGCGACAGGATCTTTCAATTCCTATACGGAGCTCTATGGTAAAAGGGCCGCAAGAGAGCTTGACATCCCTTTATACATTCAGCAATGCAGTGAGGGTAAGGGCAGACTGGATAAGGATCCTGCTGAACCGGTTAGAGCACCCGGCAGGACAGATGTATCAATGGTTACGGAAGCATCTGATGAAGACAGCTTACCTGCCGGAATAGATCTTCTACTTGACGAAGCCATGGATTATCAGCAAAAAGCCGATTCGCTCTACGCAATCGCTGAAGAGCATAAAAGCCGGCTTAATGATGCCGACAGTAAAACAAGGTCTGAGCTTAATGCAAAGATAACACAGGCAGAGGCTCTGGCAGCTGGCTATCAAAAATCTGCCGACAGTATATACGGCGAGGCACAGTCTGCAATGAATTCGGTCTCATTTACCTCAATTCAGCGCCCGGCCACTGAAGCTGAAGAAAAGAAATTACCGGTTCCGGAGACAGTACCCGGCCGAGATACAGTTATTGCAGAGAGAAAAGTACAGGTTGTCCAGCCGGTTGAGAAAAAGCCGGCTGACGAAGCGGTGCTGAGAGACACTGTTAAGGTCATATCCGGGGAACCTGTAATTCAGGTTGAGGAACAAAAAATGCAACCCGCTGTCATTGTTCAGGAACAAAAACCCGTTTTATCGGTTTTTGAGGTCGGGGCTGCTACTGCCAGTAAAGCAAAAATTCCTGTGAATGAAGAAGCTCCTGAAGGACTGATATACAGGATACAGGTAGCGGTATTCCGTAATCCTGTAGACCTTTCGTATTTCAAGGGTGTAGCTCCTGTTTATGGGTTCCGTCAGACAAACACTGACAACACAGTGTATTACGCAGGGATGTTCAGGAAGATTGCTGATGCCCGGCAACCACTTGCTGCTGTCAGGAAAAAAGGATTCAAAGATGCGTTTATCGTTGCCATGTTTGAAGGGAAGAGGATCTCACTGGAAAGGGCAGCTGTTCTCGAAAAGGAATGGGGAACGAAATCACTGGTAAAATCAGTTCCGGTTGAAATGTTAACTCCTGCCGACACTCTTCCTCCTGAGCTTTGTTTCAGGGTTGAAGTAATGCGTTCATCCAGGCCTGTTAAAGATGAGGTTCTGGAGTCGATGCAAAGGATCTCCGGTACCCGCGGATTCGATACCGAAGAAACAGATGATGGGTTTATATATCTGATAGGCAGGTTTATAACATACGAAAGTGCATTGAATTACTCCGACCTGCTGGTGCGTAACGGTTACCGCGATGCAAAAGTGGTGGCCCGCCTCGGGAAAAAGGAGGTGCCGGTAGATGCAGCCCGCGAGCTTTTCGAAAAAGTGAGATGAGTTAAACCTCAGCTAAGGATCAATCTGCATAGAAAAGTATCATATTCTCTATAGCCTGGCGGCAGGCTGCACAGAATCCCTTTGCAGAATTGCTCTTCATCCTGCAGTCCTGTTCAGAACGGTATATCCCTTTTGCAGAATATCCTGCACCCTCAAATAAGCCTGTCACAGCACTGTATTTACTTTCTGCAGGAGTGGGTACAGGGGTGCTGACAGCAATATTCTTTTTCCATTTGGATCCGAAATCGACCAGCGTCGTGATATTAGGTTCCCAGGGTTCAACGTCGGCAGGATAGAAATCATTGTAGGCAACATCGGAGGTATAATATTCGTCGGCAAGACCGGCGAAACCGTGACCGAACTCATGAATGAATACCGTTTCCGAAAGCGGATGATCAGTGGTGGTCCCGCTGTAATAGTTATAAACTCCGCCACCGCCGTACCTGCTGCTGTTGATCAGCACAATGATATTATCATGTGGTACTGTACCGGCATAATCATTGACCGTTTCAATATCCTGCGTGGTAAGGTACCTGTCGGTATTGAATGTATAGAAACTGCTGTTGAGAACGGTGTTGACGTATTGTCTTTCTCCCGGGAAGTCGGTTCCCGATTCATCCGAAACAGCTTCAACTGCGTATATGTTGAATTTATCGGGGTATGAGCTGAAAGGAGTTTCATTGAATAATTTCTTTGTCATTTTCCTGACGTCATCCCTGAACTTATTCATTTCTGTGGCAGTATATCCTTCTGCTATGAAAGCAAGATCCACTTTTCCGGATGGATCGCCTGAATAAAGAATACGGGTTACATTTACATCGAAAGGTTTTTCTTTTCTTATAAAATAGTCGGAAGGATCAATATCTGTCTCAAAGATCTTTTCAAATAATCCGTTTCTTTTCCGCATGCTGAGGACAAACCTTATCTTATCGCGGGGGAAGGGCATGGTTGCTACTTCATAGAAGCTTCTTTGAATTGTTTGAGCTTCAGCAGTGCTTTGCCATTCCTGGTATAGAGTGCAGAAACCACGTGAATAGATCAGTTTATTTTCTGTGGCATCAAACACTTCATATTTCAGGTTACCGTAACCGAAAGGATCGATAAGCTTTGTCCTCGATCCTCCGAAATAAGCTTCTTCTTTCATTCCGACAGGATAAACAGTTGTGCTTTTACTGTCTCCCGCCAGCATATAGTCTAAACGGAGTACCTTATCAGTGAAATATTTGTCATAGCCCTGCTGGCCGGAGACTGTGTGAAATATCAGAAGGAACAAAATGATCAGGGAATATCTCATAAGTAATGTTATTGGGTTCTTATCGTAAAGCTACAAAATAAAGGTCTTTGCAGTTCAATTTTTTAATTAATTTTGCCGTGGTTTATGAACCTCTTGGCGTGATTCTTTGTTTTAAAAGTAAAATTCTATACCATGGCAGATCTCAACACCCGTATCAGTGATTTTTTATGGAAGAACCTGATTGAAAAACCGGTCGTTGCAAAGAAAGATCCTTTCTGGGAGTCGCTTCGGAATACCGGTACCGAATTATGGCTTGATACAGGGGATATGGATGAAGCAGAAGCCAACTGGACTTCAGAAATGAGTGCTCTTACCACTAATAACACTCTTCTCAACAATGAGATACAGAAAGGTATTTATGATGTATTCATCTCGGAAGCAAAAAGCATAGTTCGCGACCTTCCTTTTGAAGAGAGGATCAAAGAGATAGCTTTCATACTCAACGCGAGGCATGGTTTACGTCTGGCCAGAAAATTTGGTGGTCTGGTAAGTGTTGAATTACATACCGACACTGCCCATGATATTAAAGCGATACTATACTACGGCAAAAGATTTCATGAGATCTGCCCCGACCAGTTTATTGTGAAGGTTCCGTACACTGCTGCAGGTCTTGTCGGTGCAAGAAAACTAAAGGAAGCAGGAGTTAAGATAAACTTCACCCTGGAATTCAGTGCAAGGCAGAATGTTCTTGTGACAAGGGTAGCTATGCCCGATTATCTTAATGTTTTCCTTGGCAGGATAGGAGCCTTTATGATCGATAATAAGCTTGGAGATGGTTCAGGTGCCGGGGAGATGGCAGTGATTGCTTCTCAGAACTGGGTAACCGGCCTGGCAGCTAAGAATCCCTGGCCTACAAGGCTCATTGCCGCCAGCCTCAGAAACCAGAATCAGCTCGAGCTTCTTGCGGGAACCGACGTATTTACCATGCCTCCGAAAGTTGCCTCAGCAGGCCGCGCTTCACTGAGTGGCAAATTCACTTCACGTTTACATGAGAATTACCCGGTAGGCATGTACGAACCGGCACAGGATGCACATATAGAAAAATTCTGGGACGTCAGCGATAATGTTCTGAACCTGGCTGAGCTTCTTTCAAAGAAAGTACCGGAAACAGGAGAGGAGCTGATCAGAATTGCCCATGAGGAAGGATGCGAAGATATGTTCCCTTTACTCGGCAGGGAAGAGAAGAGTTTTATTGCTTCTGACGGCAAGATCCCTGTTTATTCAAGGTGGGAGAAAAAAATAAAAGAAGGGAAGATTGCACCCGACACCTTGCTTACACTGGCCGGACTAGCGTCCTTCACTTCTGATCAGAAGATGCTCGACGACAGGATAGCAGGTATCATCTCATGATACTGTATTCCGCTGCCTTGCAATTTCATAAATAAGCACTCCTGCAGCCACTGAAACATTCAGGGATCCGATAGAGCCTTTCATCGGTATCCTTACCGTCAGGTCAGCAAGGGCAACAAGTTCCCTGCCTACTCCTTTATCTTCAGAACCCATAACCAGAGCGAGCGGCCCTCTCATATCAGTATCTGAAACCAGGTTTTCCGATCGTTCGGTTGCACATGCCACCCTCAGTCCTGAGTCTTTCAGAAACCTGATGACCCTGGACAGGGATCTCTCCCTGCATACCGGGAGCAAATGAAGAGCTCCTGCCGATGTTTTCACTGCATCGGCAGTTATCCTTGCCGAACCTTTTTCGGGCAATACTATTGCATGGGCTCCTAGGCATTCGGCACTCCTTGCTATTGCTCCAAAGTTCCTGACATCCGAGACACCGTCTAGTACTACGATCAGTGGATCTTCACCCTTCTCATATATCAGAGGCAGAAGATTGGATATTGACTGATAATCGATAAGAGAAAGCCAAGCCACGATTCCCTGATGGTTTTTTCTCGTAATCAGTTCAAGTCTTTCAGCAGGCACTATCTGGTAGGAGATACCATTCCTTTTTACTTCAGTCATCAGTTCATGGTAAAGTTCTCCGCGAAGGCCCTGTTTCACCAGAAGGCGGTCGATGGTCTTTCCTGCTCTGATAGCTTCAATAACCGGTCGCAAACCAAATATGAAATCGGATTCCCTGTGCATAAATCTTAAAGACCCTGTGGATTATCAAGCCTGAAAACAATCCCTTTTCTCCATGAATTAATGGCCTGTTCCCAGAATGTCACAAGTGTCTCGCTTCTGCTTATAAAATAGTCATTGTCGGAAAAAGTCCCGGCTTTTTTCTTGAAAGTGAACCAGAGATAATCTTCCTGAACCTTGTATCTCGTTCCCCATGAAGACTTTATAACAGGTTTCCTGTATCCCCAGTTCTCTCCTTCAGGGCCTTTGTACACCTTATCCGGAGGTCCGTAAATGACATATATCATCCCCCTCTCTGTCCTCCATCCCTCCTTGTATGATGTAAAGTAATAGTTGGCATATACCACCCTGGTGTAATAGATCCTTATAAGTTCGCGTGCCCTTTCGACATTACCTCCGCATTTTATCCAGAACTCATCGAGCGCCATTTTGGGTCTTTCTGCATTAAGCAGGTTCCTCATTTCAACTTCGCTGGCTAGGTAAGCCAGAGCTTCTATCATAGTCTCAGGTGCATTCATCTCGGGGTAGGAAGGGCCGAAATTATAAAAGGCATATCCCTCCGTCAGGTTGCTGTCGACACTGCAAAGATATATTCCTCTTTTAGGGAACATTATCGGCAGAGTGTCGGAATAGGGAAGGGCTATCGTAGTATCCGGACCGTAATCGATGGCTTTTTCGGGAAGTATCATCGACGGGGGATCGGGTATTATTGTATATGGCTTATAATATGCTATGTATAATGAATCAGCAAAGCCTCTCAGCCAGGTCAGGTTCACATATTCATCTACCCTGAGAACAGGATTAAAGAGTTCGTTCTTTCCAAAATGACCTCTTGCCCTGTAGCTGTAACTGTTTGTCTGAGAAAGTGTGTTGAAGGGAACGAACGACTGCATCACCAGCGACCGGAGCCTGTCGAGGATCTTTACTTCCGCAATATATTTTTTCCCCGGATTGACTCTCAGGGATATGTTGTAGACGTACTCAATCCTTCCCGCTTCCTTAATTATATTGAGGTTGTAATAGGCAGTGTCGGCGAGCATCATTCCTGTTTCGGTACTGAAGAGTTTCACCGTGACAGCCATTGAAGCTGTCGGTATGCCCTGAGGATTCGCTTCAGAAAAGAAAAGTTCCGAGGCGAAGAACTTTATCGCAAGATTAGACTGGTTCTCCGATACATTGGTGATATTGTATCTCGGATTAACAGGGTTTTTGATGGGATTGTAAAGATAAGACAGGTCTTTTGAATCGGCCACGGGAGCCGTTGTTCTGCACGAAATTATCAGACCCGGCAGGATAACAGCAAGGGTAACAGGTAGGAGATATTTTATCAGTCCGGCTTTTTTCATTTCCTTTATAAATACTGCTTGTCTTGTTCAAAGGGTTCCGGAGCCCATTCCAGCCTTACCCTGCATAACTCCCTGTTGTCGCCGGTCCTTATTATGGAATGGTTCACAAACCCTTTCTCCTTCTCATCCTCAGATCTTCTGATCACAATCCCGTCGTCGAAAATCGCCTCTGCAAGATAGTTTATTTCCACTGAACATGGACGGTTATTCATTATGAAATTCAGATCGTAGATATCAGTCACCCATTTAAGGTAGTTAACGTTATTTGTATGCAGATTAATATCCAGGTCATTAATTGTAACCCTGAAAGGTGCTGAAATATATCCTTCTGTGAGAGTGCCGGGTAGTTTAACGGGATTCCTTGGTACCCCGGCAGTTAATTCATTATCACGACTATAATTTTTCAGGAACTCATCGGGTCTCTGTATCCTACGGGTATCGTAATCGACTATCAGCCACGAGGAAGAAGCTGATGCAACCTGAATACCTCCGGGTCCGCTGATAGTATATCTCCTGATTGCAAACATTTTATCCACTCCGGCAGGCCATGTTCTGAGAATAACCTTTTCATTTAATGAGGGCCAGGCATTTATGGTGACATACATTCTCGACAGCACCCAGAAATTATTGTTCTTCATGAGGTCGTCCCTGCCGTAACCGAGTAATACAGCATGTTCCGCTGCTATATCCTGCATGTAGTTGAACAATGAATGAACGTTGACCCTTCCGTCCGGTCCGGTTTCATAAACATGCACCCTGTACTCTTTTTCAAGCTGCTGTAACGGCATTGTTACAAGTTGTTATTCTCTAAAAAAACTTCAATATCGTGGTTATATTGTGTCCACTTTTCCATTTCATTGTTGTGTTCTTCCTTAAGCTTCTGGTATCTTGAAAAGTAATCATTGGCCCCGGTTGATGAATGATCTCCTGAATTCAGAGCCCTGTCTATTTCTGACATTTCAGCTTCAATTCGTACTATTTCATTTTCAGATTCTTCCAGACGCCTTCTCAGTTTCCTGAGATTTCGTTCGTACTCCTTCTTTTCAAGATATTTCTGCTTGTTCAGCGAAACCGTGTCTTCAACGGATGCCTTCCTGATATCTCTTCTCTCCAGTTCTTTAAGGTTTTCGATCTTCTTTTTCCTGAGGAAGTCATAGATGCCTCCTATATGCTCCTTTATTTTATGATTCCTGAATTCATATACCCTTTCAGCTATTCCGTTGAGGAAATCCCTGTCGTGAGACACGATAATGAGAGTTCCGTCATAATTTAACAGAGCCTGCTTGAGGATATCTTTCGATCTCATGTCGAGATGGTTGGTGGGCTCATCGAGGACCAGCAGATTATAGGGTTCAAGAAGTAGTTTTACCAGGGCCAGCCTTGAGCGTTCTCCTCCCGACAGTACCCTGACCTTCTTGTCAATATCATCGCCCCTGAAAAGAAATGCACCGAGCATATCCCTTATCTTCGCTCTTATCTCCCCCTTTGCCACCTGGTCGATGGTCTCAAATACTGTCAGATTCTCATTCAGTAGTTCATCCTGATTCTGAGCGAAATATCCTGTCCGGACATTATGTCCTTTTTTCAGAACACCCTGGTGATCAAGTTCTCCGATGATTATTCTCGAAAATGTCGTTTTTCCCTCTCCGTTGCGTCCTACAAATGCCACTTTATCTCCCCTGTGTATCTTGAAATCGACCTTGTCAAGCACCGATTTGCTGCCGAAACTTACTGATAGCCCTGTGGCTTCTGCTACAGTGGTTCCTGACCGGGGGGCCGGAGGAAAACGAAGGTTGATCTGGCTTGTATCTTCCTCATCAACTTCCAGCCTTTCAATTTTATTGAGTTGTTTGATCTTCGACTGCACCTGAACTGCCTTTGTGGCCTTATACCTGAACCTTTCAATAAACCTCTCGGTATCTTCAATCATTTTCTGCTGGTTCCGGTAAGCAGCTATCTGCTGTTCGCGTCTTTCCTTCCTGAGCACAACGAATTCCGACCAGGGCACTCTGTAATCATATATTTTCCCAAGCGAAATTTCAATGGTACGTGTGGTCACGGCGTCGAGAAAAGCCCTGTCGTGCGAAACAAGTACAACGGCACCGCTGTAATCCGAAAGAAAAGTCTCGAGCCACTGTATCGACTCGATATCAAGATGGTTGGTCGGTTCGTCGAGCAGAAAAAGAGAAGGCTTTTTCAGCAATATCTTAGCAAGTTCAACTCTCATTCTCCATCCTCCGCTCAGTTCGCGGGTGGGCCTGTCAAATTCTTTTCTGTCAAATCCCAGTCCGGTTAGTGTCTTTTCAGCTTCAGCCAGGTAGTTGGAACCTCCCAGGATACGATATCTCTCCTCTATTATGGTCAGATGATCACAAAGGTTGAGGTATCCCGGAGAATCATAATCTTCTCTTTCAGCTATTTCCCGGGTGCATTTTTCAATTTCTCCTGCCAGACCAGTAAGTTCCGAAAATGCAGAAATAACCTCATTCATGATTGTGGTTGAATCATCAACTTTCATCTGCTGCGGCAGGTAACCGATGGTTATTTCATCCGACCTGTCGACCTTTCCTGATGAAGGACTTTGCAATCCTGCAATAATTCTCAGGAGGGTTGATTTTCCGGATCCGTTCCTTCCTGCAAGTCCTATCCTGTCCCTGTCGTTGATCAGAAAAGAGATATCAGTAAGCAGATCGAAGCTGCCAAATGAAACAGAAAGGTCCTGAATAGAAACCATTTTTTAAAATTGAGCAAAGATAAGAAAAGTATGGCAGTGCGCGAGGGAGAGTATAAGCCTTTATCCCTTATCTTTGCAGGTAATTAAAGGTCGGGTATTAAATACCTGTGAAAGATGAAAACATTAAAATCTGTTTCTGCCCTGGCAGCTGTATTTCTTGCATTTACGCTGCTTATATCATCCTGTGCTAAAGACGATGATTATGAATATTTTATCGGAGCTTCCCAGGTTGTTTCTTACTCTTCTGCAGCCATTGAAACGATGATGGGCCTGGCGGTGCAGGCCTGGCCCGATCTTCAGGATCTGGATCCGTATATCGACGATGGCGTAAGGGTTTACAGGCTGGAGTATAGGACAATACTGAAAGGAAAGAACATTGAAGCTTCCGGCCTGGTATCGATACCTGCCACACCGGGTAACTATCCGGTTATCAGTTTCCAGAACGGCACCAATACCCTGAATTCTAATTGTCCGAGTGAGAATCCAACCGATTACTTTTATCAGCTCGTGGAGTTTGTTGCTTCCATGGGATTTATAGTGGTAATACCTGATTACATTGGATTCGGCAGCTCAGCTGATATGCCTCATCCATACCTTCTTAAGGTGCCAACAATTGAATCGGTCTGCATGATGCTTCAGGCAGTGGCAGAAGCCACGGGTGAATTCGGCGACGTCTCAGTAAAAAATGAATATTATCTGATAGGATATTCGGAAGGCGGACTGGCCACTTTCAACAGTCACTGCGAGCTTGAATCTGATCATGCCCATTACGGATTGAATCTGAAAGGTAGTGCTTGCGGTGCAGGGCCATACGATCTGGAACAAATGATGGTAGATATGCGCACTGCAGTATCTTACCCTGTACCTGCATACATCGGATACATTATTAATGCCTGGACTTATTATGATTATATTGAGAATAGCGTTCCGGAGCTTCTGAAGGAACCATATGCAACAAGGCTTGCCACCCTCTTCGACGGTAATCATTCAATTTCTGAGATAAACGCACAGCTAACGACTTCCATTCCTGATCTTTTAACCGATGAATTCAGAAATAACGGCAGTTCGCAGGCTTTTGAATCGGTTACCTTTTCCATGGGATGGAACAGCGCCATGGCCTATAAATCTGAGATCCCCTTACTGTTCGTTCATGGCGATGCTGATACCCAGGTTGATGTCTCCAATACCGAAAGCCTTTATGATCTTATGATCCTTCAGGGAACATCATCAGATATATGCACAAAAAAATTGCTGCCGGGACTTGACCATGGTGAGGCCGTGGTACCCTTCATGATTGAAGGACTTAAATTCATACTGAATCTGAGGGATGTTTGACAGATCTTTTAATTATTTCATTAGTTAAAGTGGGAAGAAAGAAGCAATTACCTTTACTTGAGAAGGTCAGAATAACCGATATCGGCGCTGAAGGAAATGCCCTGGCAAGGGTAGAAAACCAGGTTGTATTTGTGCCGATGCTGGTACCGGGTGACGTTGTAGATATAAAGGTAAAAAGGAAGAAGAAGAAATACCTTGCAGGTGCCGTCCTGAGATTCCATGAATATTCATCTGACAGGATAGAGCCGGTCTGCAGACATTTTGGAGTTTGTGGCGGTTGCAAATGGCAACACCTTCCTTATGAGCTTCAGCTTAAATTCAAGGAAAAACAGGTTGCCGATAACCTGATGAGGATAGCTAAAGTCGCTGTTCCCAGGCCCGAACCCATTTTGCCTTCGCCTGAAATATTCAGGTACAGGAATAAGATCGAGTATACTTTTTCAGACAGAAGATGGCTCACAAAGGAGGAGATCAGCTCCGACACTGATTTTGAAAAGGAGGATGCTCTGGGATTTCACATACCGGGTCTGTTCGATAAGGTACTCGACATCCATGAATGTCACCTTCAGCCTGAACCTTCAAATGCGATCCGTGAAGCTGTTAGAAGGTACGCTCACAGGAAATGCCTTCCGTTCTTTAACCTCCGGCAGCAAAGCGGATTCCTTCGCAATCTTATAATCCGTAATAATACAAAAGGGGAAGTAATGGTGATTGTGGTCTTCTTCCTCGATGAGATTGAGAGAATTGAAGGCCTCCTTGATTTCCTCTCACGAGAGTTCCCTCAGATTAAATCGTTGTTCTATATCATTAACACAAAAAAGAACGATTCTCTTTCCGATCAGGTTCCGGTGCTGTACCGTGGTGCCGGCTATCTCATAGAAGAGATTGAAGGGCTTAAGTTCCGCATAGGTCCGAAATCTTTTTTTCAGACCAACACTCTGCAGGCTGAAAATCTGTACAGGATAGCGCTTGAATTTAGTTCACTCACGGGCAATGAGATTGTATATGACCTCTACACCGGAACAGGTACCATCGCCAACTATATGGCCGGCCGCTGTTCGAAGGTGATCGGCATCGAATATATTGATGAGGCTGTTGAAGACGCGAGGCTGAATTCAGAGATAAATAACATAAGGAACACGACTTTCTTTGCAGGAGATATGAAGAATGTCCTTAATGATGAATTTTTTAACAGGAACGGTCGTCCCGATGTTCTTATAACCGATCCGCCAAGAGCAGGAATGCATGAGTCTGTGGTAAAAGCCATTATGTCGGCTCTCCCCTCAAGGATCGTCTACATAAGCTGCAATCCCTCAACACAGGCCCGTGACATTCTTCTTCTCTCGGAAAAATATGATGTCGTAAAAGTCAGACCTGTTGACATGTTCCCTCATACCCATCACGTTGAAAATGTTGTGCTCCTTCAGGTAAGATAAATGGACCTTTGCAGGCTCAAAAGCAGAATTATAAAATGTTGTATCTTTAAAATTTGATCGTACCTTGTGGATATGGAATTTGAAGAATTCAAAAATAGCGACCTTGTTTCACTGGTACAGAATCAGGTGCTGGACGATCATTTTGCAAGTCTGCGGTATGCAGGCATCATCCAGAAAGCCCTCATGCCTGATCCGGGTATCCTGAAAGGCCTTCTGTCTGACTTCTTCGTTTTGTTCCTTCCAAGAGACATTGTGAGCGGCGACTTCTACTACGTTCTGCGCAACAGGCAAAATCTATGTATTGCCGCAGGTGATTGTACAGGACACGGGGTGCCGGGTGCACTTCTGAGCATTCTTGGCATAAGTTTCCTGAATGAGATATTTCAGTCACGTGCCGATATGAAGGCAAACAGGGTTCTGAACATGATGAGGGAAAAAGTGATGAAAGCTCTTCATCAGACCGGAGAGAAGTCGGGAACAAAAGACAGTATCGATATAGGTCTTTGCATCGTCGACACAAAAAGCGGCATTATGCAGTTTTCAGGTGCAAACAGACCTCTGATTATGGTCAGAAATGGAGAACTTACCGAGTTTAAACCCGATAAAATGACAATTGGACTCGCCCCGTTGGCAGAACACCCCTTTACAAACCAGATAATTGAGACATCTCCGGGGGATTCATTTTACCTTTTTTCCGATGGCTATGCCGACCAGTTCGGGGAGTTGACTGACAAGAAATTCAAGTATAAGCACCTCAGGAGAGTAATTTTATCCATGGCGGGCCTGCCCATGGAACTACAGAGAGATGCACTGGAAACAACTTTCATGGAATGGAAGGGGAAGGTCCAGCAGGTTGACGATGTATTGGTTTTTGGATTTCAACTATAATTTTTTTAGTAAAAATGAAGCTTGCTGCTTTCAGAATAAGAAACTTCCGGTCGATCGTGGATACAGGCTGGCAAACGCTCTCACCCGACAACATCACATGCCTTATCGGGCAGAATGAATCTGGCAAAACCAGCATTCTGGAAGGACTGAAGGTCTTCTACACCGGGACTATCACTGAGGATGTGCTGAGGAGCGATCTCTCCCTTCCGCAGGTAAGCTGCAGGTTCATTATCCCGGAAGGATGGCTGCTCACCGTTACGGAGAATCCGGGCACCGAACTTAAGGAACTTCTCTCAGGTCTCAATAAAATAGAACTTACAAGGGAATGGCTTCCCGATCTTACTTCACTTATAGTGGTAAGCGGGGAGATAAGTAATTACCTCAATTCGCTTGAGGATGCCTGGAGACTGTACCTGGAGGACGTAACAGCCAAACTGAAGGAAGAGCTTGAAAAAATCCTCCGGCAGGAAGAAACACTAGAGATGCTTAATGCCAGGGAGGCGGAAATTAAGACTAAACTGCCACCAGTTACTAAATCGGTGAGACGATTCCGTTTCTTCACAAAGAAAGCTGCAGGCCAGTCAGCTCATCAGGACACTCAATACAGGGAACTGAATGACAACCTCGCGTCAGTACAGAAAGAAAAAAAAGAAGCAAATTCTGTCCTCAAAGAAAAGAGTGCTGTAAAAAAAGCAGGAGAGACATGGAAAAGAATCAAAGAACGTAGTGATCTTCTTGAAAGTCATCTTACGGAGATATCGCTGAAACTGGAGGAACGACATCAGAAAATGACGCTGCTGATGAAACCCGGTGGAGAGGATGATGATCACGACTGGAAGGATATAATCGACGATTTCAGGAAGACAAGGAAGGAACTCGATCAGAAAAAAGCAGAACTCGACAGGCATGTGGCTCTTTCAGGTTATATTATGGAAGGAAGCACTGAAGAAGATGCTGCAATTAAAGTGAGCGATATTATCCGGTCGTATAAGTCACAGTATAATACCGAGATGCTGGGAAAGAAATATTTTGAGTATATCCCCCATTTTGAGTTGTTCGAGGATTTCGGCAGCCTGCTGCCCAACCGTATCGACATGGAAGATATCATTTCCGGCAATGAACAGGTAGAAGGTTACAAGGCCGCCCGCAATTTTCTTTCCATAGCCCAGCTCGATTATACTTTCTTCCAGCAACCTTCCAGCCGTATTCTGAAGCAGAAGATCGAGAATCTGAACCAGACCCTTACTCGTAACTTCCAGGATTTCTGGCAGCAGTCGATAGGTCGGAACAATAAAATAAACATACAGTTTGAACTTGATCACTACAGTTCATCTTTTGGTGAAAGAGCCGGTAAACCCTATCTTGAATTCTGGATCAAGGATGAAGGTGAGCGACTGTATCCCAAGCAGAGAAGCCGTGGTGTCCGATGGTTCCTGTCATTTTATATGGAACTCAAGGCTGCAGCCGGGATCAACAAACCAATGGTACTTCTTGTCGACGAGCCCGGAGTGAGTCTTCATGCCAGGGCTCAGGAAGATGTACTGAAAGTGTTCGAAGATATTAAAGACAGAATTCAGATAATTTATACAACTCATTCACCACATCTTGTTGAAATAAACAGACTTCACAGGGTCCTCGCTGTTCAACGTGATGATATCGACAGTGTGAGGAGCACCACAAGGATAATTGACCCTCTCAGTCTGTCGGGAGCTTCACCAGATACCCTCAGCCCCTTGCAGAGTATCCTTGGCAATCCTGTTTCCGGCGAGGGATTCTCCACACAAAAACTCAATCTGGTGGTTAATGACACAGGTTCATTCTATATTACCAGTGCGATTATTTCACTGATGGAGATGAAAGACAAGGTTAATATTATCCCTTCTACAAATGTCTCTTCAATACCTCTGTTATGCAATATATTAATGGGGTGGGGACTGGAGTTTTCAGTACTGTTGTTTGGAAATGAAAGTGAACTCAAAATTGCCGGAGAGCTCCAGAAATCGGTATTCAACACTCAAAAGCAGGAAAAACAGCTGATCCTGAGGTTGCCGGAAAGCATACCCAATGCCGAAGACCTGCTTTCAACCCTTGATTTCAAGAATAAAATTCTAAAGACCAGGGAAGGGATAACTGTTACAAATTCTGAGTATGTACGGGAAAAGGAGTTGCCAAGGAATTTTTTGTTTTCGAGGTTTCTGACCGAGGTAAGATCAGGAGCGATAAAGATCAGTGATTTTGACGAAGAGACTGTTGAGAATTTCAAAATGCTGGTTGCAATGCTCAAAGGTGACAAATAATAAAATATTTATTTTGCACTTAGTTCTTGTTTTCCTATTTTTGTCGCACAAGGAAAATAATCCCTGAACCGTCAGTACAGATTTGGCGGTATCCACCTTCGCCAGGGCTACGGTGGAAAAAGGGAGAGATGGGTGAGTGGCTTAAACCAGTAGTTTGCTAAACTGCCGTATGGGTAACTGTACCGGGGGTTCGAATCCCCCTCTCTCCGCAACGACAAATTACTCCCGCAGCCTGCCGCGGGATTTTTGTTTCCGGGAGGCCGAGCCAGGCTTGCCTGAGCGAGAGCTGCCGGAAACAAAAATCCCTGCTCGTCTCACGAGCAGGGAGTAATTTGTCGTTGCAGGGAGCCCCCACAGGGATCGCGAACGAAGTGAGCAATCAATGGTAAAACATGTACTCATCCTCCCCCGCCTACCTCTTTGCTTCAGCAGAGAGGGAGGAGCCAGTACCACAGGGATCGCGAACACAGTGAGCAATCACTGGAATTACATTTACTCATCCCTCCTGCCACCCTTATCTGCTGAAGAAGAGAAGGGAGTACTCTCAGAATGCGCCTGAGGCGCGCATAACTCAAATCCTACAGGGCTGGAAGTAATTTGTCGTTGCAGGATACTCTGCAGGGGATTACCTTAATTAATGCCTGAATTCATTTCATACTCTTGATCTCATCGTATTTATACCCGTACGCGTAGTCAAAGCTCTCAGAAAAAATAAATATCAGATTTTTCATTGCCAGTTCCTAAAAATGTAATAAATTCGCACCGTAATTTTTGAAATTCAGTCGATTAGAAATAAATCGAAAATCAATCAACAAAAAATTTAAAAGGGTTAAAAAATGAAAACAAAAATCTTTATTGGTATGGCTGCTGTTGCTTTTGCTGCTATACTTGCTGGTTGTGGTAAAACACCCCAGACTGAAATCGATGCAACCAATGCTGCCATTGAAGCTGCAAAAGCAGCCGAGGCCGATATCTATCTTCCTGCCGAGTTCGCAGCTCTCCAGGATAAGATGAATGCAGCCAACACAGCAGTTGAAGAACAGAAAGGCAAATTATTGAGGAAGTTTTCCACTGTGAAGGAAGACCTCGCTAATGTTACAGCAGAAGCAAACCAGCTTGCTGTCGATGTTGTCGCAAAAAAAGATGAAGTCAAAGCTCAGGCTCAGACACTTCTGAACGACATCAAGGCAGTTGTTGAGGAAAACGCTAAGCTTCTTCCAAAACTGCCAAGGGGTAAGGAGGGTGCAGCCGTTATTGAACAGATAAAAGCCGACCTGGGAACCGTTGACACGGCAGTAGCCGAAGCTCAGGGTCTTTTCGACAAAGGCGCATTCATGGATGCATACAACAAGATCAAAGCTGCCAGCGAAAAGGCAACCTCTCTTAATACCGAAATAAAAGAGGTCCTGACAAAAGCAAGGATCAGGTTCTGATATTAATAGCAGATTTACTGAATCTAATCCCCGGGTTCAACCCGGGGATTTTTTTCAATGATCAGGACTCTCAATGAACAAGATCTGGAAACATATTCTGCTTATAGGCTTAATCACCCTGTTTATAACTGCGACAGGCTTATTGTTGTTTTATCCTCTGCCGGATTCTCCTGTATCAGCAGTGGAGAATGCGCGGATAAAAATTTATGAAGCTCGTAGCCAGAATGCCGGTATCTATTCAGACTCCCTGTTCAGAGAGGCTCAGAAAATGTACGACTCAGCCATGCACAAATGGCAGAAGGAAAATGAAAAGTTCCTGTATTCACGAAGCTTTGACAGTGTCTCCTTATTAGCAAATATGGCTGCACAAAAAGCTGTTGAAGCTCTGACCGACTCAAAAAATAATACCTTAAGCCTAATAGCGGAAGCAGAGAAAAGGATCAGGGAGGTAAAGAAGACATCAGAAGCTCTGGTCCGGCGATTTTCAGATTATCCTCTTGCTCCCGGTATGCGGAAGAATATCTCGAGAGGAGAGATACTTATCTCAGAAGCCCGGCACGCCATGGAAAAAGGTTCTGTGGCCGAAGCCTGCAAAATGATAACAGAGGCCGGACAGCTGATTAATCCTGCTTACGAATATGCCGATGCAAACCTGAGAAACTGGTTCCGGTCATATAACCAGTGGAAAGAATGGGCTGATACAACAATAGAAATATCAAGGAATAACGGTGACTATTCAATCATCGTCGATAAGTATTCCAGGAAGGTAATTGTGTATCTTAAAGGTGAAGTTCGGTTCACATGCCGGGCCGAACTTGGTAAGAACTGGGTGGGGGACAAGAGGATGTTAGGCGACCATTCAACACCTGAAGGAATGTATCACATCGTTAAAAAGTTTGAAAGCGACAGTACTCAGTATTATAAGGCCCTCCTGCTGAATTATCCAAACAAGGAAGATTCAGTACTTTTCGAATCCTCTGTCAGAAGAGGCATACTGCCGCATTCAGCTTCACCGGGAGGATTGATTGAGATACATGGCAACGGTGGTAAAGGATCAGACTGGACAGCAGGCTGTATCGCCGTTACCAACAGGGAGATGGACACCCTCTTCAGTTTAGCAGGAATAGGTACTCCTGTTACAATTGTAGGGTCGATGAAGGAACTGAGGAGTGTAATGATCAGATAATATTTCATAATGGAGAATGAGAAACTTAATAATGAAGACCTCAGTCCCGTCAGAGTGAGATATAAAATTTTAAGGCCGGCCCTTATAGCTGCTATAGCTATATCAGTCCTGATATTCTTTCTGTATTTGGTTCCCTTTTTTCAAACACTTACACTCTCCGGCACTACAAAAACTATAAATTCCTTCACCCTGAAAAAAGACCCGGCTTACAGGAGACAGATAAACCTTCTGAAGAGGGATATTCAGCTTCTTTCTTCCAGATACGGAAGATACACTTCAGGGCAGGCTTACCTTGTCATAAATACCACTGACAACCTATTCTACCTGTATCGCAACCGGAAGCTTGTCCGTGAAGGTCACTGCAGCACCGGCAGTTTCAAGCTGCTGAAAACAGAAGAGGGCAGGAGCTGGATATTCAAAACGCCCAAGGGGAAATTTACGATCCTGGGAAAGACAACAAACCCTTCATGGAAAAAACCCGACTGGGCTTTCATTGAAGAAGGTCTTCCTGTACCGTCTGCTGATCATCATTCAAGGTTCGAATACGGAGTCCTCGGTGAATATGCACTTTCTCTGGGCGACGGCTATCTCATTCACGGCACTATCTACAAAAGGTTCCTGGGCATGCCCGTTACTCACGGGTGCGTCCGCATGAACGACGAAGACCTGGAAGCCGTCTTCTATACTCTGAACATAGGATCAAAAGTATATATATTCTGAATCTGTGAAAAAATGGACCCGGAAAATATGACCATACCAGATGTTCCCATTTCTGACCGCAAAAGGTACATTCCGGTCTTTGCAGGAGCCTTTCTTCTGTATTACATGATAATGATGCTTATTTCCCCGGTCAGAACCATTAATTCTCTAGACAGAGAATATGGATTCAGGCAGAATGAAAAGAATATTATCAATGATTCCATAGTCACAGATTCGACATATCTTTCATTATACAGGGAAAGGGCATTCCTGCAGGCAAGGATAGATATGGCAGCATCCGATTCACTATGTCTGTCATTGAACCTCCCTGATTCATCGGCAAACCTTGATATTGTGGGAGTGACTGTGAACAGTACAAAGATATCAGGGATGAAAGTATCTAAGATACTGAAGGACAGACAATCGTATGCGATAACCTCAATGCTGTCAAAACCTCTGACCATCGAAAATGCCTTTTCCTCAATTCCGCGTGAGCCTCTTATGATCAAAATGGCTCCCAGGGATACTTCTGAATACAAGCCTGACATTATCCCGGATACCGCCGATTATGAACCTGTAAATTTCATCCTCGAACTGAAGGAAGGTATTGTAATATACTTTTACCAGGACGAAAGGCTTAATCCCTTCGATGGCTTACGGTGTTTCTTTTTTGATCTCGGTTACAGATTTGTAAGAACGTGGCGGGATCTGAAAAATGTTGTGATCCTGAAAGTCCCGGAATATAATCCATATATTAAAATAAGACTTCCCCGCGAAGATGCGAAGATTCTTTACAGGGCGCTGCCCGAAAAAGGTCAGGTAGCTCTCCTAAGGTAGAATGTCCTGTTTATCAGGGAAATAGAATGCTTCCTTTCCCGGATAATAATAACGTTTCCGGGCAATCGCTTCAGGATATATGAAGTAATCGATATCGGCTTCTGCGCAAAGTTTCCCTTCACCGTCATATAGCGACGCTGCTATTAGGGCTTTTGTCTTTTCCCTGTTCAGCAGGCGGGCTTCCACCGTTATCTTCCCTTTGCTTATATGCACCGGCTTAAGGTACCTTACTGTCATGACCGATGTCACCCCCGTGGTTCCGGCCTTGAGGTAAATGCACCACGCACCTGCCTCGTCGAGGAGGGTTGCAATTATCCCTCCGTGCAGCACGTTGATATATCCCTGATATTCAGGCAAAGGATCCCATGAGGCATACAGTTTCTCATCGTCTTCACGGAAAGAGAGCTTCAAACCTGCATGATTATTGGGACCACAGCCGAAACACATGTTCTGATCTGCGTCAAAAGGGTTTTTTATATCTCTTATTTGCTTCATTGTAAAAAACTCCTGAAGAGCTTTAAGGCAATATCTATTACTGACCTGGCCTTAATGGCGGGCATATTGTTTACTGTCAGTGACTGATTACGGCAGTTTCTTCCGGGATATGTTTATGCCTGAAGAGGATGGCGAAGAGGATTGCCACAACGAGGGAATAAGCTGCAAAAGCGAACCAGATACCCTTCCAGTCGAAAGCTCCGCTGCCAAGTGTAAAATATTTATCAATCACCATACCACTTATCCTGCTTCCGAGGAAGGCCCCGAAGCCGTTGGTCATCATCATGAACAGGCCCTGGGCACTGGCCCGTATATTGGGTGTACACTGAGTCTCTACGAACAGTGAGCCTGAAATGTTGAAGAAATCAAAGGCCATTCCATAGATGATACATGAGAGGATGATCATCCACAGTCCTTCAGCCGGGTTACCCAGGCCAAACAGGCCGAAGCGGAGTATCCATGCCACCATACTCATCAGCATAACCTTTTTTATTCCGAACTTCTTGAGGAAGAAGGGTATGGTCAGAATAAAGAGTGTTTCGGAAATCTGTGATACTGACATAATTATTGCGGGGTATCTCACGGCAATAAGATCTTTGTATTCAGGTATATCTGCGAAATCGTGAAGGAAGGTGTCACCGTAGGCATTGGTAAGCTGAAGCGCAGCTCCCAGCAGCATAGCGAAGATGAAGAAGATGGCCATCTTGCTGCTTTTGAATAGTTTGAAGGCATTGAGACCAAGTTCTTCCGTAAGTTTTTTCTTGTGTCCCCTGCCCAGCGGCGGACATTTTGGGAGGGTAAAGGCATAAAGTCCGAGCAGGAGGGATGAGGCAGCAGCTACATAGAACTGCATGGGCGATGTCTCAAAGCCCAGCAGGCTGACCACCCACAGCGCCACGATAAAACCTATTGTCCCCCAGACCCTCACGGGCGGGTAATCCTTAATGATGTCCATGCCGCTGTTTTTCATCGAGCTGTATGCCACCGTGATAGCCAGGGCGATGGTAGGCATGTAAAACATCATCGTAAGCAGCAACACCCAGAAAAATGTGTCGGGATTGTTAATGGCCGGAAGAAGAGCAAGCATAAGTGCACCTGCAATATGAAATATCCCGTAAAGTCTTTCTGCATTGATCCACCTGTCGGCTATGATACCTGCTATGGCAGGCATGAACAGCGAAGCCAGCCCCATTGTTGAGAAGATAGCTCCGAAATCGGTCCCCGACCAGTTTTTATTTTGAAACCAGTATGCTCCGATGGTGAGCAGCCATGACCCCCAGATGAAGAACTGGAGGAAGTTCATGATGATAAGCCGGCCCTTGAGTCCCATAATTATGAGTATTCGTTGCTGTTTATCTGCGAATATAGCAAGCAAATATCAATTCCTGCGACTACGGGAGAAAATGTTGAAAAAAGAGGGCTTATTCGTTTTACGCATGATTGCTTTTGGTGGCTTCCTGCAACGACAAATTACTCCCTGCCCTGCAGGATATATTGTTATGTATTTAGTCATGAGCGCCTTAGGCGCATTCTGAGAGTACCCTCTTCTCTGCTTCAGTAGAGAAGGGGGGCAGGGGGGATGAGTACATGATAACAAGGTATTACTCCCTCACTTCGTTCGCTAT